>Ga0179593_1703318_pt1 | contig 28646 bp, 24 predicted proteins | sample CZODoug2_1_08_16_FD_185931 | JGI IMG/M metagenome (GOLD analysis project Ga0179593, IMG submission 185931) | Vadose zone soil fungal communities from Angelo Coast Range Reserve, California, USA - CZODoug2_1_08_16fungal (PacBio error correction) | ecosystem: Environmental > Terrestrial > Soil >... | reverse complement strand
TCCCACTCTCCGGCGTCCTCCCTTAGTATGTCACGCGGTTGAGCCATCCTCGTTGAGGCCGGTGCCCTCTTAGTCGCGATATGCCCCTCATTCCACCCCTTCTTACTTACTTCACTTTTGAGTATCTTTCAAGACGCATTCTGCTCCCCTTTCCGGGATGAGCTCTCCTCATTCGGCCAATGCGTTTGGAAAAGTTTTCCCGAACCTGAAGTATTTCTTGACCTGATCGCCGTGAAGCGAGACCTCCTGTTCACCGCTCCCAGGCGAGCCGAACCCCGCCCTCAACCGGCTACCTCTCCGTGTCCTGATCCCGGGCTCCATTCCCTTGGGCAACCCCTACTCGATCTTTTTTCCGTAAGCTCGATGCTCCCCGTGTGCCTGACGAGGAGTGCTTTCCGCCAACCTACTTTCTTAATTAGGCGGATTCCCCCCCTTCCTGAAGAGAAGGGCCCGACCGCGCCGCCAAGCTCCCTCCTCGCGAGATTGCTCCATGTTCGCCCAGGAAAAGATGGGCACCCCCCAGATCCCGTTAACTTTAATACGGCCCCCTCTCTACCACGCATCTCCTACGGTTAGTTTTCGACATCCTATTTCGACGTTTAAGCAAAAACCCTAGTCCCGAACCCGGTATTTTTTTTTGGTGAGTACCCGAGCGTCGGACCAGTCTTTTCCTCCTACTCTCTGATGGTCAATAAGTTCTCCCCGTTCTCCGACCAGTCCCCTCCCCTGCGCCTGGAAAAGGCATCAAGCGGCCGGACCCCGATCTGATCTTCTCGAACGACTCCCTCGCCCCCCAATTTTTTCCCCCATTTGCTGCTACCCCTGTGATGGATCGCTTTGCGGTTTCGAATCAGAGCATAATTCTCCCCCCCCTTGTGAACCGTTCCCATTAAGTGGCCATTGCCGCTGCCTTCGGGCATTTTTATGCTCGCCTGGCGGTAATCCGCCCCACAGTGAGCGTTACCTCGTTTTTTCCCGTGTTTTTAATACATTCCTTTGTTTATCAAACTCCGCGGCCTCGGAAAATCAGCTCCAAACAGCCGGACTATAGAATCCTCCCCCCCCCCGGAACTTGCTCCCCTTCCTGTTACGTCAGGTCGAATTCTTTCTTCCGCTTCCTCTATCCTCGTGATTTTTTGCTTTACCCGAATGCAAATCCGTGTCCCGGCTCCGGGGCGCACCCCCCCTCTGTTTTCGTATAAATCGAGGCGCCCTTTTAGGTGCGCCCGTTCCCCGACAAGCCCCCCCCTAGCTATCGCTATGCGTATCGCCGACGGTGTCCTCCTTACTCCTCTTTCGGTTCACACCCTTAGAGAATTCCTTCCCTTATCCGCGCAGTCGATTTTAACGAATCCTCCATCCCCACTTTTTTTCCAGAGTTGAGGACATATAAACGCACCCGAGCTCCTTCCATTGGGTCGTTCCTCTCTTCGTGCCAAAACCCAATTTCATAGTCCCCCCTCACCGCTCGCGATCTCGACTTGAGATCCGACGAGGAACGACACCAAGATCTCCCAGATAGGGACTTTCTGACTACAATCCTGCCTCCAGAAAGAACAGTTGTCCCTACTCCTCCTCTTGTTTATGAGGACTGCTTCAGGTGCCTGGTTCGGGCGAGAGCACCGTGCTGAACTCTCCCCTACTTGCGCCCTCTATGCCGACGGGCCCCCTGAAAACCGTCTCCTTTCAACCGAACCCCGATTCACGACGTCGATCGGGACTTCAATCCTTTGTGCGAACCATTATGGCTCTGAACGATCCCCCCCCCCAGTCCTCGTTTTTGTACGGGTGGTGGTCGCCCTCTGTTCGCTCCAAGATGTCCGTTGTATCCCCACTTTTCTTGATTCTGCCAGCTGTTTCACCGAAAGGTCTCTTTCGCTTTCCCCCGTTCTTTTTGTTGCGCCCGCGATAGAGGTTCACGAAAGGTCGCGCACTACAGTTTGCTCGTCGTGCTCAATTCTTCCCTCCTGTAGAGAGTGTGGTCGCGACGAGGATGTTTCCCCTTTTTCCTATGTCGTCCACCCCCTATAGTCCCCCAACATTCCCTTGCTGGTCTTGGGCGGTTGCGGCGCGTATAGGATTCGACGCTGTCGAGGGTCGCCCCGCTTCCCCACTCTTGTACACGACCCCCGCTTTCGAGGAAGAGTGCATCATTATTTTTAGTTCCTTTTGTTTGTCTTTTCTTCCTTTTGACACTCAGGAGCACCTGAGGGGAGGCCTCCTTGGACTTTCCCCCCGTCCCTAGTTTGCTCATGGTTTCAATAGTTCCCTCAAACCAGTGTTACTGTCTTGCTTCATTCCCCTGGCAGGATTTGAAACATGATGTCGACGTATAAGGTACTAGCTTTTCTCCATCTGTTTCTCCCATTCTTGTGGGTTCGCGGCAGAGTCCATCACCTTGTTTTCCGCCCCCCCTCCCTTTGGCACAAGTGGACGTTTGTGTTTCCCTCCTCCTCCGGGTACGCCATGGTTCGCGACCCTACTTGCTCGTTGAAGGAATGATCTTGAAGTGAAGTACGCTAGCATCAAAGGCGGCCAGGTTCTATCCCCGAGTCGTGCGACTCTAAAGCGTAAGCGCTCGGTTTGTTCCGTCGTTTAGAAGGACATGGCATTTTCTTTGGCCACGCCTCCAAACAATGTCTTAGATCCCCCGGAAAGACCGCATGCTGTGTGTCGTCCATCGCCTGCATTGACCCCAAGAGTAGAGGGCGTTTTTTCCGCGTCGCCTTGGGCTTCCCCCTGTGTTGTTCGAAGGGACAACTCTGGTCTACGATAGGTTTTCTCTGGGTTGTCGAACCTCGTTGAAAGGATCCTACTCTTTTGCTTTCCCACTTAGACGGTGTCTTTCTACGGTCTATGTCAGCTACTTAATCCGCTATCCCAGCCGAAGGCCCCCTTACCCCGCCGATGTGCGGTTACACATGATGCGTGCCTTTCTTGTTTTTTACCGATTGTTGAATAGTTCTTCCACCTAAAGAGACCGAGCCCAATCTAATATTCGCCGCAGTAGTAATCCAAAGAGGCGATGTTAACTGTCTAAATAGGCGTTCTCTCCCCCCTTTTTTCTGCGGCCCGCGGCCTACAACCGTAGGGCTCCAAGATCTTGAGGTTTTTTTTTTTCAATCCGATCTTTCGTCCCGTTTCTACCACGAAGGTGACCCCTCCCCCCCCCCAAAGAGTCCCCGCGCCCTGGTTTTGACCCCCTTCCAGACTGAACGCACCCCCAGTTTGGAGTGGACGCGCCGTCCGCCTTTCCTTTTCCGTCTGGGGAAGGGGCCGATTCTATATTCCTCCTTTTTGTTGTTGGATCTCTCTCGGAAGAAGGGAAACCTTTTTAAGCTGTCAGACCCGTTTGAAAAGAAACAGATCTCCGGTAGAAGTTTGTAGAGTCAAGCCATTTTCATCCCCAGGTGCCCTAGTTTCTGAGTTTTCTCCTAAGTCAGTTTGTCGACTACCTCGACGAAACTAGACGGTGCCGTACCCCCCCACCAAACAGTGAGATCTTTACGAGCCCCTACGGTCGTTTTCGGTTTCCTCCCGTTTCTTCGCCGCGCTGTTCCACCCTCCCGCCACAACATAGCGCTTCCCCGTACCTCTTCGTGAAGAACAGAGGAGACCCAGGGAGCGCGGATGGAATTAACATTCGCCCTGACCACCTCCCTCTCCCTCTGGGGAGCGCGAGATCTTGAGGGGGTTAAGATACGTTCCTTCCTTTCCCGATCAGCTAGTCCCCGCCGCTCTTTTTCTCTCCTCATGGATCTACACCCCGAAGTCGATCGACTGACGGGTTTCCCCCCCTCTTGAGAGCAGTTGACCGTATGCCTCAGTACTACACCTATGACCATTTCCCTCATCCCTCTCTTGAAGACCAAAGCGGTCCACACACAAACACGCGACTTTATTTCCCTTTTTCCACACCCAAGGGCCGAACCTTTTCCCAAACGCCACTTGTTTCCCTGCAAGTAAATGAGATCGACACAGCAGTGGACTGACCCATCCAGCAGGTTCTTGTGGCATCGAACCCTTCTTCCCGGGCAGGCGAATAGTCTGAGTAATCATGAACGTGCTCTAGTCCGCTTTCTCGGTCCCTTTCCTCAAGCGTTATAGAGATCCTCCCGACAGTTGATCCACCACAACCCGAACGTGGACCCCCCCTTTTCTACAGACCCACCGCCCTCGAAGTCGTCTTTCGCGTCCCCTCGGAACGGTTTCGCCGCGTCGTGTCAACGCACGTCTGTCACCCGATGAATGTTTCTCGCAAACAAGAGGGTGCTTCCTCGCGCCCTCGGCGTATTTGACCCTATGTATCCCGTCGTAGTCTCCTTTTTGTTCACTCCTGCTGTCCCCTTGAAGCTACATTTTTTTACGAGTTCATTTTTCTTCTATTAGTTTCAGATTTCACGTTTGTCCCCCCCCCACGCGGCGACGGCCGCTCCTCCTGGCAACCATCAACGTACATACGACAACTAAATCATTATCCCCAGATCCTCCCCCTCACGCGCTTGGGACGTTCTAGGCTAGGGAATGACTTTTTTTTGCAGTACTGTGGATCACGCAGCTCCTACGAGCTCAAACATCCCACTACATCGAATCGCCGACCCCAGGTGTGAACGAGCCCCGATAGGGACCCTCCCTGAGCAAGGTCGCAACCCAACTTTCCTAAGGACAAGTCTACCGCGCCCTGTACCTTCGCTTTGCTCTCCACCAATCTCACCCCCCCCCATTCCCGCTTCGCACCAACGAAGGAAGTTCGATCGCGTCCCTCTCGGCCCCACTCTCCTTGCAAGGGAAGTCCCGTTTCCTGACCCCCCCCACACGGCCCATTCCCGCAAGAGGGAAAAAACTGGTCCCCCAACTGCGAAAGCGTTGGTGTAGCGTTCTCGCAGACATTTTGTTCGCCACTCCCTAGGCCCCCCCCGTAACCAGAAAGAAACTACTTTGAATTCAGGGACGGTTCCGGGAGCACAGGCTGCCCATGAGCGATTGGAATCGGCAGAAGTTAGCGTACGGCACTCTTTCGCGAAGAAGGCGGCACGCCTTTCCAATGCCAGCAGTACTCTCCCCCCCCCCCTTGAGCGTCCAAATGTTACCTGTCCCCCCAATCGGCTTCTGTTCTCGTAAGAATCCCCCTCGATCGTAGCACCTCTGGATTTCTTGACAGTCTGCGATCTCCTGCATCCTCATCGCTAGGCTGTAGTGATCCGGCCGCGGCCTTTTTTGGGTGGGAACCCCGAACCGTCGTGGGCCATTTCCCTTCGATCCGGTGGGTGATTTGTCTCGTCCGCTCCGAGAGTTTCGTCCGGGATTTAGTAATCGAGCGCGGGGGTCCATTTTATCCGGCCACTGAGGATCGGCGGTTTTTCCGCTTACCGTGGACCTTCTCATCCGCATGCATTATAGGGGCCTGTATACAGAATTTTTCGTCTTTCCTTCGGTCGGCGGGTCCGGCGCACCCCGAACGACCGGCCTCGATTGTCGACCCCCCCTATGTGAGTTTGGCGCGGCGGCTCTGGGACGAAACCAGCTTCCTCTTTTCTAATCGACCTGTTGCCACAACCCCCCCCCTTTCTCTGGCATGACCTTTCGTGTCCCTCCTCTACCACTCGGCCGTACCCCTATCTCCCAGAGTTGCGCACTTTTGGTCGGAGGAGCGTCTCGGGTGGTTGCTTGTCTAGAACCGCCCCCTCTCTCTTTGCGGCGTTGTCTTGAGGGCAAGTTTACCGGCTGTACCGGCGCCGAGGCATCCTCCCAACATGGGGTCCGGCACTGTGGGCGGTTGTTAGGGCCGTTTTCTTACCTTCCCTAAGGCGCAGCTACGGGCTGTCCAGAAACCTGCCCAAAGGTCAGCAGGTTTTGAGCATCGGTGTTATGTTTTCGCCACCCGTCGCGAAGCGAATCTCCAGCGCAACATCTACCCAAGCCATTCGCAAACTGGGTCTCGACTGCTGCCTTTCTCCTTTTGCGAAGCTAGATATGGGTCAGGCTCCTCGGAAGTTGCGGCTCCATTAGTTTTCCTGTTCCGCGTATTTGAATTCATGACGGTTTTCGTGAAGGCCATCCTCTTTCGACCGTCCTCAGATTTTTTTAAGGAACCAAAGTGCGTAGCGTTTTTTTTTCCTACAGATTTGAAATGCTTGACCCCTTTCGAGCTCCTCTCCCATGTTGCGACTAACCGCCCCCTGATTTTTCCATTCAGTTCGCTTTTCTAGTAGAGCTGTAATTTTTTCCCCTATGTTCGGGTCCTCCCGGCGTGTCTTGCGCCCCTTCTCAAGAAGCGGCGTTCACCCCTCTTACTCTTTTTCTCGGCAATGAGATGGCCTCCCATCTGGTAGGGTCCGTGATAGCTAAGACTTTTGTCCATTCACTTCGATGTCCCTCTTACTGAGAAAACGGTTGTTCGAAGCCAAAGGTCAGGTACACGGAGATCTGTCTACTTTCGGCTTTTGATTGACAGACCCGGATCAGTTAAACAGGATATTGGTTTTCTGCGTGGTAGTTCCCCTTTATTGGAACACGGGCGATCCAGTCCTTGATCGCCGTAGCTTCTTCATTTCCCTTTCTTTACTTTCCGGGTAGCATTCCCCGATGAGACGAATTGGATTCACGAGGTAGTCGCGCTCCACAGTCTTGGACATTCGTTTTCTTTTCCCATGCGGGAGGGGGGTCGCGGGTAAGGGATTCGTTATTATTTCCCCACGCGCATTTGCCGCTTTTTTGAGCTTGCTCCCCCCTTTTTCCGATTAGTTTAATCAACTTGCGTTCGACGCCGTATAGGTGCCTCACACTTTTCCCTCTTAACTAGGAGGTGTGTGAGATCAGACTAGTGGGCGTGCCCCTTCGGCGTCCTCGTAGAGTTCGGAGCACCGACTTCGTGAGCGAGCATGCAACATCGTCCGCGTTTGTCCGCGAGTCTCCACTTCCGCTTCCTCGCCGGCAGTTTGCTTCAGTCAGGCGCAGCCGGTCGGGAGGCGAGTCCGCCTCTTAGCACCAAGAGGCAGCCTTTTCTCGGAATACTACCTTTGGGCACCCGGCATCTGACGTCCTTAGTTCCTTCCAGAGACTTTGTTTCAAGCCATCCCCTTTCCTAGACGCATCCATGTTCACGGGTAGACCGCACGTGGGCAAGGATACTCTTCACAGATCTCCGTGTTCGTACGCTCTTTCTCGCCCCCTTGGAGAGACTCTGGCTCTCCCTTTCCGGAAGACCAATTAATTTTTGAGCGAGCAGTACTGCTCCTGATCCAGGACAGTCCGTCTCCCCGCAGCGAGCTGGGTTCCCTCTCATGTTCCAAAGGGTTTTCACTGTGTGGACAGAGCATGCCTTGTGCTTCCTCGTACCCATCTCCCCTCTCCTGAAGTGAGGTTTGCAGCCTATGTTCGATTCTGCTTCGAGCTGACCCTTGGATAGGAACCGAACCCCCTTGAGTACGTGCGTTGGGCCGAACTCTGTCGCTTTCGCATCAGAGAGGATGCCCGCACAGTCTCAACTTCTTACGACCTTCCCGCGGAACAAAGATGGAGCCGCTAGGAAGAGGCCGCTCGGAGTCTCGTCTACAACTTGCAGGCCCGTCTTTTGCACATCCCTGCCACTCGGACTTAAGTTTTTTTTCTTGGTGATCCCGTGGGTTCGTCGCCTGTTGGCTTGACTTTCAGCTGAAAAGTTTAGCCTAACCAATGTGTGATTTTCGATGACCAGACCGTGCCCTGCCTATGAGGTTCCTGATGGAAGGTATTTTTAGTCGGCTGGGTCCCCGATCTTCACGCTCACATTTTTCCTAGATGTTGTACGTCGCGCTTTAACTGACAATCCGGTGGGACCTCCATCCCCCTCCGCGGCTTAATGTGTTCTTCGCGGTCGAGGCCCACCTAAACGCTTAACACCGATGCCGCACGCTTGGCATGATTTATGAGTAGGTGACGCCCATCTTGCGCGACGGTTCAGTTCTCTCCTTCGGGCTGAAACATGTCGGCTTCCCGAATTCTGGCCCTCCGGGTTTAGTAAATTTTGCCTTCTCCACCCAAATTTGGATTCTTTACATAGCTCCCCTGCCGGGTCGTTCGTAATGCCCTACCTCCCGCCCCCACTCATTTTCAGAGGCTTTCCCCCCCTTTTTCCTGATTCCGTTATGCGTTGCGTCCGAAAACTATTTCCGATTTCTCGGCCATTTTCAGTCGAGGTCCCGTTCTTCGAAAGCAATCCCCCCCGGTTCGAGAGCGGACCCAGGTTAACAGAACAGGCGTGCCCCCTGTTACACGCTGGACCGACTCTTGCCAAACCACCACCTCCTTTATAGCGAATTAGATTCTCCTTTCGTTTCCGATCCCTTCTCCCCGGCCAAAAGCATACCAAGATCTGTTAACGATAGGACTCCCCCTGAGGAACCCCCCACGCAGCCTACATTTTCCTTTAACAGTGGACCGATAACGGGGGGAGGATACGTACTGCTGCATTTTGACCTCCGGCAGTGATTTCTTTCGCGTTGCTTCCGAGACCATAACTGCAGCCAAGCTGACCACTGCGCATGCCGACACAGGTGCTCCCCCCCATTCCTGAGCTTTCCCTTCTGCGCCCACTGGGAATTGGTCGGCCCCCCTGATAGTTGAGAATGAGTAAACGCCACCCCCCCCCCCCCCTTTTTTTGGTGTCCCCGGTGCCTATGTTCGCCCTGCCCCCGGGATGGACGTTGTATTAATGACGTATGCCGATAGGTACTTTCTAGTTTGAAGCGTTCTCTCTCCCGCGTAGTGGTTTGGCTCGTGATTTGGTCATTTAGCGCGCATTCCCCTTTGCTCGACGTAGACGAGGTTAGAGGGGTTACAATCTGCTAGACGGGATGTTAAGCTTGGTCTCGTCACACCGATTCCCCCAGCGATTTTTTCTTGGGCAGGTTGCCCCATTCAGGAAACAGTTGGGAGGAGCCCCCGCCAGGCGATTCGGTGAGTTAGCTTTCGAAGCCGCCCCGCTGGCTCATTCTTGGCAGGATGGGATATGCTTATTCCTTTGGTTGTCTTCTGTGGCTCTCAGGATCGGAGATAGAACGCGATCTCCTTCATCCAGCGTTTAGTGCCTCTTTTCATCGAAAAAACATTCCTGGGTAGCTTCATGAGGGTGAATTTGACATGCTGCGGTTTCCTCTTGTGAGAAGCAGATTTCCCGAGAGGAACGTGCAGTCGGGTCCCCACCTTGTTTGCGCAGGCCCCCCAGTCTTCCTTCACGTAAGGCGTTCTTCCGAGGTCGAAGCCAGTCTTTCGCGACCCGACGTGATGGTGGAATCCTTAGATGGAAGTCCCTGCGGCCCTCAACTGTGCGGGTCGCTCCTTTCGTCATCGCCTCTATTTCAAGCGGATCTTCGTTTCTAGAGTCTGGCGAGTGCTGTACCGGTTTCCTTTTTTGGTCACAGGCTCCCCCTGCTGGTGGTGGCAGACCAGCGTCGTTATGACGCTCATTTTTCTTTCCGTGCGAGTCACCTTGGCATTGGCGCGGAGACTTGTTTTGCGCGACCGGAGTTGTTTGTTCGGTGTGCTCTTCTTCCAAGATTGTAGAACTTCCTCGGCGGGTTGTCCGTCCGTATGCCTTCTCGAATATTTCGGTTTCGCCCTTCCCGGTGTGACCGTCTGGCCGCGTTTCGCTTCGCTGATCGAGCCTGGCTCTTACCCCTCCGTCCGCGTGGCGGTCCCCCCATGCTGCGTTAGCGATGGCTCTGGCTAATCGAGGAAGCGTTCTTCCATTCCGCGATGCCCGACCACGCAGCTGCGTAGCCGCCTCCGAGCTTACGGGATAGTGGCGCGCGGGATTCCCCTCAGTATGCGACAAGGGCGCCGACCCCGTAGGTCTCGTACAGATATGTGTTTGTCCGACAGCTTCCTTTACGCTCGGCAGTCCGAAGTGTCGATCCACGCTCAAGTGTCACTCTCCCTGTTTGACCCTTTTTGCCGCGCGACCGACCCCTATCGGCGGGCGTGGGCAAAGAAGGCCGCTCATCCGAGTATGTCAAGATTTACGATCTCTCGCCCTCCTCCTTTTCTCTGAGATCCTGGATCCTTTCCTCCCTCGGATGAGGCTAGTTTCCTCCAAGAAAGAACGGTTTACTTCGACGTCAGTTGCCCTCAGGTCCTCGTGGGCGTTGTTCGACACGGTTGGAGCGACAACGGATCGGTCGTTAACCCCGCTTATTTTAGGACCTGCCGGTTCGGAATCGCATTTGCGTCCTTGTCCCTGACGACTCCGAGTGATCCTGTTTGCCACAGCCGTCCTGAGTCCAAGACCCGGCTCGGCGGCGCCCCCCTTGCGAAGCTGAGGGCAGCTCGATTTTTTGGAAGACCAGATTAATCGCTCCGACCCCGACATCATCCGCGAGCCATGGTTAACATCTCGATATCGTTTGATCGCTTGTAGCCGATCAGCGCCTTCGGAGTACCGGACTTCCGGCGACGATACTCGCCCCCGCCGTCCGATGCGACCGGGAACCCCTTTTTCGCAGTGCTGCGTAGGGAACAACCCCGATGACCAGTTCCCTACTCGGAGAAAAGATTGCACCCGAACCCACCGATTCGATCCGCACCACCTTAGCGCGAAAAAAAATGTCCCAGACGCTGATCAATGCCCGATTCGAACATCAGTGATGGTATTTCCGACCTCAGCCAGCAGGTTGAGCCCGTTCCCTCTGACAATGCTGGTCCGGCCTTAACTTGCTTCCTTGACGCCCAACGACCGAGTCGCGTCAGCTTCTGCGTTTTTGTTTGGGTCTGTCTAAGGCCCGTTGATGCAACGCCGAGCCTTGCACCGCCCGTTTTTTTCCTTCGTCGCGAACCATGTGTAGCTTGTAGTTGCAACGCCATGCGATCCTCTCCCCTTTTCCGCCGCAAGTGGGAGCCCCCGCGACGCCACTCGGCGATTAATTTCGAGTCCGCTCGCCCATTTCCAGCTCAGGCATGTTCACCTTTGCCCAAGGAGCAAACTCCTTTCCACAACGTGTTTTCGGGATTCCGTTCCCCCCCCCCGGGGATCTAGCATTTGTTGATTCACGTATTGCTCCACCTATTTCTTTCGCCGATCCTCGTTTTCTTTTCCAACACTGAAAGACATAAGCCCCAACCCCCAAGGCGATCATTGATCAAAATTTTTCCCTCACTTAATCGCCACCCTGGTTGGCGAGCTTTCGCGGCCGCGTTTCCCCCCACCCGCTGAATGTCTTTCCGGTGGCTCCCTGACCCGAGGTTTTTGCTCATCTACGTAGAATTTTGACTGCCCCCCCCAATGACCAGAGAAGGGGAACCCAGCGAAGATAGGTTTCCATTGAGCAACCTCAGGTCCCTCCTCTCCCCCCCCCTTTTTTTTAAGGTTACAAAATCTGCCCCCTCCTGTAAACTGTATAATGAACCTGTGTTAACGGCGTTGGGCTATGGACCCTCTCATCGCCATGAACAAGCCGTTCGAACCCCGCGTCCATCCGATTTCAGGACGGCAAGACGTTTTCCCCAACACCATCCTTTACACAGGGCAACCAACTGGGTGACCACCCCCGCGTCTTTGTTCGTTCGGCGCCTGGTTTTCCTCTACCGGTAGGGAATACAGGTTAGAATCGGGAAGAGCATACGCGGATTATGACGGGAGCACCCGTTTTTCCTTCTGGCATATGGACTTTACTTTCTCTCTGACTTCTCCTTGTCCCTTTCCTCTTTTCCGAGACCTAGGGTAATCCTGCCCTTCACAAATCGACCCCCCCCTTTTCCAGTTTATCCTTAAATCCTCCCCAACGCGCCTTGTCCTCTTTTTTACCATTCAATGCTGGTTTTTGCGGTCTTGATTTTTTCTTTATCTCGCTGGCTTCGCCGATCTTCTAGAATTCTTCGCCCCGTGTCTGTGGAACTTTATTCGCGTTCCTCTCTCCGCCTTTTTTCCCTTCCTCCATATGTGAGTGTATTGGTGGTGAGACATTTTTTTGCGCTGGTATATGGGGTTGGTAGCCCTACGGCTTCCCTTTCTAGTGCCTACGTTGGGGCAATCCTGAAAGTTTCCTTCCTGTTTCTTCTTGATTATGTTGTCGTTCTGCTCTCGCGGGATTTCGTTTGTCTTTTTTCCCCCTGCTGGATGAGCCGCCAGCCGGATGTATTGACGAGGTTTACTTTCTTTTTTGTCACGAAGCTCATATCGACGCGAGGACGACCCGTCCCCCCGCCCCCATGATAACCTTCCCTCTCGTGCCACGGTTGCTCTACCATGCCCCAGTCTTTTTTTCCTCTCTGACGACATCTGTCTGTATGGGAGGGAGCAGTCGTTTTTCTTGTTTTCTGCCTGTCCTTTTTCTTTTTCCTTCCTTTAGGTCCATCCATGAGTCACGCGTTAGCCTTTTGATTGCCTTTTTTCTGTTTTTGAGGTAGTTGAGCGTTTCGTTGACCGGAGCAGTCTTTTTTTTCTTCCCTTCTTGCCCTATTCCCCCTACCCCTGTTCCGGCCACGGAGTCTGTTTCCCCATGCCCGATCCTTTCACCTGAGTATTCCCCGGATCATGAGGTTCTCCCCCTTCTCGTGCTGAATCACGGTTTTATATTGTCACTTGTACTATCTCTCGGTCTCTTTGTTTTCGCCTCCCTCCCCCCTCTAGCTTGTGACCATGCCCTTGATCTGTTTTTCCCTACGTTCGCTTGATGGTTTATTTCCTGAGTGTGCTGTATGTCGCTGCCCTCTCACTTTTCTGTCCCCAGACTCCCCTTATCCCCTTTATTTTTGTCTTTAACGTTTTTCCCCCCGTCCCGTCCTGCCGAACCGGGCCGACGGATGGACTTTTCTATATACCCGACTCTAGGCTTACGTGTCTTTTCCAGTATGGTTTCCCCTTACCTGTTTTCAGAGCCCTCCACGTTCTGTCTCCCCCCCTTGTTCAAGTAGTTTGATATCCAAGTTGTTTTCCTTCCCCCGCTTTTTTTTTTTGTTCTTATGTCCTTTCCTCACTTGGTGCATGGGGCAATGCGTCTCTTTTTGTCAAACGGTCTTGTCCTGACCTAACCGTGCGCCACGATTTTTTCTAAGCCCCCTTTCTTCCATTATAACGGAGACCCCCTCGCCTTGGTCTTGACACTTAAATTGGTGATGGATCCCTTTTTTCTTTCTTGAGAGACGTACTTCCCCCCCTCCCGTTGTTTGCGCATACACCGTACCTTTTCATTTCGGCCCCCTTGTTTTTTATCTTTGGCGGAAATTCATTCGGGCGTCTTTTAGCTTGTTCTTTCCTTTTTTCTGTTTACCCCCGAGTATCCTCTCCTTTCTCACCATACGGGATCCCCGATTTCCGACTCCCTGTTTCTGTTTCGTCTCCCTTGACCCTCCTCTTTTTGTTTCCTCGCGTAACAAGAGATAGTAAGTCACTTCTTTGCCCTTATGTTGCTCGGTCCCCCCCTAGCCCTCTACCCACCCCCCCCCAATTTTTTTGTTCTTTAGAACACGTCTATTTCCACTGTTCCCTCCCCGTGCCTGTCTAGAAAAATCATCGTAAATTCTTGTGTTTTTTGCTTTTGTATTTTTCTCGAGTCTTTCCCCGCCCCACCACACGTGTTTGCGACTCGGTCCTCTATTTTTTTTAGTGCAGATAACATGTAGCATTCCTTGTTTTAGCCGATTGCTGTTCCTGCGCTTGCGTTTTAGTTTTTCCGCTGCACGCGCATCCTTGAAGGATATCCCCCCGGCGCCGCTCATGTTTACGTCTTATCCTCTTGCATGCCTCCGATGTGCCCCTTCATTCTATCTTTTGGCGACATTCACTTGATCCCTGTACGGACTCCGGATCTCTTTTTTGATCCTTTTTTTTTTCCACGTGCGGTAGAGAAAATCCTTGCATACCCTGCAGATTATTGATTCCCCGAGCCTCTTTCGTGTTTGTTCAGCGACCTTTCATCGTACTCCCTCCCTGTTTACCCCGCCCCGACTTTAATTGCGACCTATTCGTGCTCCTTGAGTCGCCGGGCTCTTTGAAACCTTTCTTTTTCCCTCTCCCCCCGTACTCCACTTCTCTCCATCACGATTGTCGATTTTCTCCCTTGATTCTTTGCCCGAGTCGAGCGCCCAGTATTTTGTTTTCATCCGTTCTCTCACTCTTTTGCTGCAGTATCGTCGTCCCCCGATTGGTTGTGTGAGCCGCCCCTTTTTCCCTGTCGCTCTTGCTGCCGGATCTTGCGCTTTGCTCACTCGGTGTTCCCTCTCCTCCCCCTTTAATATTTTCCCCCTTGATGAGTGTGCTCGGCCAACAGCCCACACTCCTCTATTACCTACGTGAGACCCTTGTGTCGATTTGATCTCTTTGAGTGCCCCGCGCCCTGCAACACGTCATGCGGAGTGATTCCCGTTTCTCCCCTCTTTCCTCGAGCTGCAACATCGTGCGTCCTTCTCGTCTTCTTTCTCGCGAACTATTCTTCTGCACCCCCCATCCTTCCTTGAGTGCCTATCCTGGCGGACCGTCAACTTTCCTCCTTTTCTCTTCTCCGGTCTGTGTGTTTGCATTATCTTAATTCGCGATCAGTTTGCCCCCCTTTTCTAGTTATTGTGTGGGACCCTCGACCCGGATAGTGTTTCACGTTTCACCTGTCTGGTAGTTTTTTTTGCTTAGGATTATTCGAATCCTCGGCGGGTTCCCTTAATTTTTTCTGTCAACGAGAAGTGTGAGACTTTTCGTCAAAGTCTCTAGTTCCCGACCGCTTTTTTACTTGGTTTTTTGAACTGATCACGGGCTCTCCCCCCCAATCTTGCGGTCATTACGCCTATTAGTCCCTTACTTTTTCTCAGTGTCCTCTGCGCTCCCGCTTACGTCTTTTTTTCGCCGTGGGGCCTTATCCGCCTTTGTGATATCCCTTTGTACTCGTTCCGGACGCCAACCTTCCGTTCATCTTAGATGATGAGCCGGCACCCCCCCAGTTTACAGACCTGAGGAGCCCGTTTCTACCTCTGGGTCACATAGCATCCTGTTTATATAGCTGCTCTTTTCTGTCCCTCCCTTCTTTTATTTGTGCGCTCGGATAACGATGGTCGCGACCTTTCACTATGAGTCCCCCCCTTCCTACTTAGTGTCCCACGCCGATTCCTCGAACTTGACGTTCCCAATTGGGACCGTTGATTCCGTCCTCCCCCTCCCGAGTTTTGTTCTGATTCTGCTATGTACCTGTTAGGTTGTACCTCATGGGCCTCGGTCTCCTTCAGCCCTCCTCACGACCAAACCCAGTCCTTCCATTCCCCCCTTCCATTACACCTTGCCCTCTTTTGTTGATTCGACCCAGAGCGTCGTTTTCATGCTTATTTTGGTCCCCCTTATTTATACTGCCTGCTGTTCTTCTCAACGAACCGTCTAAGGCCACTTCACCAAGAGGAAAACCTTACGTACGGTCGTGACCACTTCAAAACTGCTATGAAGCATGACGTTTCCCCGATCTATCTTAGCTTTTCGCGCTACGCGAATTTCTCTGGGATTCCTCATTTGTCTACCCTCCCAGGGTTCTCATTTCCCCCTTTTTCGGCACGTGTGACCAAGTGGTTATTTTTGTTTTCCTCTTTTGTTTTGTCCTGAGTTTGCGCTCCCCTCAGTGTCCCCCGGACTTGCTTCCCCCTTTTTTCTTCACGGTTTTTTCTTTCACCCCTTGCAGTTTCGAAGGTTTTTCTGCGCACCACCGACCGTTTTTTTTTCCCTCTTTTCGGCTGGACTTTATGTGCCTCGGTTAACTTTGTTCCCCTTTTTACCTCCGCCACAGTTTTGACCCCTCGATGTTGTCTTTTTTCAGCGCGCTGAGTACGGTTTTCAACACCCCTTTGGCTTTTAAGAACCGCGTTGCCCTCCTTTTTAAACTCATCCGAGTTTGGTGTCTACGTTGTACGATCCTTGGCAGAGTTCCCTGGACTGGATTACTGGCTCCCCGAACCCACTCTGGACCCTCTTTGTCATCCTTTTTGTTTCTATCCTGGGAGACCCCTCTTCCTGCCTACGATATTCCGCCCTGAATCTCAGAGGGACTTTTGGTCTCCCCCCACCCGCGAGTACCCGTCCTCCAATAGATTCTTTCCGTGGTGCGTCCCCTTTTCCTGACTTGACATCCCTTTTCTTACTCCTCACTCGAGGTACGCCCTGAGCCTCCCTTTCTTCCTGTGCTGAGCCCTCGTGCAAGAGATTTTTCTTTCCTAGACCGAGACATTCTCCCCAACTTCCTCCTTATATTTGGTCCCCCTTTGCTTGGCTAGATATTTTTCCTTTCTGCTCAGGGCTCGCGAACTTGCCATATCCCCTTTTCCGTGATTTTTCGACTGGATCCTCACATAGACCGCCGCCGTTTAGCTTTATGTTTTAATGATTCCCTTCCTCCTGCAGTTCTCCCACGTCCACATCTACATTGTTTCCCTTTAAATCGGATCACTCCACTACCTCGTGAACCATTTGTCCCCCCCTTGCCTCTTGTGAGGTTGCGGAAATCCTGAGTGTCCCCCCCCTCCATACCCGGCCTTCCCTCAGGTTTTACCGACTGCGATCCCTATTTCCCCCTTGTTATTGTTGATCGCCCTTATTGCTTCCCGCCCCAATAAAGCAAACCCAATGACCAACGTTGTTCGCCGTATCGGCCTCTACCCTCTTTATCCGTTAGAAGGTACCCCCCCCGCATTAACTTCGTGTTAACCCACGCTTGACCTTTACCTCTCCCCCCCGTTTTTGGCATGAATTAAGTACTTGCTTCCTGCCACTGTTTTTGTTTGACCTTGGTCACGCCTGCGCCCCTTTTTTTTTTTTTTTCTGCCACTAGGGCCATTGTTTTCCCCTTTTTGTATTCTCAATACACTGTCTCTGCTTCTATGGCCCCCCTGAGATTTCCGTGTCCCCTCCTTTTCTGCCTTCTCACGTTTATATTATCCACTTTTCCTCTTAGTTTCCTCCCTCTGATGCGTTTTCTATAGCGCCTCCTCCTTCTTGAATTTTTTTTCTAGGGTTTTTCTCCCTACAATTGCTTTGCGACCACTTCCTCTGGTGTCAACAGGTTTCCCTGTCGCAGTGTGTAGATAGTACCTGTTCGGCTGTTCCTCGTTCTTCCGTTTCCTCTCTAGTAGTCCCTTCTGCTCTCCAGTTTAATTTTGAGTCCGTCGTTTTTTTGCGTTTCTCCTGGGCTCCCTCCCGAGTTATCTCTCTTTAGGACTCTGAAGTGTGACCACCTCTCCGGCTCCTGCTCTTTTCTTCTTTCTGCTCGCTTCTTGGCAGAATTCCCTAGCCCCGTTTTCTTTGTATAATTTTTTTTCCTCTTTCATTTCCCCTGTCCTGGAATGTCCTTTTCCCCTCTTCGTTCATGCGACCCTGGCAGCTTAGCGAGGATGTTCCGAGTTAGTTCTTCCCTCGATTTTTGTTTCCCTTGTTTGGGCACAGGTTCCCCCCCCTTAGGTGGAGGAGGCCCGCAGTTCGAGGACCCAAACAGCTTTTCCCCCCCCATGAATCGTTGTTAGTTCCCGCGGTTTTGGACCGCTGGAAGAGGAATCTGCGGTCTGCGGTGTATCATTTAGTTGGTAGGGTGGTGTTACCCTCTCAGGCTCGTCCTCGACCTCTATCACACGTGTCCGACCCTCTTCTTTGATCCCCTTGCTTAACTCGGACCCCTCCAACTTTTTTATTTAGCTTACCCTTTTGCGGCAGGGCATGATTGAACCTTCGTCAGAAATGAGCAGCGCCCAACGTCTCCTCGTCCTCCTCCCTCCGATTTCAGCCGTCAACCCCCCTGTTTCCGGAATCTTCGGTAAATCCCCTTTCTCGGTACTCCTGGTTGAATTTTCCAGGCGTTGAATCGGAGATGTTTCCCGACTCATCATTGTGAGGAATGATGACCGCGGATAGACTTCCCACTGGCCAAAAGCGCATCGGTTTTCCTCGTCGGACGTGAGCTCCTGCGATGTCCACGCTCCCTCTATGTCGAGTATCCTCCCCACTTTCTTTGTGTAGTAGATTCCCTGCCTCAGCGTCGCGCAGACATTGGCTGGAGGCGGACTTGGACCCCCTCGCTTCCCCTCGACCCGATCTTTCCCTCGTCTTGCTTGATTCGGGAAACTGGTCCTTTTCTTTTTGCTTTTGCTTACCGGTGTTCCCGTGAACTCCTTTTCCGACGATAGTCCAGGCGATGTCTCCTCTCGACGCCCCATCCCGCGAGACTGATTTACCCATTTATACTCGCCCCTGCGCATGATGCCATCGATTATTGGAAGTTAATAGAGGGTTTCCCATCCCCCCTCGCGCCCGGATCCCTCGCAGTGATAAGACCTTCCCTCACCTCAGAGAAGGTCCCCCTGTGAAGTCCCTCGGGGGGAGAATACCTTGGAGTTCTAAGGACGCAGAAGCCCCCCTCAAACCGTAGTCGTAAAGACTACAGAGGCGGGTGTTGAGTCACATCCGATAGTTACTAATATTCTCCAACCGAGGGGACTCTCCCGACCCCCACCCGCTCCTGCCGCGATCGCGTAGCCGCTGATTTAGTGCACCGTACACCTGAAGACCTCCGTCTTGAAGAAGACGTCGAGTTCACGTCCCTAATATGTTTGTTGTTGAGAGAGAGCGCTGAAAGAGTGATTTTCGGAAGGTCAAAACTCAGTAAACTTCCCCGGGAGTAGAATAGAAGGAGCGAGAAGTATGTTTTTGTGGGTGTGGGTAGCTAGCAGTAATGAGTGGTAAAGAGTGTCTTGTTCTTACCCCTCTCTCTCTGACGTACAAAACCAAAACACGCTCCCTTTAATCTTACTGTGCCGCCTGACTTCTGTACGAATCCCGCTGTACGCGCGAAAACTCCTTTCCCACCAACTGCTAGTTCTGCGCCCCCCCCTTCTGATCCCAAACCTTTGCTCGGAGAGTCGCTGTTAGCTGTTTGAGGAAGAATTTCCCGATCTGCCACCAAAGAAATAGTGCATCATGATGCGCTGGGACTGGTAACCTGCCTTCTGCTCGCTCATCCTTTCGTTTCCCCCTTTCGCCTCCTTCCCGGTCCTCTATAACCCCCGCCGTCATGCCTTTCAAGCCGATTTAGCATGCAGTTAGACCCCCAACAGCCTATGACCAGTTCCCTACTCCTTGCAATAAAAAGTTAGGCCGAAAACTCAACACCACGATTCTCCATTCTCCTCTCACACAAAGCTTCCTGGTGACTGGATCCTCTGCGCGTCATCCCCGCCCCCCCTTTTGGTATGACCTCCTCATTCCCGAATTTTAGTCTTGACTCCCCTAATGACAGTTCCGTACCGCCTCTTTTCACGAAACAAACCCAATTCTTCAGCTGTCTCTTAATTCCGCTCTCTTTTTTATGCATAAGGACGTCCCCCCTGATTTCAACCTCCTCGTAAGTCACCCCTATTCACGCGCAAGCTTTCTTCTCGACTTGCCGTTACGTTTCTCACTTATGAAACTCCGTAGACAGCTTCTGGCCGTCTACCCTCTTTCCCCCCCTTCTCACCACAGTGAGGTTACATTCTTTCCTTCCCCAGCTGTAAATTAGATGCCTCTTTTAAACCAGAAAATCACCTTCCCCCAGAACACGTTTTTCCCTGATCCCCCAAGATAAATATTTCCTCCTTCCTCTTGATACTGGCTCCCCGACGATCGGCCGTAACTAGTTGAAAAAACCCGACAAACCAAATCACTAATATTTTATCATAGATACGCCTCAACTTTTCCTAAGCGGAGCTCGTCGCAGATAGAGATCACTCGAATGTGTCATTTCATCTGTCTCTAAACGCAGTTATTTATAGACAGGTTTACAAGCAGTACAACTCGAGCCCCCTCCCTCTTGACGATACGGTTTGTTAACTCCCCCTCAGCCTCCTCTTGACAAGTCGCCCTTTACAAATTCCTTCAGGAAAGCCCTGTAAAAGCCTCTTGATTATGGCCCCGCTCTCGAGCCCTTCGACTACCGAAGAGGCTGACGAAGCTGAACACCCTCTTCTTCAGGACGCATCTTTGTTTACATAAAACCCTCCCATACGTTTACCTATAAAGCTTCACCAATTTCCACCACGGCGAAGGTTTGTCTCTTTTTTTTATACAAGATGTGGTTGGAAGCCATTCCCCCCTTTTCCCTGAATTCATTTCGGGACCGCTTCCTTCGGCTCTCAAACCCCCTTTTCTTTGGGCACGAGGCGGCGTTGAGAGTGAGTACTCCCCTAGGTAGCTCTTCCTCAGGTCCTTCATCGTAAGTAATCCACCCCCGTACACTTCCTGTTCAATTTTCTTTTTCGTCTCATCTTTCTGACTCATGAACGCGCGTGTTATTTGGTACTTCCTGATTCTAGAATCGAGTATATATCCCTTACGAGCTTTTCCATCCGAAGGTTCTACTCCGTCTGCCAATGCGTCGATCCCTTTCATTCTAAGCTATGCATTTTCTTTCTTCAAGGAATATACTCATTGGTTTATATGCACATAATCCCTTTTTTTCTCTTCAGGTTTTTTCCTCGATTCCCTACTCGAGACTTATTATTAGCGAAGGTGCTGTAGAATTCGTCTAGGGAGGCTTCACGGCTCCCTAAACAGTCCTTCTATGTAGAATTCTATTTTCCGAGGTTGATTCATAGAGAGGGGTCTCCCCTGAGTCAAGTCTGCACGCCGTGTTTTCACCACTCTTTTTATCGGCCCGCTCGAAGAACAGCTCTAACTTTTTTTACAGCCAAGGAAGCATCTTTTAGGTTACTTCCTGAGGAAACTGTCTTTCCATCGACCGTCAAGACTCTCTTCTTTTTACCTCTTTGCGCTTTCCCCACCTTGTACTCGCTCCATCCCCATGAGTTTCACTCCCCCTTTGGGCGGCGTGCCTATCGTTCAGGATGCGTCCCGACCCCTGCATAAGTCCCGCTGTAAGGGACATCACTTTTCCCCCAACGTATGTTTCTGAACGCATTCTCATTTTCTGCTGCCCCCTTTTCTCCCGCGATTCCCAGCGACAACCACCAGCACGCTTGGCACCCCTTTGAGTTCCTTGTTTCTGATCTTGTTATCTCGATTTGCGTTCCTCTGTCGGTCTTCATTTCGTCGACGTTTTGTAAGACACGTGACGACAGCTGGTTGCTTTACGGCCGTTTGGAGAAAGGCCTTTTAGTATTCACCTCCTTCTGTGCCCCGCACCTAGCTCTGCCTATCGAGCCCCTTCTTCTCCCACCCCGTCCACTATGAGAGATCCAGACCGCAGCCGTTCGAGCTCCCGAACCTCTTCGCCCCCGCAGAGCTTCAGGTCAGGACTCGCAATTTGTTTCCTCAGTGTGGCTGAGCATTCCCCTGGAGGTATTCCCTGACGTGTTGGAATCTCACTTACACCCCCACGTGCATGGCAACCACCTCCCCCCCACGAGAGAAGACCCGCACCACCTTGATCTCCGCCTCCAGGATCTAGTGGACTGAGTACCCTGTGATTCAGTTTTCTCTTTCTCCTTTAATATTTTCTTATATCAGCACGGTCTATGCTACCGTGAGACTCTAGAACTATCTTTTGGAGTCACGGACATCTCTTCCGGGAAATTGGGCCCCAAAGGCACTGATTTTCCTTCCCTTAGGATCGTAGAGGATATTCGTCTCGTTTTCCCCAAGTGTTTATAAGTTCCCAAGAGACTATGAGGAACTCGTTGTTTTTAGCTTCGCGAACCTTTACCCCCTTGGCGACCCTTCATGGTTCTTCTCTCAAGGCTCAGCTGATTTTTAGTCCTCCGGTGACTGGACAACTTCTTTGGCGATTTGACGTGTGCCTCGCCCGAATTTCGCCGAGTATTGATACCTCCCCTTTACCGAGATTCAAGTAGAAGAGGTTTCTTCCGTTAAAAAGAGCTGTAGATTCCCATGAGTAGGATTTCCCATACTAAGCGAGTTTATAGAATTATTTTCCCTCAACTCCCTCTTTCCCTTCATACTTTCACTCCTTTTTTTATTTTTCCAATCCCGGCGTAGAAGCTTCTTATTCTCTTTCCCTATTAGTGAGCGTTTAATCTGCGTTTTAAACGCTATACACCTTCTGGATAAGTAATAGACCTACGTCATCGGACAGAAGAAGGCTCAAGACTTCATTCAGAGAGACTCAATAGACCTTAGAAAAAGAGGCTCCTTTCCCCCGAAAAACTAGGGTTAATACAGTCCTCCAAAGGAATTGGCATGGTTTTTTTTGTTGTGGGGTTTTTGTTGGGGGGGTTGGTGTGGTGTTGGGGTTTTGGTGGTTGGGGAGGGAGCCCTTTTTTTTTAGTATACCGTTCGAGAAGAGAAACCCCGGTCCGATCCTCATATAGAATGATCATCGACCTCCTTTGGGCTATATCTAATAGCATTCCGGTTTCCGTCTCTCTATTCCTTTAGGATCACTTTTTCCTAAGTTCACCTGTGCCTGACGCAAAACCTTCGTCCTTCGCCTGGAATCCAGATAACGCATGGGCAGAATATTAAAGCTTTTTTTCTCACGAGAAGTACTTTCTTCCTTTTTCGAACCCATGACACGTTTCTCCCAGACAACCTCGCCCGTGCCTTCCCTAGAAGAGATAGGATGCTTCCTAAGGGACGGGTTTCACGGTTTTAATCCGGTCTGATTTCGAAGTTTTCCCTATTCCCCTTTTTACCGACACCACGACACCTCCCGTCTCCGGTTTTTTGCCGTCGATTTGAGAGTCCCTCCGCCTTTTTCCTTACACCCCGTACGTGAAGACACAGACTAATTTCTTCGAATCCTGAATCCGACCGGGGACCCTCTATTCTATATCGTCCTTCAATGCCACGACTTCTCCCCCCCCCCTTTTTTAGACGAGGACTTCTCTTTTAGTATGTTAGTCAGCCTTTCTCTCGGTTGGAGCATCTGCAAAAATTCTTCTAGATATTTTTGAAGTTTTCCTTTCCGTTTGTAAAGTCCCTCCAGATGTCGGGTTTTTTCCTTCAAGATTACCTTTTTTTTCCCTAGGATTTCCTACCAACAGTGAGAGCCCACATTTGCGTGTACTCCTCGTTAGACTTCCCAAATCAGTGTCCATCCACCCTCTAGACTTGGACACCTCCGAGCTGGGTCTTTCCTGTCGTTTCTTAACTCCGGGAAGAGGACCGCCTCCCCGACGATGTCCCCCACTCTTATAGACCTTTCTGAGTCAGGTGCTCTTTTTCTTAGTTCCGATCATTTCTTTTAGGAGGCCTTACCCCATTTCTTCACCCGCTGCTCTGGTTAGTCCACTCCGCCCCCCATATAGTTGACCATCGATTAACTGAGTCCTACCCGGGCGTTCGCCTTCCCCCTACGTACCGCCCTCGCCTCTTCGGTATATAATTCCTAAGGGTTAATGCGGTCCTTCCCTTAAGCGTATCACCCCTGGATTCGCCTGATTTTCCCCCTTCCTGACTTCTTTGAGTACTGACCTTGAGTCGAACTCCCACACTCCCGCGCGATAGGTCCTCCAACTGATCACCGCAAAAGAGCTCGTTCCCCCTTCACCAATATTTTGGGATACCCTGTCGTGCCCCCCCCCCCACCCCAAAGGTCCACGTCAAGTCCAGGACTCGCGATCGCTTCCTTGAGGTGCCCCTCTCCCGCAGGCAATCCAACTTAGTTTAGACTCTCGGAGAGCCATGATCCCCTACAGAGCAGCCTTTTCCATTAGCCCTTTCCATGTGTCCTTTTCCTTCTTTCACGACTCGACGCGTTTTATCTCTCAAAGAGTGCTTCATTTCTTTACGCCCCCAGATGAAAAGCTCTGGCCTCCCCCTGTGATACATCAAAACAACTTCCCTATTCAAGTTTTTTCTCCCCGGAATTGGTCTGCCCCCCCCCTCTGCGAACCTCTGGTCCGCAAAGCCTTCACGTGGTGTAACTTCGTTGGTAGAGTCCACGGGGATTGCTGTTTATCACCTGCGTTTCGCCCAGCATTTTTTCCCGGGACGTCCTTTCCGAGATTTCTGAGGTCAGTTTTTTGAGAAGCTCCTCTCTTTGGCCCAGACGGGCGCAGCCGTTACAGGCTCGTCCTTTACTTTTTATTTAGCTGGTGCCCCCCTTCCCCCCTAATACTGTCGATTTGTATCCACGATAGTCTTGTCCCTCCTCTTTGTTGGGCGGTTTGCACCGTTCCTGTATGAGCCCGCCTGCCCCCGGTTCTCCCGACGCACACAGGAAGGATAGTGTGATGAGCGCAGATTTCCTTAGATGTCGCGGTTAAATCGTTCTTCTCGCCGATTGATTCGTTACTGGTTTGTCTTATGTTTTTTTTTGTGCCATATAAGGACGTCCCCTAGAATTTTGATAGGGACGATTCTAGGATTCCTTGTTATCCCCCGGGTTTCCCTCGCGATCGCACAAAATGTTTACCTTCATTTGATCCGTTGAGGGTCCATTTTCGCTTGCCTGGAAGAGCTTTGTGAGTCGCCCCCTTTCCCCCTCAAAGTTTCTTTTTCGGCGGCTCTTTTTTTAAAAAATATTGTTTCTTTCCGTGCACTTTCGTCCAAGCACCCCTTCTTTTAATAGTACTGGTGAAGACGCGCTTTTTTTTTTATCTTCCGACGCTTCAGACCTTGGTAGGAGATGGCAGTTCGCCCTCTTCCTTCTCAAATTTGAGCTTGATGTCTCCCGATCAGAGAGCCCCCAAAAGAATACAGCTTCATCGCAATTTGTTTTGGGCTCGGTCGTCGAGTAGAAGGCCGTCTCCTCCTTGATCCACGCTCACCTTGTCTGGTCGCTTCATGACCGCCCTTTTGGTGCTCCGCTGTGATTGATAAAGCGCTCCCCTTTTTGGTGGAGTGTTTTTGACTGGACTCTTTTTCGAGTTGTTGTCTTTTTTTCTTTTCCCTTGGTTTCCCGATCTTCGGGCCTTGCCAACTTCCTCGGCGGGTTGTCCCAGTTTCCTTGGCACTGATATTCATCTTCCTTCCTCTCCCCGCGCGGTGTTCGACTCTAGAAGTCTCGTTTAATTCTTTCTTCCCCTTTTGCTTCCCCCCCGAGTGCCGCGCCTCATCTCCCCCCCGAGCCTTTGGTCATTGCTTCCCCATGACTGAATCTGGGCTACCCTTTATGAACCCCCCTTCACCGATCTCGAGCCTGCCGATCCAATCGCCGTGCTCACTCCTCTTCTTCGACAGGTCTTTTTCAGCCTTCCCTCTGTTGGTATTGAGATCCAAATACCGGGCTCGGCCTCCCCAGGAGCCGCCCCCCCGCCCCAAATTCTTTTCGTCCAATTCTCGTGGTTGGTTTGAATCTCTTTACGGAGATATACCATTTTCTTGACAGCCAACGATTGCCCCACCGAGACAGATGACTCTCCCCGACCCCGCAGCACCCAGATCCCTTCCGTTCTCCGTTTTTTGAGTGCCCGCCTCACCCAGCCGACGACAAGCGTCGTTCCCCTCTTTTGAGTCTTTTCCTCCTAGAAGTTGTTGTTGGTTCGGACGATGGCCCGTCTTTAGTCCGGAAGCGTCTGTTCCTTTCGGTTGCTTTTAACATCCCCGCCGCGACTTTCGTTTCTGATGTTCGTCAAGCCAGGCGCCCCGTTTTGAATCGTTTTCCCTTATGGATCGACCCGTTCGGTGTGATCGCCCGAGCCCTCACGCTCGGATGTCCCGACACTTTTGCCTCGCCTATCCCTCGGCCCCTCCGTTTTTCCCGCTTCTTCCCTCTTTTGAGAAGCCGCCTTCTGATTCCCGCGGCAACCACACCTTCTCGTCATTTTTTGACGTTTGGATTCGACCCTTTAGGAACTAAGATTGCTTGGACTGAGCCGGTAGCGGTTTTTCGATTTCCTCGACGGCCCGCCCCCACATTCGCAGCCGAATTTTTGAAGCTTTTTCTGATAGGTTTTTTTCCCCGGGTTCAGAGGTTACTTATCTGGCATATCTCTCAGATTCGTCTTGCCAAACTAGATCTCCCTTTAAATCCTCTAGACACACACTCCGTCGATTTTCTCCCAGCTCCGATTAGAGAAGTTGCCCCCGTTTTTCTTAGTTCCACCCCCCCTCCGATTTACTTACATCTTCAACCCTCTTTAGTTTTGCCACCCCTTGGTTGCTCCCCCCCAAAAAAGAGACCCTATGTTTGCACACCCCCTCCTCAACCCCACCATGTCTGCGAAGAAGCATTTTCAACTCCCCCCTTTTTTTACCCTACGACACACAAGTGGTTTGGTCTTTTGCCGCGAACTCCCCTCCTTTTCTTGCAAGCCACTTTTTGCGGACTCCTTTGACCCCCCTCAGGGAGGAGACCCCCAAACACGACTCCTCCCTTCCAGGCTTAGGAAGGCGCTAGAAGTTGCGCTTAACCACTTCCTCCTTTATGAACCGCCGTTTCCCACCCCTCCGATTAACCCTCCTGAGCTTAGGCAGCGCCCCCCCCTGGCTGCTGAACCTTCTTCGTCCTAGCAACGAAGTTCTTGCATCTTCCGCCTTAGAACCCCACGGTTGGCGTGGTAGGCCCCTCTGTCCATAGGCTAGGAGACGGTAGTCTACTGCTCTTCCCCTTCCTCACGTCTAGGATGTTCCAAACTCCGGTCACAGTGACTCCTCCCCCGCACTTTGTTTCTGATCGAGGGAAAACTGGGGTACCTTTTCTGACCTCTTGGATTCAAGGATCACCTGTATTCTCCTCGATCCTACTATCTGGGCACCCCCCCGCACGCGAACCAATTCAACTCCTTCTAGATCTTCCCTTCACTTTACTCGCCCTTCTTTTCTTCTCTCTCGCAGGAACGCGGGTCCCCACTCGACTGAATGTTCAGTCTCTTGTGACAGGATTCCTATACGCCTTTTCCCAAACAAGTCCCATCCTGTTGCCTATGCCTTACTATCGGTTTTTTAGCAATCTCTTCTTTGAAACCCTAACGCCCTTCTGTCAAAACATTATTCCAGAAGTGCTGTCCCCCCCTCCTCTACCTCCGCAAGGTGATCTTTCTTCTCACTCGACCGTTCCCAACGTAGGCCCCTCTTTAGAACCGCTATCATTCACCCCCCCCTTTCGTCGGCCAGGCACTCCATTTACCCTTCCCCTTAACTCCCCCTTACTCTACAGCCTTGCCTACAGGGGGTTCCACCATCCGCATCCGTTTCAGCGTTCTCCCTATTTCGCACTTTTTTTCCCGGCGGGTCAGCCACACTACGGCGGGAATTCCCGTCGGTTTGGGAGCCCCGGTTTAGAAATTCTATATTTTTTCATTCCGATTGGTTGCATTTCTTTTCTTTTTAATCCCCTGTTATATTTCTAGTAGATTCCCTCAGTGAACTGAAGTTATACATCCAACAGTTTCGTCATGTATTTGTCCTTGTTTTTTCCTATTCTTGCTGTGACTTTCGTAATAATAGGTCCACTTCTTTACCTCGCCTTCTTTCTGAGTGGAGTCGACTTTCTCCTCGGTTCTGTCGTTTTTCCTCTTCCTTTTCAAGTCCTTTTTTGGTGTTTTTTGTGTCACACACGACCTTTAAGAACCTTCCCTTCGTTGTATGGTAACTTCTCTTTTCTTTGTTTTCTTCGAAGCTATAGACTTTCTTTTAGTTTCTCCTTACTTAGCTTCGATTTCTAAGAGGACTCGTCCTTGTTCTTAAAGACTTCTTAATTGAGTCCCCCAGTATTTTGTCTTCCAAGCCCCCAGACGATCTCTTCCGTTTTTTTCTTTTGTTTCACTTCACGAAAGCAGGTCTCTATTAAAATTCAGCCCCGACCTTTATTATGTTCCCCTTCCTGAGACTTTGACTACCCCCTTCTCCCTTTGTTGAAGTAGTGGTACTCCTCTGTCAAAAGCAGATGATATGGCATTCTATTGATAACTTATCGGATTCCAAGATGCGTCAGCACGCGTACTTTAGTCTTTTTTCTCTTTATGGGTTATCCTCTCCCCTCTACCCTCCCCCCCGCTACTGATTAATCCTAAGAGTCGGGCCCGGGAGAAAGCCCAACAGTCTTTGTCCGTACTCATCCGCCCGCACATTTTTTGACCCCCATTTTTTTCCCCAGCTCCCTGTTGGCCCCCTTCGTTTTACTGCGACGACCCCTGCATCCTTTTTGCAGGCCCGCAGCCCCTCCCCTTCAATTGCCCAATTTTCTTTTTTTCCTCACGCAGCAGCTCTGCATCCCCGCCTACCCCTATTTCCCCCAGCCCCCACTTCACGTCTGAAGCTTTCGCCAACTTGGGATTTTTTTGCGGGAATTCGAGGAGCTATCTGCCTCGATCGGGGGTCGCTTGGGCTTCGGATGAGTTTTGAGTTTTGCGGTCTGTCCTTTCTAAAGTTTTTTGTTTCCTGACAGAATCACGGGTTCCCTACCCCTGACGTCGACGATCACGACCCCACCGTTCGATCCCAGCTCTTCCCTTGTTAGTGACACCGCTGGCTTCTCACATGAGGACATCTTCCCGAACTCGTGCGATAGAAAACCCCTTCTGAGATCTCCCTTATTAGTCGAGCTTTTCGTAACGTTTTCCTTTTGCTAGGGTCCTCCAGTTGTTCTGAACATTGATCACGAAGAGTCTCGGCGACCCCTTTCTCGGCTTGAGGCGCCCTTGTATGTTGAAAATTAGCTGATTCTGACGCTGTTTAACGGATCGCGCTCATTACGACTCTGGTTGGCAGTCCGGAACGTCAGATGCCCTACCACGGGCTCCGCCACGATCCCCCCGAAGCGTACTGCCCCGGAGATTTCGTCTAGGATATAGATCTCACGATTCCTTTCTCCTTGAAT
>Ga0179593_1644493_pt1 | contig 28654 bp, 36 predicted proteins | sample CZODoug2_1_08_16_FD_185931 | JGI IMG/M metagenome (GOLD analysis project Ga0179593, IMG submission 185931) | Vadose zone soil fungal communities from Angelo Coast Range Reserve, California, USA - CZODoug2_1_08_16fungal (PacBio error correction) | ecosystem: Environmental > Terrestrial > Soil >... | reverse complement strand
TTCTTTTGTCATTTACACTTGCCCTTTCTTCCCGACCATTTAGTTTGATCCATAACTGAATGAATAGTTGTAACCCCTTGATATTGTCCCGCTTTTCCCTATCTCTTAATTTTCCAGCTGGCATACCGTGATTTGGGGACACTTTTCCTCTTGCGATCCTCCCTCTAAACTGTTCCAGGTTGTTTACCGAAATTGGACTTCCTCCCTCTTCCCCCCTCCCTCTGAATACTTTCACGAGCTGAGTCCCTTCTCTCCAGATGAAAAACATCCCTTGCGTCCTCCTTCTTCTCTTTTTCAAGCTCCTCTGCTTTTTTTTCTCCTTTTCCTCCATGTACTCCTTCTGTCCCCTTTTCCGGACTTGCTTCTGCACTCTTCCTCCCCCCCCCTCTGCTAGGTGTCCCCCATTTTATTTTTCTAAACTTTCTCCGCTGCCGCCGCCTTTCCCTCTTTTAGCCCTTCCTTTGGCGTTTTTCTTCTGAAAAGCCCGTGCTACTTTAGTCGGGCATTTGCAGGATTCTCCTCCCCCCGGCCCCCCTCGAAGATTAGCAACAATAGCGCACCCTGCTCTTTTGCCCCTCACACCGGTCCTAGCTTTTTGTTCCGACTACTAGAACCAAGCGCCAATTGGTTCTCGCCCCCCTTTGCTAATCCTTGCAACAAGTGTTGCTTAGTGTAGGGAGTTACGCACGAAATTCTTCCCTTTCCCGCGTCACCCCTCTAGGGCGTCCGGTGTGATGTTTTTTCCTACCAGTCCCCGGACGAGAGACCAAGAGAGATACTGACCCTTCCCACATTTTTTTTTTTTGAGCCTTCCGTCATTGGGATACTTTTCCTCTCTTTTTTTTCCCGCCCTACGACGACGACCATAGTCATCGTCCCCCCCCCCCCCCCTGTTGACCCCCCCCCCCCAGCCCCTCGAGCGTCTTGTTTAGTTCCGATTTTCATGTGACCAAAAAAGGTGTAACCCTACTTGGCCCTCGCCCTTCTCCTTCTTAGTCGCGCCCAGATTGCTCGGTAGTACCCCTTCACTCTCTCATAGGGTTGATAATTTCCGTCATGACTTTTCCCGCCTTTTTCCGCGATTCTGATTAATCAATCACTGGACAGCGTTAATTCATCGGCCATCACTTCTGGTGACCCTTCTTTCCCGCCATTTCCATGGCAATTCTTTCTTTTATGGCAATGAAGTGCTGCCTGTGCGCACCCGCTCCCCCCCCCCATGTCCTTCTCCCGATTTCTTAGTCCTTTCCCCGACGACTGTTCATTCGAGAAGTGAGACGAGTATGTGAATTGCTGGCCGCTCTGGTCGACGCAAAATTCCCCTCTCTAAATCTTCGTATGAGAATGTCAGAAGGTGACGATCTCCGTGACTTAGTCTTCCCCCTTTTGTCAATTGTTCCTTTTCAACGCTTAATTGCCTGAAGGCCTCGAAGACTGTCTGCACTCTTTCCTCCCCGGACATTGAGGTTATTTGGCAGTTGAATTTTTTGTTCTTTTTGTGTTCTCGTGTGTTTGCAGCGGTCTTTTGAAAGCAGCCCCCCCCCCCCCCCTGATTTTCGTAGACCTTTTGATGCGTGACTCCTTTTGTTACTTATGGTCTGCTTCGCGTCTCTTCTTGTTTTCATGTTTTTTTTCCTTTTATTTCGATCAAAACCTGTTCTCTTTTTTCTTCTGCGTGTTTTTTCAAGATAAAGAGTACTTGTACACGCCTTCTTCTGCACCGGGCGTGCACTTCTCTGAGGGGTATGAGCGTCCTCCCCCGTACTTTGCCCCTTTGCCCCTTTTTTCTTTTTCCTCAGGAGGACTCTTCTTCAAATGCGCCCAGGGCAGGCTTGTCCTTTCTCCCTAGCCCCCCCCCCCACCTTCCGATCACCCTCCCAACCTCTCCCATTCTATTTCCCCTCTCCTTTTTTTGCTCTCTCGAGTGGCACTTGGATCGATCCCCCTCCGTTCTTCTGGTCACCTCAATCTGGTTTCTTCTCCACACTGTCCCCTTGCGATTAGAGGAGGAACATACGTGTTGTGACGCGCAGACTACTGCCTTTCCCTTCTACCCTCTCCTCCAGATAACTTGTGGACAACTTCTACAGTATTCGTCTCCCCACCTCGTCCTCCATGACCACGTTTCCGACGCCAACCCCCTTTTTTTCTCCCGCCTAGATATGGCGCTCTGACTCTTCCCCAGCGTACTCAATTCCCATCAAAATTTCTACCGTCCTCTCATGTTGGCGCCTTTCTCGATGAATCCCTCAAGATGGCACAGGGTCCTTTCCCCCAGCCTCCCCCCCCAAGACAAGGAAGAATTTTTGAAATTTTCTGAACTTTTCTAAGGGAATAGGGCGGGTCCGTATTCCCCCGGATTTTTTTGATCGCCCGAAAATTTTTCCCTTTTGAAAACCCTCTTATTTCCATCACCCAGCTTTCTTCTGCATCTCCAGGCGCAGAAACCTTTGGTCCCCTTCTGTAACAGCCTCAGCAGTCAATTACATTCTCCGTTGCAGGTTTTCCCTTTCCATAGCAATTTCCACTAGTATTGATTTTTCTTGACCTTTTCACGCGTAGCACGGGTAGAGCTGGTCCGCACCTGACTCCATTTCCCCGCTTTATGATTCCAATCCATCAGGACCTATTTTCCCCTGCCCCCCCGACTTTTAAAATGATCTGACCAAACATCCGCATGGCTTGATTCGAGATAGTTTTTCCCCGCTTCAGGCTTTTAAGTTCCCTCTTGACCAGAAGGTGTGCCCTAAGGCCCTCAACCCCCTCTTGATCTCCTTGCTTTATACCTTTTTTTCCCCTATTCTTCAGTCGCCCCAGATGACATGATTGACCCGTGCAGTTTTTGGCACCCTTTTTTCTTCCTTTTTTTATCCCTCCGCTTAGATGTTCGGTTTTTTTGCTTTGCCCCGTCCTTTCCCCTCGGAGATTTTTTTTTCTGTCCTCCCCCTCCTTCTGACTTCTCTTGCTCCAAAACGAAATGCACGCTCTGGCGGTCTTCATCGGTTACTCTCTTTTCTCTGCCAGTCTTTTCGCATCAGTCTCCCCCTTTCTTCAAAGGACGTCTTTTTTCCCCCAGACATTTGACTTGACCCCCCGTCTTTTTTTTTTTTTTTGTGATTTCACTCCTACACACCTTCCTTCATTTCACTGGCTAGTTTCCCTCAGTTCGGGACACTCGAAAGATTTCGATTTTCCCCCCCTTTTTCTCGGTTCCCTATTCGGATGTACTTCGGTCCACGATTTGTTTCTTTTCGCGATTTTTCTTGTCGGGAGTTATTTGACTCTTCCCCTAACAGATGTTTCTTGACGAAGATCATTTTTTCTTTCTCCCCCCCATTCCTTTCGATCGAAGGTTTCACGGCATCGAGGCTCTTTTGTTAGTCCCATTTTTCACGCTTTTTAGATCAACCACATTTTTTTTAGTCCCCCTTTCTAAGCATGGCGGACATTCTGAGCCCTTTTTTCTTTTCGTCCCCCTTGCCTTTCTAACCTCCGCTCTAACAGTTATCAGGACTCCCTCGCGCTTGCCCCTGTACTCCTCCTTCCTGCAAGGTACTGTTTTAAGCTTCTCTCCTGCCACTTTCTTCGGCTTCTTCTCTTTGTATTTAAGTTTCTTTTTTTGACTGAAGTGAGGGATTTGACCTGTCAATTTATCTTCCCCCCTTCCCGTTTTCTTTTCCTTTTTTTTTCTAACGAGTTTCCCAAAACTTGGCACCATAAGCCTTTCTGCACCTTTGGATTTCTTTTTAAAATCTTAATCAAGGGTACCCTTGTTTTTCAGGCTTTCATGTTTTTTTTTTTTAATCTACTTCAAATGCTTGTCCTCACGTTCCGCTTTGAAGATTTTCTCTTGGATAATTCTTTGTCAGTTCTCTACCAGCACATTTTTTCCTGACCTTTGCCGATTAAGCGCGCCAGACTTTTTTCTCCCGTCCCCCTTCCGCTACCTCTTTACCGGTCTCGGTCACGTATCCTTTTCTCGCAAGGACCTGCGCAGAACCCCGACGGGACTTGATTCCGAAGCAGACTTCTGGAGGGAATGGGTTTGATTACCTTCGTATCTCCTGAGTCTCTTGCCCCAGTTTCAGGTCATATGAGTTATCGTGTTTTGTGTTTCTAATTACCCTTTCTATGCTTTTTTCTTGAGTCTCCCTAACGGCTTTCTTTATTGTCACTTTTTTGGATTGACTTGGCCGAGCTCAGAGATTTCAGACTTCCCAGACCTCCTTACTCCTTTTTTTGGTCATTCTCGGTCTGGCCTCGTAAGAACTCTTCATTGAGGCACCGGCTTCTCACTTGGAAAACCTTGGTTGACTGCACTCGTCAGGGGCCCTCAATTCGTTTTGGTCCTTCTTCTCCCTCATTGCTTTTTTTGGAGTCTTCTTTTTTTTACCGGTTGCAGTGTTCTGTGGCCACCTTACTTTTTCGACGTACTTCTTCTTTTTTGCGCCCCCCTCTCTCCATATTCAATGCGCGTTCTTATTATTCCCGAGCGTTTGGCTCCCCCTTCCTTGCAGATCTTTTCTCCGATTGTTGCCAATCTTAGGCTGACCTTCCCCTCAGTACTCTCTTTCTCAGCCTGTCCCTTTCTTTCTGCGAGGTTGCTCGTTTTTTCGCAAACGATAGAGACCGACTCATCCACTTACTTTCGCCTCTTCCCCTCAGAATAGGCGTTCATCCCTCTTAGAAAAAAAAGTCTTTCTTTCTTTTTCGTCCCCCCTTCCCCCTCTTTATGTATCTCCCCCCCCAGAGAAACTTTCGAATCTCGGCAACCTGAGAATTATTCCCTTTTCCTCCCCCCTCCCTTTTTTGCTTTTTTCGCAATCTCCTTGCCTAGATCGACTTTGTAAGTCTTTTTCGGGTCAGTTCTTCATTTTTTCACATCTTGGAGCTGAAGATGACTGAATAACCCCAGGGGCGGATTCTTTATCTCTCCTACTGCACCTATTTTGACTCGCCTTACTTTTTCTCTGCCTCCCCACCGCTGGTCCCCCCCTTCTTTCCGCTCCTCATTTCTACGTCCCGTCGCCCTCCTGCATCCCCCTCTATCGCCGTCCCCCTTTTTCTCTCCGCTTTCCCCACTCTCCCCCTATCTCCCAACCTCCCTTTAATCCGTGCTCTACCGCCCCGCCTCTTTTTTCCCCTCCCCCACGTGCCCCCCATCTCTCCTACTATGGCGAGACGAATCCGGCTCGCGTTTTTATTACTCTTAAACTCTCGAGGACATTTTCCGATTCTCCTTTTCCCAGAGACGACAGAAAGATGAGCCCAAGTTGAAATAGTACCTTCTTAACGTTTCCTCCCCTCATAAGATCTTTGCCTACAGCGTTATCCCACTTTTTCTCCTAAGCTGGCTTTTTCCCGTTATTGGAGGAGATGTCTCTTTACTTCTCTACACAGCGCCCCGGCCTTATGACTTTTTTCCCTGGAGTTGCATCCCCATTTCTAATCCGGTGTGCCCCTTCCTTACTGGCAAGTGAACCTTTTATAAACTTCTCTCCGCGAGAATGAACAGACACATGGGGGGTCTCTGGCGCCAACGAAGTTTTCGCCACTTTTTAGAGTCCATCAACAGTATGTTTCCCTTCTCTCCCCCCCCTTTCCTTAAGATAAGAAATAGGGGATCTCTTACCCTCTTCTTCCACAACCCCACTTTTCGAGTCTCAGTATTGCTCGACCGTCAAAAGGTATGGGCAGTTCTGAGACCCTTTGTTTTTAGCTCACACCAGACGCCTATGCGAATACCCCCCCTTGGACTGTCTTATAAGCACACGTGAAAATTACTCGTACCCATCTCTCCCCAAGGATTCCCTTACCCACAGCGTGACAGCTCCATTGACTTTCCCCTTTCCGAATTCTTGATACCAGCCCATATTCCCCCAAAACAATTCTACAGCTCTGCGATCTTTTTGAGTTTTCCTTTGCCGTGCATGCTCTTTCCATGCTGAATGCGATGACCGTAAGAGTTATCGCATCTTTTTTATTCCTTCTGACTTTTCCTTCAAAACACTTCTTACCTTTTCACCATTTCTATTCGGAACCTCTTCAGCCCGACCTTAGCAGTCATGACCGGTACCTTCTCTTTGCCCTGACCTTTCTTTGCTTTCCCATTGAATTTTCTGACCCAGCCGCCATTTCCTGTCTTTTTTATAACCCCTTGAGTTGGCCACTTTTGCCTTAACTTTTAACTATCAACGGATTAATTGGTGCTCCCCTCTTGCAGTCCTCTGGTGTCCCGGTCCGAGTTGCTTTTCCCCCATATTCTCTCACCTGTCTTCCCTTCCCAGCAAGGTCCCAACCCGACCTTCGCCTTCCCTTCATTGCCTTTGAGAAGCTTCCCCCTCCCTGCGAATCCTTTTTCTTCTGCTGTTCAGCTCGTTCCCTATTTTCTTGCGTGTTTCGCTGTTACTACATGGGCTCCCGACGCCCTTTTTCCCCTTGTGTACTCGTTCCCCAGTCTGACTCCCCCCAACGATGTTGTGTCCCTCCCCCCTCCCTTGTGGCGGTCCCCTCTTTTTTTTAAACTTTTTCGCCGCGTCAGATCGATTAGCCGCCGCCTTCTTTATGATGTCTCCTCTTTTTCTGGTGCAGGCAAGCTGGATTTTCTTTTTAAAGTAATCCCGTCAAAGGCCGCCGTCTCTAACCTCCCGTTTTCCCTCCACTTTCCTATACCCCCATCTGCTCTTGCCTTTGCTCCTTCCGGCCGCCGGGCCCCTCCCTGGGCCTCTTATCTCGTTCTCTCCGTTCCTTCTCTCGCACTCCCTCCTGCCCAAACGAAGATCGAGATCCCCCAAATCTCTCCCCACTTCCTTTCAATTTTCCCCAACTAGTTCGTGACCTTTCCCTTGAAACCCTTTGACCACCCCAAAGCGCAATGAATCTTGCAGTGTAAAGCTTGCTGTTCCTTCTTTTCGATTTAAGCCCCCCGTGCCGGCTTCTTTTTCAGGGCTTTCCTTCAGGATCCCTATCCTCGTCTTCCATTTGTTCCTTTCTGTGCTTCCTTTGATAAAGTTCTGCCGAATTCCCTTCTAGAAACACTTTCCTTGCCGATGGTTGCCCTGACATTCTTGAATTCTTCTTTTTAGATTGAGGGTTCTCGTCCACGTGGCGTTCACTTCACTCCCTCCTCTCTCGTTCCAAAACAAGGCGAAGGCCCGAACCCCCCCCCCTCACCCTTCTCTCTTTCCCTTGATTTTTTTTTTTCCTAAGATGGGACCAAACAACTCTTCCCCCCTTCCTTCGGCCCTTATCCTCCGCCGCCTTAATTGCAGGCCTTACTTTCTCCTTCCACTATTGTCCCTCAACCCTCTTCTCATCCTGGGTTTTTTGAATAAGTTGCATTAATTTACTGCACACGCTCTTTGTATTTACCATTTCATTTCGGACATCGTGTCTATCTCCCCCCTCACAGGACGCATGTTTTGATTTTTGGACCTCCTTGGTAAGCCCATGGCGGCCCCCACTTGGCTTTTTTTCAATCTTTTCCATGAGGGAATCTACTGCCCCAGCTTACGACTCTTTTTCTTCTTCGCCTACGACCCGTCTTCACATTCCTGGCGACCCTTGATTCTGATTTTTTTTCTCAGGAGTATGATTTGATGGCAGGAGGCTTTCACCTTCCCCTCTTCCCCTGTTTCTCTGCCTGGATGTCCATCCGATCGTTTCTCCAGTTTCTCCCCCCCCCTTTTCAGGCTTAACAAACAGCTAATGGCATTCCCTTCCTCTCCTCCGATTTTTCGTCTACCGGGCGACTCTCATGATGTTGTCCTTTTTTGACCTCACGTGCTTTGCCGCCGCTGGCTGAGGACCCCCTTTAGAACCCCCATGAGTTTTCTTTTACTTGCTGGGAAGAGGGCTTCCCGCGCGGGTCCTGGGGAGGACACCTGGCGGGAGTGTGACGGAAAGGCTGAGCACTTGGGGTGCACAAAGAGAGGGCCCCTGGTAGTGCGTCGGAGTTTGAACCCAAACCAAAAAATAAAACCACCCCCCACCCCACCAAAACCAACACCCCCCCCCCCATCTCCCCCCCCCCCAACCTCCCCAACACCACCCCCCAACACCGCAAAAAAACCACCACACACCCCAAACCAACACACAACCCCCAAAACCCCCCCCCCCCCCCAAAACAAAAACACCCCCACCCAACCCCCCCCAACCCCCCCCCCCCCCCCCCCCCACAAAACCCCAACCCCCCACCCCACCCCCCCCCAACCCCCACCAAAAAAACCCCCCCCCACCCCCAAACCCCCCCCCCCCCCCCCATGGAGTTTAACTCGCCCTGTTAATTTGTCCCATGATTCGCCGGGGGCCCACGGCTTGCTAGTAGGGTTCTTCGATTCCCCTTTAGAATGCAATCCAGTCCAGGTTTCCCCCCCCGCGCACTTTGTTCGCTTCTCTCCCGAGAAAACTAAGGATGGCTGATTCCACCCGATTTCTTTCTACATTTACCCCCTTTTGTTTGGCATCCGATTTTTTAGGTGACTCTCCTATACTCCTTAGGGGCCCTTTCTTTCCATAGTCCACGCCTGAAAGTGTGCATTCTATCATATTTCCACTCTGCATCTCTGGACACGTATTTGGGGTGCTTACGGCCTTTGTTTTCTCTCAGCCTCCTTTCCCCCATTTGGTGGACAAAATGGAATTCCCTTCGTAGCTATCCACTTTTCCTCTGCCTGATGATTCAGCTTCCCCCAATTTTTTACCTTTTCTTTACCAGGAGTCCCCTATGCTTAGACCTCTTTAACACTCTTTCTTCGTAAAAATCCCAAAGTAGCCTCCAGCCAGTCCTTTTGTCGAAGCCTTTCTCTGCTAACCCACGAGACAATTCCTCTGTTCCTCTGCCCAACTCCCCCCGTCTCCCTAATCCCTTCTGGGACCATTCTCCTTTTCCCTGCGTTTGGCAATGTGAAATCTGATTCTTTTTAATTTTACAACCAAGTATCACCCTCCGGAGACTCGTCCTGCCTTCAAAAAGTTTATCCTTATGTTTCTTTTCTTTCAACCTGCTCTCATTCCACCCCCGTTGCTCGCTCCTACGTTCCAGCTCCCCTTTTTCCTTTCATTTTCCCAGATAAGTGGCTTAATCGTCCCTCCGAAAGACTTCTCCTTCCTTCTCACCTGGTCCGATTTCCACCCCCTTTCTTTTTCCTAGTTTATTACAAAATTTTTTGTTTCACTCCTCTCCACCCCCCCGCCCCTTCGCCGTCAAGTGATGCCTCCCTTCCCCAGAAAAGCTTCCTGATGACTTTGTTGAAGTATCCACCCTCTTTCCTATTGTTGCTTAAAGTCCTTACTCCCTATTCTTGATCCCCTGTGCTGTTCCTTTTACTCCTCCCCCTTCGTCCCCCCCCTAGGAGAGATACGTCAGATCTCACCCCCCCTAGTGGGCACCTTTGTTTTCCGCTCTTCCGGGTTTCCACTCGATTTAGGTTGGTGCCGTACGGCCTTGTGGGGTTCGAGCTTGTAGTCTGAGATTCCCCCCCGCCCCCCAATGTTAATGTTCCCGGCCGAAGCTCCCCCAACGCCCAACATGCTTTCTTTTTTTTATATGTACTCCCTGTTCTCTTCGCGTACTTTTGTTCGTACCTCTTATCCCCTTCTACCCCTGCCGACTTCTTCGCAATTTGCCTTTCCCCATCGCCGTGCCCTTTTTACCCCTCCCCCACCCTTTGCCACGGTTGCTATTGCTTCGTACACCAATGCACGACTTTCTCTTTACCACCCGATCTCTTGGTTCAATAGTCCATTTGATTCATGAAATTATTTGCGGCTTTCCTTTCTTATGGACCCTAGTTTTGTGCGCCCTCTGTGTCCTCTTTTTGAATTCAGTTGATAGAATATACCCTAGCTTACTCTACGAGATACTCTTTTTCCTTCCCCCAATTCTTCCAATGATTTTTCCGAGAGACGGCTCCCGGTTCCATCGAGACTTTGATACCTCTTGATTCCCTTTTTCTTACAACCATATAGTTGGCAGCTTGATAATCCAAGGCCCCAGCGATTTCTCTTCACCTTTTTTTCTTTGCTTCCCTCCTACACAGTAAGGAAATCAAAGGCGCTTTCCCCCTCCTCCTGATCCTTTTCCCTCCCATGTTCCCTCCACTTCCCTAGTCGGTCTCTCCTTCTTGTTGATTTTAGTTTTTCTCCTCTTTATTTCAGTCAAACAGGACAATTTGCTGTTCTTCGCGTTTCTACAATTTCCCCCCCGACTCCCAGCGTTTTTCCCCCCATGCGTGTTTTGCTTCCCAAGGTGACTTCCCTTTCCTGGGGTGGCACTCAACATGTTCTCCAAGATTCAGGCTGTCCTTTTCTTCCCCCTCAATTCGGTCGCAATTGCCCCTGTAGGCATTCTTCCTTTTTCATTAAGGTCAGACTTCTTGCTAGTTTTCCCTCACAACGGGGGGATAGTTTCGATTACATAAGTTGATTTTTCCTCTATTTTAAGTGCGCTATACTTCGTATCAGCCCCTGACCCTCCTTGCAAGGCTTCGAAGAAAAAGCCTCCCTTTGCGCTGTAATCTCAGACCTTTGAGACAATGGGTTTCTCCTGGCCTGTCTTCTCCTCTTTAGAAGTCTCGGATTTTCCTTTCTGGTCTTTGATTAGCTGTTTTTCGTTTTTATACCCCATGGCGTGCTTCTCACTTGTTCTGCATTAAGCTTCGTCTCCCCTGCAGGTCTCTGAGATATGTGTTAGCTTTTTTTTTTTGAGACGTTTTAGTCTCTTTCCCCCTGGTCCCCTCCCCCGACTCAACGACGTCTCCCTCCCATTGGGTGTCCGCTTTCTTCCTCCCCGCTCATCTTTCGCCCCTTCGGAGTGAAAATTACATCCCTTTTTGTGTGCCACTCGGAAGGGGAAATACTGCGTTCATTGTCCTACCATTGACCCCTTTTTTTTTTCTGAGTGCCGATTCTTGAGAACTGTCAGTTGTCGATCATTTCCCCCTTACCGTATTCTTTACTTTGTCTCTCCTCAAGCCTTAAGGAGCTTCGTCTTTGTCGAGGCTTACGAGGCTTGGCGCTTCGCTCCTGTGCCCATGGAGGCGGACTGCTTTTTCTCCTTTTTCCTCCCTCTATTTTTTTTTTTCGGGTCTTTTGTGTCAAAAATTTTCACCGCGCGTACGTTCCCGTTTGCAATCCCCAGATCGAAGCCTTTTATCCGTTGACCCCAAATGTTGGATTTTTTTTTTTAAGATCCTCCTCTCCCAGATCCTCCAACACTGCCCTCCATGCAGAACTACTTTCCTAGCACGGCCCCGCGAATTTTGCATCTCTATCCCCTCTGTTTTTTTCTGATGGGACATTCTTTCAGCGATAAAGTAGTCGTTGTTTTTGCAGTGGTCTCCTCTTCTTTCTTTACGATCCTGCACCCCCCCCAACATTTCGTCCAGTTTCTGCGCTGGTTTCCTCTTATAGTACGGTTGCTTTTACGGGTTTTTTTTACCCACGCCCAGACAGAATTAAGGATCATACCGGGCCCCCCCCTAAGTATTACTCTCCTTTTTTTCCACAGCGGTCAACCTTCTTTCTTCTTCTGACCACCCTCTTACGCCCTACGAATCTGGAAGGAATGATGTTTGGCTACGGCGGTTCATACCCTTTTCGTAGTGCATGAGATCCCCTGCACCAAGAAACCTTCGCCCTTTCCCTCAATAAATAGCTCCCTAAAATATCCTTTCAAAGATGTTCAGACGCCGCAACCAGAATCTCACATCCTTCACTTCCCCCACCCAGAGGTTTTCTTTCCCCCTTTGCCCCTCCTCCGAATCTTTGCAGTCCCACTATTCCTCATGAACCCCTCGGCTCGGACTTGTTCGATAATTCACAATGTAGGCTGGTCCCTTTAGTTGAGTTTCCTGCAGCCACACCTGACCTCAAGGGCCTCTCGACAGGGGGTTTCCCCTTCAATCGTGTCCCCTCCCCCTCGACATAGCGCCCGCAAAGTTTTAGAAACATTCCCCCCCCCCCTGAATCCCGACTCTTCCCGACATGTCGTTCTCCTGAATCAGAATCTCTGATAAGACCCCCATGAACCAGATAATCCCCCCCCCTTTAGTCCCTGACTAGTTTTCGACAGCACGTCTTCTTCCCCCCCTGCTCATTGGTTTCCTATGAAAGAAGCGTTTATCTCCCTTCCTCCGCCCCCCTCTTTGACTCGCTCTGAATCGTAATTTTCTATTTCCCCAAACCTCCCGGCCCCCCCCTCCCCCATTTTTCAATTTCCCCCCTGCCCGACACTAAAGATCCTGACCTCGGCGCTTCTCTTGTCACAAAGTTCCCATTCTTTCCCCGAAGTCCCCCCCCATGCTTTACTTCTGGTCCCCCTCCTCTTGCACCACCTCCTTAATTTTTCAAACCTTCACTAATTGTGCCCCGTGGGAATGAAATAGTTTTTCTTTTTCTTTCAAGCTTCATGATGATTTTTCCCCCCCCCCTTTTGAGCTTGCCGTAAACTTCTTTTTTGCATCCCCTAAATTGGACCAACTGCCCAGCACTTCCTCCTGTTTGAACTCTCCAGGAATGGGCAGAGGTCTTCCCGATGCCAACAAGTTTTTTTTTGATGTTTTTGTTACCAGAGATAATTGATTCCGCTACGGTTAAGATCGTTTTAGCGGTACTCCACTACTTTCCGACCCCCCTGGCGTTCCCTGCGTCGGACATTTTCCCAGCTAGCCCCCTATTTTTGTTTTCCTTAACATGGCGCTCAAAGCTAACGTCTTCCGTGCGTCCCTCTCGTGAGTTTTTTTCCTTTGGAATTGAAAGAACATAGCCCTGTCTTCTTGCAGGAAGCTGATGTCTTTCTGTAATCCCCTAACGGCAACGAAGAACGATCGTTTCGCACCCACTAGCGCAACCTCCTCTCTTTTTTTTTTACACACCGACCGCGCAAATATTTTCTTGCCTTGTTCTCTCCGTTCAACCATTCTTCCTTGTTTTCGTTCCCGCGTCTTCCGTACTGGGCCTCTCAGCCATAGCTACAAGTTTCTTTTTTAGGGCGTCCCCGCCGAAATCCCCCCTGATTCAGCTTTACCATGTTCTTTTTTTTTGATCGAGTCTACCGACTTCACGACTATTTGAGATCCTACTTTCTGACAGTCCCTTGCGTTGACTTTCTTGGATCTTTCCAATTTTTTTTGGACGCTTCAGACGACCAATCGGACTCTTCCCCTGTGCCGACCTTTTCACCACGCCCATCTAAAGCTTATTGATTTTTTTCTCCCCGAAGGGCTTGGTACCTCTTTCCCACTCTTTCACCCCTGACTCCTCTGGATCTCTCCTGACAGTCTTGCAGGAATCTTTTCTATCCCCAGTCAACCCGAAGAGGGTTTGCATCCATTCCTCGGTCCCCCTTTTGGTCTCATGAATAATAAATGTATTTTCAAGAGTTGAACTTTCATCTCTCCACTTTTTCCTGGATGTTTAAACAGGCACTTTGTAAAATTGAAATTTTGCCTTTTTCCCCGCAGTTCCCATTTTAATAATTCTGGAAAATGGGGGTTTGGGGTGGTTTGTTTTGGCCCGTTTGGGTGGGGTTTTGGTCGGGGGGGGGGGGGGGGGTTTTGGGGGGGGGGGGGGGTTGGGGGGGGGGGGGGGGTTGGGGGGTTTTGGGTCTGTGGGGTTTGGGTGGGGCGGGGGGGTTTTGTTTTGGGGGGGGTGGGGGGGTGGGGGGGGGGGGTTTTGGGGTTGGGGGTTGGGGGGGGGGGCTCGCCCCCTCAAGGGCTTCCCCATCCGTCTTTAGCTTCACTCAGACGAATTTTCCACATTTTCTTTATTTCGCCTCCCCACGGTTTCTGTGAATTCTTTGTCGGGTTGCGCACACGTTTCAAGAAGGAGTAACTGTGGTCTGGCCTCGGCCTGTGCCTGTGTCCCTTCTTTGGCTTTACACCCTCCGCATACTGCCTCCCTTTCCCTCCTTCATCCCCCGCTCCTGGTCCTTTTTCTTCGTCCTGTTGGAAGGCCTTGGAATCTTCGTTTTTTAGCGACCCCATGCTTTTTTGTCATTTCTTTTTTCCCACTCAATCTTCCTTCTGGCTGAAGATGAGTTTGTCCACGATTCTTCTTTGGTCTAGAACCTCTTGGACCTCCCCCCAAAATCGATTTCTGGTCGTCTTCTGTTTTGCGTTGTACCCCATTTAAATTAGTAAGGTTGTCAACCTTCTTTTTTAGAAGGCTGTCTTCGTCGGTTTTTGCTCCTTCCCCCCCCAATGGACATCTAAAGATCAGGCTTTTGCCGATGTATTCCCCCTTCTGCAGTGGCGAGTGTCACGAGCCGCCGATCACCTCGCTGTTTCTTTTGAACCTTGCCACGACGGACCATCTCCTCCTCCTCCGTGTTGGGTTTTGCTTCGCTGTCCCTTCATTTCCATTTAGTGTCTCGGTGCTCGTAGTTCCCAGTATCCAAATCGCTAGCCTTTTCCCGCATTTTTCCCCATCCTATCGATGTCCCCCGAAGTGGTGAGGAAGGTGAACCCCTCCAACCTTTGCAACGACCGACTTGATTCACATCTTCCTTGTGACAAAATGAGTACAATTCCTTCTTCAACCTGGCCCCCTCGTTTCCCCCAGTTCTTATCGATGTTATCGCGAAAGAAGGAACAACCTTCCTTCTTCCCCATCTGTTCTCCGTTCATCCTCGCTCCCCTCTTTTTAGTGAACCCTACGACGACAGAAAAGATCATTTTTTCCTCTCCCTCTCCGCGGCCCCCCAACTGCCAATGCCACCATAAAACTCCTCCCCCCGTCCCTTTCCTTGTTGCCCTTTTAGAAGGGTATGAGGCGGGTCGTTTTATTCAAATTTGAGTTGGTCTCAATGAACAATCCCCGTAAACTGAGTCCTTCTTTACTACGCATCCTTCGCAGACCCTACCTTTTTTTAATTTTTCGGTACACCTGGAGGAGAAACCATCATTCTTCTATCATCCCCCCTGCCTTCTCTGTTTATACCCATTCTTCCTTCATTTGAATACGTCGTTCGACCTTTGGCTTTAGTCTTGTGGAAGTCTGTCGCCCCCGGTCGAGTCTGGCGTTCCCCCCCCCTTTCTTGTTCCCTTTCCGGAACGTCCCGCTGCCTTCAATTACCACTTCCTGTTCATGCCTTTCCCCCCCCGCCGCACTTTCCGTCCCGAATTGCAGCCAAATCCCCCTCTTTCGGCTGAAATGGATTATCATCTCGCCCCAGTTCCGCTTTTTGCCGAGGCTTCCGGGACCCAGTATCCCCTGATCTCTCTTCTGGCCTCATTTTCCTTCTACTCTTCTTTTAAGAATTTCTGCCGGTCCGTGTCCTCTTTCTGTCTCAGTGGTTTTTTCCCCTTGTTTCCACTCCTTTCTTTTAGTTTCTTTTTTTTGCTGTGTCGGCATGTCTTTGTTCCCTATTTTCTGTCCGTCGAAGGCGTCCTGCCCCCATTTTTTACTTTTTTCCGCTCAAGCCCTCAATGCAAGATTGTCGGTGACCTTCACGTCTTGGTTCGGGAGTATTTCCTACGTCTTTATCCATTCTTCTTCATTCTCTCCATTCATTGTCCCATCACTGATCTCGTGACCCTTCTTGTTCATCCCCAAGTCCCCGGCACTTCTCTTCCCCTTGCCGGCCAACCCCCCCCTCGAAATACGACTCCCTTTCATTGGAAGCAGTAGTTTTAGGAACCTTCGGAAATCTATTGTTCCGTTGGTGCTGATCCCGGAAACTAGCTTCGCTAGTTGGGTTTGCTGCCGAGGGCTATTTTGACTGCCTAATACAAGACTTTCTGAAAGACAGAAGATCTGGCTATGTCTCCCCCTCACCGGCCTTCGTGCTGGCTTTTCTTCCCCTCTATTCACTCATTTTCCCTGTCTTTACTCCTGGGTTCCTTACACAAAAGATAGGTGTCTTCATTGGCTTTTCCCTTAGTTACGAGCTTATTTACGTCACCCTTGGGCCCTGTAGTACTACCCCTCCGCACTATAAGGACTCAGCGCGCTTGAACGAAACCCCCCCTTCCGTTTTTCATACTTTCGCGCGCCGGCAAATTCTTTTTTGTTCCGGCTTCCTTTTTGTGTGCATACCTTGCGGGGTTGAAAGTACCATTGGCCTTGGCGCCCCCTTTCCACTTTATGGTCCCCCCTTCTCCCGAATTTCCCCTCCCTCCAAGTTCTCAACAATTTGTTCTGGAACCTTTTTCAAGTCAATGGTTCTTGCCCGCAACGATTTTAAGAAATCTTTTCTTGGGTTTTCTCTTTCCATGTTTCCCCAATTTGGCCTTTGTTTGTCAAGCCCCTCCCCCCCTTTACCGGTTCTAAGAGGTCAGCCAGTCTATGTACAACAATAGGGTTTCAGTTTCGCTTTTTTACTCTGAATCGCGTTCCGGCCCTGATTTCTGAGTCTTTTGATTAAAGGTCCTCGTCCTACAATCAGCAGCTTCCCTTCCCCTCCATCTCCCATAGAATTCTGCTCTTAACAATACGTCCCCCCTCAGCTCCATGGGTTCTTTCTACTGGGAATGTAGTATCAATAAGACTTTTTCTCGGTCCCTTTCATCTTTTTCTCGATGGTCTTTTTCCATAATGCCTTGAGAGGATTCCTTTTCATCGTGACATTCTGAAAGCGTTCCTTTCTCCCCCCTTCTTCGATTTTCCGTGATTCATGGAAGAATGCTCCTCGTCCTTCTCACCTCCTGGTGGCAGACTGATGGACCCCTCCTTTTCCATTAACCCCTTCAAATTTGGGTTGGTCATGCGGTTCTAGGCCTCCCCCCTCGACTTCTTCCTTTTTCTCCAAAGGATGTTTGAAAAGTCCCCCCTCTTGGGGGATCTGACTCAGAAGGGGGTCATCCTTTTTCTATTTAAATTCTCCCCTGCTGCGTTCCGCACGGATTTCTCCTTCCCCTCAGTTTGGTTTCTCAGCATGTGGACACTACCTTACTTGCACCTTTTTTTTTATGAAAAGACCTCTCGAAATATAATGCCATTCCTTGATCTTCTTTCTTTTTTTTTGTCGCGCGATTAAGTGCTCTGTCGATAAATAGGAGGCCTACTGACGTGATACTCAATTATTTTTCTGCCCTTTCATGACTATGTGGGGCCCACCTGATCCTTTTACCCCCCCCAGTGGACATCCTCCGAACAAAGCTCCTCCTTCTTCCATCTCCCGGCTCCCACCCCCCTTTTATTTGGATAGGACGTCCTTTTTCTGATAAAACCATCGATAGAAGAACCGTGTCCTTGCCACTCTGTCCAAACGTCTCCTTTCCTTCCCATCTATTCCTATGTTTCCTTTCGCGTTGAAGCCCTCTCTCCCTTTGTTCTTTATGACTGGAGGGCCAGATAAGATATGGAGCTGCATCCCTCCACCCCCCCCCCCCTTACGTCTTGCTGCGGATCCTGTTCCACTTTCGTCCGGAACGGTTTACGATCGGTCCCTCGTTGGGCAGCACGAAATCCTTGAGATACCCCCCCCTTGACATACCTTAGTCTTCTCACGTCAGTCAATACTTCTTTCCTCTGGCCCCTTATGTCCATCTGAGTTTCCTCCCTCTCGACCAATTTCTTCCTTTTTGAATGCTTCCTGAGTGCCCCATTCCGCCAGAACTTTTCTTTCCCGATTTCCACTCGACGTCTCCCACCATAGCTCCTCCGGTTTGCCTCCCTTTTAAATCTGCAGCACGAAGTCTTGCCCCCCCTCTTCTCTCAACCCTAGTTTCACCTTTTTTCTCCTTTCGCCCCCTTCCCTGTGTTTTTTTAATAGCGTGCGGCCAGATCCCTATAGCATGACCACCCAATTGGACGAGTGATGATTCCCTCGATTTTCCCCCCCTTTTTTTGATATCCTTCTGCCTTGTCAGACCCCTACGCACTTGACTTTACAGACCCGAACGCTTTTGTAAGAATAGTGAAAGGCAGCTCCCTAGTCTTCCCCGGATTCAACACTCCCAACCCCCTCGTCCGCCTTGATGACCCCCCTGTTTTTCCTCTCCGAGCTTCGGATACTTTCCGACATGCATATAATCACCATTTTCTTCCCTTCTTTCCTTTTGAAGATTTTCCGTCTTTTCTGATCTTTCTCATCCTTGGCAGCCTCCTCCGATGACCTAGCGGTCTAGTACAATCAGTCGCCGTTAACTCTCTTCCAATCCTTTTGTTACTCAACTCCCCCCCATGGTTTAATAGACAGCCCGACCATCTCTATGACCGGTAAGAGTCCGTTGCACACATTTCCCCTTTCCATCATTGACCCTTCACTCCCGCCCATTTTTTTTGATCGTCGGTTCCCCCTCTTCCTGTCACCCACTTTCCCTTATTAGACAGCTGTTGAGAAAGTCTGGGCAGAATTCGTGCTGATGGGTGCAATCTTTCTGGTTCCCTCTCCTCCCTTTTCCTGCCCGCCTTTGCGTACGCCCAGCCCTTTCCCCCCCCTTATGTAAAGGGTCGAGCCGCCCCCTTGAATGCCGTTTCGAGAAGCTGCAACTTTCCCTTTTTTTCAAGCTGCTTCCCCCTTTGCTCCTCCTGCTACTTCGCGTTTTTGCCCTTTTTTCCCAGGGGTGACGAACCCCTGGGCCTTATGGTCAGCGAATGCTTTCCCCTTCCTTTCCTTTTTTGGTTCACCCCACTTTTTCTTCCCCACGATTTCACTCTATACTCCTCCTTCTCTAGTCAGAAGCCGCATTTGGAGTTTCCTCCTTTCTCCAGACCTCCTCTCTTTTTTGTAAGGGCCTTTTACGGCAGGCTCTCCCCCCCTTACTCCGTCAGATTCCCTCCTCCCCCCCACGCGGCCCCAAGAGCTTTCCGGACGTCACACCGTCCCTTTTCCCATCTTTCCGTTTCGCCCCAAACGATTTCCCAAGTTAATCTCTTCTTTTTTCCGGCCTTCTTTTGGCCCGAAGTGCCCCCAGCGAAGCTTGTCCCTTTCTTTAGTTTCCCCTCCCTAAAGTCTCCCTGAGATTTCGCCGTGGTTTCCCTTTTTTTTTGGGGGGGTGAGGCGTCCCTTTTGCATTGGATAACGTCGGCACGAAGACTTCTAGAGCCCCCTCTCCCCCGATGACCTTTTCCCTTCGTTGTTTTTTGGTCAGCCCTTTTCCGTCTTGGGTTTGACGATCCCGTCCACCACCCTGGAGACGGCAGCAACCAAATCCCATCGACCTATTTTTCGCGGTTTCAAGTTCCACCAGCTGCCCGTCCTTCCTCCCTAGCGTTCTTTCAGGATTGAAGAAAAGTATGACCCCCCTCCCCCGATAGAGATCAAGAGGTTTCCCTACTTTTCCCCCGGTCCCCTCGTCACCTTATTTTCTACATGTTCCGGACTTTTTCCTTCTCTCTTCAACCCTCTTCTTTTTTCGTATTGGTCCATTGGGAAATTCCCCTCCTGCCGCGTGATTAGTTAAAGCGGCGGACCATTTACTCTCCCCCCGTGCCTTACCTTGACGTTTTCCTCCCCTCCTAGCTTCATCTCCGACTTCAATTTCTTTTCTGCGCCTTAGCGAGCTTGAGTATGTCCTTGATGCCAATTATGATTGGGAGCAGCAATTCCCGCCTTCCCTTGTCTGTTTCCCTTCTCGTCCTTTTTTTTTTCCAGTCCGCTTTTTCAGCTTAAATTCACTCCCGCGCGAAGTCCTTTGACTGGCTCCCCCCCCCTTTTCCTTGAGGTTACATTGGCCTCCCTTGCCTCGGCGTGCTTCTTTGATAAGGCCCGAGAGTTCCTTTCCTTTTACCTTTTTTGACTTTTGACAAATAGTTGTTAATCTTGTTACTAGGTCGGCTTCCTTTTCTTTCAGAGACTTCCTGGGGTTCCTTGATTAAACCCTCCTCTCTTTTGCGTCTTTAAGACCTCTCATTTCGGCCCTTGTCCACGGTCCTATGCGGATTCCCCTTTGTCTCTGCTCCTTGCTCTCTCCGCAACCCCTCTTGCAACATCTTTCAGGAGTCCCCCCGTCTGTAGTGAACCTCAGAAACGGCAGTTTCCTCTTTTTCTCCTACGCTCCCTATTCGTCATCAAACACCATATACCATAATAAATCCTGGTGTTGTTGAGAGACTTGTCCTCCGTGCTCGCCCTTTCTTGTATCTTGGCTCTCAATTCGAAACCTAAGTGGTCGCTGTTCCACCACCGTCCCTCCCCCTTCAGCCCTCCTTTTGCCTGCTGCGTCCCTGATTCCACGCCGATTCTTTTAAATCTTAAACGTGCGGGACCATGATACCTTTCTTAACTGCCTAGACGACCCAATCACCTTCTTCCATGGAACCTCAATGCTTCGACCAATCAGCTTTTAATCTTTTCCCTCTTGGGCTTCCCTTTCCTTTCCCCCCCTATGTCTTCCCTTTCAACAAGCTCCCCTGTGGTGCCGCTCGTGCCCCATACCTGCAAAGTTACTTGCCAATTAGCCACCCTAACTTCCCTTATCCTCTTCTCCCCCTCGCGTCTTCCGCGTTTTCTTCCCCCCTGTGGGTTAAGCTGACCATTGGAGTATTTAATCACCGTCACGCCATATGCGACTTTCGTCTTTTCCTTCCCCTAGTTTGACCCCCATTTGCCCCCCTTCTGGATTCGCCCCCAGTCAATCCCATACTATTTCCCCTTCCAAGGCCTTTATAACCTTTTCCCTAGCCATTTTCTTCTCTGTCTCTTTCTCCCTTCTTTTCCCGTCCGTCGTTGAAAGACGTCGCCCGGTGCGTCTGCTCCCTTCCGTTTCAGTTCCCGGGCAATTCTTTTTTTTCTTCTGTTGCAATTTCCCCCGCATGGTTCCATGTTTTCCCCCAACAGGCCTCCCGAAAGTGCTTCTCACGTGGGATACGCCAAACCCTATCTCTCCCCCTCGCTGTGTGACCCGAAGGAATCGGGCCAATTTCAACACCTCTTCCCTTCTGTTTTTGTCTACCTCTTCTTCACCCTTTTTTTCTCCGCTCCCCCGACCTCGCGGCCGGACTTCTAGATGGTGGCCCCCTTTTTTCTTTCTTTCTCCCTGATTCTTCTCCTTTATGTTCTTGCCAGTTCTCTGTTGTTTTTTTCTTCCTACCTCTAAGGCCCACATTCTCGGAAATGCAAGGAAGCCTTTTTCAAAGCCTTATGATTTGTCGGGCCCCTCCCCCGAAATATCCTCTCGGACAAGTATTCGTGAAGAAATGTGTCTTCTTTCCATGCTTACCCAGCAATTTCTTGCATTTATCTCCCGGTTTTTAACGCAACCCAACTAAGCCCTTACCTTTCCTTCTTTTCCCCGAAGTCTTTTACCCCTTTTTTTTCTCTCTTCGCTTGGCCAATCGTATTTCGGCCCTTCCCCCATCTATTTGCTTTTTTATACTCCCCAAGAGTTTGTCTCTGTGGTTGCTCGCGAATTCTTTGCCTTTATCCGTCGCTCTCCCTCTTCCTTCGCTTTTCAGTCTGTCATTCATTCAAGATGCACCCCAAATGGTATCTTTCTTCTCTCGTCCTTCTCCCCTACCTTTCCCCTCGTGGCGCCAGCATGTTTTCCCAAACGTCCTTTGGTCTTTTCACCTTGCTAAGACTGTCCTTCCTTTACAGCGCCTCTTTTATTTCCAATTTCTCCTACCCGCTCCCCCCCGATCGCACATATCATTTAAACAAGGCGAATTCAGCGCACGGACTGTTCAGCTTCTCGCGAGGCAATTCATGTGTTTCTTTTCCCTCCCCCTTCCTCTCGTGTTTTTCCAGCCCAGTGCTTGTGCACTTTTAATTTGCGTCCCTTACCCTTTTTTCTGGCTTTTCGCACGGCCTACGGCACCTTTTCTTTCTCGTGCCTCACCCTTGCGCCTTCTCGGACAGTTCTTGAAGCAGGGTTGCCATCACGAGTTCCAGATCTTGGTTTCGGCGTTCCTACTCTTTCGGCCCTTGGCAGTATGCATCTCCCCGGTCCTCTCCTCTTCATGGGGTTTGCAGTTTTAGCAAAAATATTGTGAACTTTTTTTTCCTTGAATCGCCTTTCCTGAATTACGATGTTTACATAGTACCTTCTCTGTCCCGGTGCTCCAGGATTGTTTTTTTCCGACCCCCAGAGACTCGCTGGAAGGAAGTACTAAAGCATCCCCCCCAGATGCTGGAGATTTTTTTATGAGGTTTCTCTTAATCTTCTCCGGCTGCGGCTCGGACTCCCCTATTTCGGTTCTTCTTCCTTTGTTCGAGGTCTAGAGATCGTAGTATTAAGAGTGATGTTTTTTCCCGCTTTTTGTATCTTTTTGGGTTGATTCTCCTCTCTCAGAGATTCTCCCGCTTTTACTGTTTGCTTCGCCCTCGCCCTTTTTGCTGATCTTTTTCGAAGAACGCATTCGTATCATTGAGTTAGCCAACTCTTTTCTAGTCCGGAAAAGGTTCCCCTGGTTGCCCAGGTTCTCAATTCGTTTTGGTCCTATTCTGCTCGACACCCCTTTTTTCTCTTGATGTTTCGCCGGTTTGTGGAAAGTCCATAATGGGAACTAATCCATCGGGGAATTGTGTCAACCGCTTTTCTCCTTCATTCCCCTTTTGTTTCGTATTGGCCGAGCGTTTGGCTTCAAACGAGTTTGCGCCTTCCGTCTTCTTCTTTCTTAGTTTCCTGACCTGCCCGTGAGATCTTATCGCTATTCATTCTTCCTTTTCTTCGGGGTTGTGGTTCGAGCGTACCCTTTGGAACCCGCACGAAGAGCAGTTCTTCCCTTCCCTCGTTGAGACCAATTTTTTTTTCCTTCTTGCATCCCCACCCAATGCCCTCCTTTTGCAGAAATACGAAGTTCGCCCTTCCTTGAAACTCGTAATTTTTTCGCTCCCTCTTTGTGTGACCTCTCGAGGAGATTTCGGTTGTCCTCTCTTCTCTCTTTATCGAGGGCAGTGGATCAGACCGGAGCTGGCGATCACCACCCATTTTTTTGGGTTCCCTTATTTTCCCCCCCTGCGCTGGTCTTTTCCACCGTTGAGTTGAACCTGTCCGCTCGGTCTTTATAGTCTGGCCCCACCTCTTCCTCCCTTTTTAGCATAATAACCCGCCCACGTCCTTTCCTCCTGCCTCGACCATAAGCCAGCGCCAACGAGTTTCGCCAAACGCTCTTCAAGGACGAACCCCTGCGGCTTCTTCCTCTTTTCCCATTACGCCGAGTAGTGCCCCTTCGACCTTAGTCAGCAACTGCGCGGTACGCAAGATAGAGGCAACGAAGCATCTTCCTAACGCAAATGAGGTCATACACTCCTAACCTGTTTGTTTTCATCAACAGATTTCTTCTGGTCCCTATAAGATATGTCAGGTTATTCGATAAGACCTATCCTCACCCAAATCACTACGTCGTAGATCTGCACCATCCTTTCTCTTCCCTGTCTAGACACCAGACCGCGCCCCTGGCACTTATACCGATACTTTCCGTCCTAAAGGCAGCACCAGCCCACTAGTTCCCCCTTAGAAGCCCTAATACCGAAATGGAGTCCTCGGCCGTCCGTGCTCTTGATAAGACTCACTCAAACCCCCCCCCCCCCCCCTTTCTCCCGGAACAATGCCGCCCCCTCTCCCCGCTTTTTTCGCGTAAGAATTTGCCTCAGCGCCCGTGCGTTCTTCCCTTGATGGCCCGCGCATCGTAATTCAGGGCTTCTCTCCCGTAGTTTTTCCTTGAACCATTTTTTGTTGCGTACAGAACTGCCCGACTAGCTCATCCCGACCGGTACGGCTCTTTCCCGTACCTTCCCCCCCGACCTCGTTGTTTGATGAACAGCCCTCACTTTTATGCCTCATTTTCTTTTCCACCTTTTTTCCACCTTCATCACTTTCCCGATCACGAGAACTCGTGTTGCGGCCCGTTGGGCCTTGTTGCTTCTTGCCAATTCGGGTCCGCGCTGCTGCTAAAACTTTCCCTTGGTTTTCCTCTTGGCCGTACGCCAGCACTTCTCCAAACCCCCTCTTCCAGCCACGCCGAATTTACCCCCTTTCGCTGAGCCCTCTCATTCCCTTGCGGAAATGCTTATGGCTTGCTTTTTCTAGCGAGCTTTCTTTCACCGTTTTTTTCGCCCTTTACTCCTGCTCCGCCCCAGCCCCTGGTCCGGACATTGATTAGCACTTTAAGCCAACTGGTGTCCTCAACTGGCTCCACGTTTTCTACCGCTTCATGCTTCCCATATCCTTCTCCGCTCATTTGGGAGTTGCATTGAGAAGACCTCACGATCTTCGTCTGAGGCAGTTAGGCCTTCCTCTCATTCCCCTCCCCTGCCAGATCGCGCTTCCCAATACGCGTCCTGTGGCTTGCCCTTCCTCCCACTTCCCCCTAGATTCGTGACGGTTCCTCCCCAAATACGCTCCCAATCCTCTCATTTTTGTGTCCGCGCTTTCTTTGCGTGCTAGTCTACGGGCTGAGTGTTTTGGGCGTAGCCTCCTCCTATCCTGCCAATTGATGGTCGACTGATGCCCTGTTCTCTCTGTAGGCACTTAAGACTGCGACGGAACAAGAGAGCCCAACGATGACCCTCCCTCCCTGCATTTTTTCCCGCGCTTGTGCGCCATGTTCGCTTGTGTTCCCGCATCGACGCGACACAATAGCTAGTCAAACAAAAGGAAGCGGAAAGCACCCCTCTGTCTTTTTGTAAACCTAAGATCTTGACTGAATCCCCACCCCTTTTGACCGACGGGAAGGAGAAGCCATTCCTGGATAGAGGTCCTCTTGCCTCAGACGACAGAGACATTTTTATTCTTCTGGTGTTCCCTCCCTGCCCCCGCTCCAAGACGACCGTATGGTACCTCATATGACGTACTCCACCCCCCGATGGCCATCACTCTTTCTGCGTGTTTGGACTCGGCCCCCTTTTTAACTGGCTAATTTCCTGGGATTGCCGTTAAGCACTCTATGACAAGGCTCCCTTTTACCCGTTTTTTTCTTCTTTTCAATCGCAGTTAAGACATAGGTCTTCTCCCGACCGAATTTCTTCCCTCTTTTGTTTTTCTCAGTTTTTCGACGGCTTGAGCTTCGCACGGAGTATGTGAATTGGATTTTCTTGCGGAGCTGGTCCAATCCATCTTTTCCTGGTTGACGATCTCGTTCCTGATCCAGTCCCCCCCTCGGTCAACCTCAGGGTACTGAAGTAGCCCCTTAAGACGCCCTCCTTCCACGTAGCGGGCCCGGGATCACTTTTTAATACCTTCAGGAAAAAACTTTGCAACGTTCAGCGCCTTACCGCTGTCCTCTACCCCATGATTTTCGCTCCTTTTGATGGTGACCCTAAATAGTTGTTCTCCGCTTTTTGCCAGACTTCTGTTTTCTTGCCACCCCAGTGGGGTTCTTGAGATCACACAATCGATTTGTCTTCGTTTTCCGAATACATGTACCATGTTAATTCCTTTTCTTATGAACGTCGCGTGGCACTTCTTTTTTCTCCGGGTCTGAGCGTCCCTCACCCATTACTTGTTGCCCTCCTCTCACTCTTTATTACTGGAAAGCGGAACTTGAGATGGTGAAAGTACGATCACATCAATTTCTCTGAAGCTATCGGTATCTTTCTCCCACTCCGTGTGTTTTTGAGTCTTCTTCTGTGTCTGATCGCCCCACATCCTTCTGGTTTGATCGTAGGCTTCCTGTCCCATTCGTGCCTGGCGTTTTCTACTCTCCTGAGATATGATTGCAGGCCACGTAATGTTTGAGGACTCTACCCCTCCTTTCCATTTTCCACCTAGATAAACGGCTGTCCCCTTTCTTCGGGTCCCTTCCCCCCTCCCGCAAGAAAGGACCATTCCTCGATTTTCCTTTTGCCCACATACCTATTTCGTCCCAGCCCGCATTGGCCCGCTAAGCTTCCTGCCCGAAACCCCCCCTCCGTCACCTAGTCACATTTCGGGCCTCTTAGCCTATAATCGCAGTCTTTTTCTTATGTCCTGGTAAATTATTTACATCCCCCCCACTGCCTTTCCCCTATTAATTCCGACCCTTCAGGTCTTCATTTATCGGGGCCCCCTCCTCTGGTTAAATGCACAATTGCGAAAGGGCCCCCTTCCTTCTTTAGTTTCCTATAAAGGTCATCCCAAGGTGTCTGGTTTCCTGCGCCCCAGGTCCGCATCCCCCTCGCCCTTTTTAACTTCGTTCCTCACTTTTTCCTGACGTCTTAGTTTAGTGAGGATGGCGTCGTCCTCTTTTCAAGCAGCGGTTTTGGGTTTTTTGATACCCCTTTTCATCAGCTTTTGACTTTGCAAAGCCCGCTTTGAATTTAACCTTTTGCAAAATGATGGTCAACCCGCATTTTTTTCTTTCGTTAACATTTTATGGCCCCCTTTTTCCTCCTTCCTATCGATTTCAAGAAAGGGAGTTTTCCGAAGGCATTTTTCCGGTTTTCCCAAACACCCCCCCTCTATATCCATGGTAATCTGTTAACTTCCCCTTCCCGCTCCATCCCCATGATTGACTGCCGTATAGCTTTTGTTCCAACTCCCTACTTCTTCGTTATCTAATCACTCCGCCTTATCTTTTTCTTGCCCTTTTTTGTGCTATGTCGTTAGAGGCGTCCCTAACCTTTTGCTCCTTGCAAAAGTCGTGGATTCCCCCCCGTGCTCCTCCAGCCGGGCCCTGTAATCTCTTATCGATCTTTATCTCGTCATTTTCTTTTTTTGCAGATTCCGGCAATCAAGACTCATACTTCCTTTCTTTTTCGATTTCGGTGACCTTGCGGCTTTTAACGCCCCACTACTCCTTCTTGCTTTTCAGTCCCCCCAGGTCCGCCGCGGACCTCGCAAGAGGTATTCTTTGGTTACAATCGGATTAACCGGCCTTCTATTTTCCTTCCCGGTTTATGATACGTTACCAAGCGTTCCCTAAAAGTCTCTTTCTGTCTTTTTCGTTCTTTTGCCGGGTATCTTTGATCGAGAGAAGGCCCCCCCTTTCAGATTTACTATGTCTTCATACATATGCCCCCTTCCCCTCCGTTTTTAGCTTCGAGGAAGGCGGCGGAACTACTCTTGTTGATACAATTTTCTCACGGCCCCCCCCACAAGCTAGTTGGATTCTTGCCTTCTCCAGGCAAGGACCCCCTTTCCCAGAGAGTCAAATTGGGCTGGAGCCCTCTCCAACCTTTCCCGAGCTTCCACGATGGAAATCCTGTGCCCTCCCTCTCCGAAGCTCGAATTTGAATGTGTTCATCATCGCCGCCTTTCCCAATTTTTTTAGGCGTCTTTCAGTTGTTTGCCGCCGTGATGGGCGTTTCCCCCCAATTTTTTTTTCAGGCAACTCCAAGTTTATTTGCGGCGGCTCGTTTTTTCCCGCCCCTCCCCCCGTTTTGCCCAGCTCCACCCCCCCCCCCCCTTTTTTGCGCCACTGTGATGTCTTTGCCTCAAACGCTTTCCCCGACGATGCAGGCTTTTGGGCGGCTTTCATCCCCACTCCTCTTTCCTTGTGCAAATTTTAGAGGAACTCCCTTACTCTCCCCGGTTTTTCTGTTCTTGTGCCCTGTTCTATTTGTACGCCAACAAATAGGGTTGCCCTGCCCTCTACCGCTCCTACAGTTTTCCCTTTCGATTGCAGCCCCCACTAGTACAGTTCGCAGACCTATGCGATGCGTCCCTTCTTAAGAGCCACCAATCTCCCGGCGCTTCTCTGTCGCATTCAGATGCCCTTCTTTTCAATTTTTTTTCCCATTTTTACTTTTCCTAAGTTTTCGGTCGAGGACCTCCCCGTTTCTTTTTCCTTCGGCTTCCCCTGTTGTTTTTTTTATATACTTTGGCTAGGAGTCTTTTTGGCTTCCTTTTTCCTTTTTTTCCCAAGACCGGTTCTTTCTTCCCCCCGGCTTTTCGGCTGTTGTTTCGCCGGTTTCATCGCTTTTCTATCTCTACCTGGTGCGATCGAGAGCTTTTCTCCCTTGGGTTCCTTGCCCTGCTTTTAATGAGCCTCTTTCTTATAATTGCTTTCAGACCAAGGGATTGTACCGAAACTAAACCTTTTTATGCTTCACTCGAAGTTTTAAGATTCTTTTAGTCCTCTTTGTCTGACTCATTTTCGTTTTCCCTTCGTGTTTTTGCGACCCGCATGTTCTGTCCCCGTCAATCCATGGGCAACCCCTCTTTTGTGTTTACGACTGAAATATTCCATCATTCGGCTTGTTTTTTCTCTTTGAAACTCCCGTCGTTGGCCCGTTGCTTCGTTTCCTCTTGTCCTACCCGGAGGCCGGACACGTTCCTCTTTGGTTATCTCTGTCGGGCTTGCTGTTGGTCCCCCCAAAATAAGATGCGGATTTTCTTTCCACGTCCCGTGGCGCTTGCAAGAACCAGCGCAGCCTTTTAATCATCGGGACCCCTTTTTTTTTGTTGTCAGGTTCATCCTCCCCGACTGTCAAATGTCCATCATCACTACGAAGTTCTCCTCAGGACAAGAGAATTCTTTTTTCTCTCCCTTGTCCTCTTCCCTTCTTTTTTTTTTCTAGTCTTGAATATTCCGTTGCCGCGATGCGGAACGTAGTCTTTTGCCTTTAGGAAGTGATTCTTTTTTGACTCCTTCCCTTCTTTTTTTTCCCTCTCCAACACCTCCAACATTTTTTTTTTTTCTGATTCCGACAGCGGATTTTTTTCTTGCGGCATAGTGCCGGGCCCCCTTTCGCTTTCTCATTTGGCCCCACAGCGATCCGAAAGAAGGAGCCCAACCCAATTCTCTCCCCTTCCTCCTGTCGTTTTTTAGAATCGATGTTGATCTACTAACAGACTCTTGCGACCAACGCGGAGGTTCGCAAGTTTCCAAGGACGCTTAATGATGC
>Ga0179593_1701237_pt1 | contig 28658 bp, 53 predicted proteins | sample CZODoug2_1_08_16_FD_185931 | JGI IMG/M metagenome (GOLD analysis project Ga0179593, IMG submission 185931) | Vadose zone soil fungal communities from Angelo Coast Range Reserve, California, USA - CZODoug2_1_08_16fungal (PacBio error correction) | ecosystem: Environmental > Terrestrial > Soil >... | reverse complement strand
TTTTGGGATCTTCTTCTCCCCCTCCGTACTATTTATCCTTAACATGTTGTGGCGCTCAGAATGGGCGGACCCTCTTCCCCCCTTCAGGGACCATGCCTGATTCCTCTTTTTCTCCCCCCCCCCCCCCTCCACCCTATTAGGCCCTTCTTTTCTGAAAAAACGTGAGAAAATATCCTCCGTAATGGGTTGGTCCCCCTCGAACATGTGCTCCTATCTATATTTACCCCCTGCCCGATGGAAACTTCTTTCTTATAAACGATAAAAACAGGCCCCTACAACGTGTACCGAACTGTCTTTCCCTTCCTCTCACACGGCGATATTTCTTTCAGGCTTCTTTTTTCATATCGTGTTTGTGTTTTTTTTCTAAAAAAAAAACCCCCTTGCGCGTACTTGACCCCCCCCCCGTGGAACAACCCCTTCCCTTTTTTATCCTTTTTTGTTTTTTCATTTGGTTTGGCGGATTGTTCCCCCTTCGGCATACAAAGTTAACCTTCCACCAGTGGAAAAAGCTTTCCTTCCCCTTGAGTGTTTTTCTCCTCCTGTTCATTTTTCCACAATCGTGTAAACGAATTGCTGACCCTTGAAGACTCCGGTTTAATGGGGATTTTCTATCTGAAACCCGGTCCCCTTTTACCTGGCCTCCCCTTCTAATGAGAATAAACCATGCGATCTGACCTATCATCGTAGAAGCAAAAAGGAATTATTCTTCCCTTCATCCGAAACGCATTGATTTTTTCCCCTAAATTCGTTAATTAAAAATCTTCCCCTCCGGTTTTATTACAACGATCCTCCCCTGTGTATAAAGAATGCTGTGTTGCACAGTGTCAGTCCGCTTTGAGCGCCTTCTTCCTTTGCCCACACCATACTTCTTCCAAACCCCCCCTTCAAAATATAACAAAGTTCTCGATGAGCATCATTCTTTTGCCTGGCTATCATTTCTCTCGGACAAACTTTCCCACCTTGTTTTCTCAACTTGGTCTCCCCCTCGCCGCAAGATACCTTCCCCCCCCTCTCTCTATTCTCTAGTAATTTTTCCTCCTTTCCTTTTGGTCTTTGTGTTGATTCTTTCCTTTCACCCCCGCCCGAATACAAACCCCTCTTTCATTATTCAGTCCCCCCCCCCATTTCAATACAGTGGTGGCTTTTCCCTTTTTTCCCCCCATTTGTAGCCCTCCTCTTTCTTTCGCCATTGTTTTCCCCTGTGATCGAAAAATTATACTTCCCCTTACCGGTAAAAAAAAAATTCCCTCCCTCTTTCTATTCTACCTTTGCTGAATTACTCTTTTCCTCTCTTTTCCTTCCCGTATGACAGAATTACAAAGACAGTTCTCCCTTTTTCCTTTTTTTTAAAGGAAGAAAGATTCTTTCCCCCCCCTTCTAGAAGCCTGTTTCGGATTCCCTCCTCTTTCTCCCTTTTTTGCGGACCAATACCTGTTAAAAATCTGTTGCCGGAAGATGTTCTTTAGGCATATGCTGAAGAACAAAATGGCCCTCTTTCCTCGATGCGATGGTTTTCTCCTCTTCTTTTTACTATTCCGTAAAGAATAGTAAATCTCCTTTTTTTTCCTTTGATTTCCACCCGAACCCCCCCCCTTCCTGGGATGAAAACCTTTTAAAATGACCTCCTCAAAAATTCTCGCCCTTTCCCTTTTATCTTGGTGGTATTTCCCCTTCCCCCTCTTTCAATGTTTCTTGAACACAACCAGATCCCTCTCTCTTTTCATAATCCTTTATATATGGTTGAAAAAGCATAAACCTTCTTCCCTTTGCAGTTTTGCCGCAATACCCCCCCCTTCCCGTGCGGGAGCTTACCCCCCCCCCATAAAACCTCCTCCCTCAGAATTTGCGATGTGTTTTTGTTTTCCCCGAATTTTTGATAAGCATACTTCTCTTTCTCTCTTCTCCGTAATATCCCCCCTTTTTCCCCTTTTTTCCCTCTGTCTATCCACCTTTGGACTGCTTCTTTCCAATGTGGTTCTGCAGTCCCCTTTTTTCCTTTTACCAATCTTCCAGGACACAGCTTTATCCCTTCTCCTTTCCTTTCTCTTTCCTGCTCAGAGGCTTATTTTCCTTTCCCCCCTTTCTTCAATTTCCTGCGATGCTTTTTTTCTCTCCGGATTTTGTATTCTTTCATACTGCATTCTGCACCCCCATCCCCACGCGAGTAATAAGAAAGGAGATATCAACCTCCCCTTCCTTTTGTTAAACCGTCAGTTGTCCCCCCCCTCCTTCTACTTTCGGCTTCCCCCCTTTTAGCGCTATTGGCTCCTATCCTAATGGACGTCTTTTTCCCCTTTTTTCTTAGTCACATTCTTCCTCCTGGTAACGTTTTCCTGCTTCTTTTGCAGGTATTGTTTTCTTCCCCCAAATCACCCCCCCCAAAGACCCCCCCTTTTTCATATTGCTGAAAAATTATCCCCTTAATTTGCTTACTGACCCCCCCCTCCTCTTGCGGCGGGACGGTCCCCCCCCCTTTCTCTTAGCCCGATCCTTCTTTCCAGTTTGAAGCTTTTCTTCCACTGCAAGGCAAAAGTTTTTTCTTTCCAATCCTGGACCAGAGAACCTCTTTCGTATTTTCTGTATTGAAGGTTGCTTTCCTTTCAAACCCCTTTAGGCGCTACCAAAATAATTTCACAGGGTGTGATGCAAAAACTTTCCCCCTCCGTTCGAGTGCCTTTCCCCGGCGTTTAGTCTTTTTTCCCATGTTGTAACATCCCCTTCGTTCGTATGAACTTTGACTTTTTCCAGGAAGGTTGGATGATCTTGGTTTCAGATCGTTTCTTTTTTTTCCTCTTCCCCTTTAGATCTTCCCTTTTTTCAATCCTTCAAACGGTAGCCCCCCCCAGGAGTATGCCCAACATCTCTTTGCCTCCATTCGGTTCACTCTTTCCCCCCTTTACCCCGACCTCTTTTTTCTTTTCCACACCAACGTTCCCATGTTTTGAAGGGCAGATTGTACCTGGTTTTTATCCCAAGACGACCAAACCCTCCCCCTTTTGGATAATTCCCTTCCCTTTTTTCCCCACTGGTCGGCAATTACGCTTTTTCTTTAGGAAAATACGAATCTTTGAAAACCTTTTTCTTGTCACCTTTCACCACTCCCTTCTTCCCTCCTGTGTAATCGCAGTTTTTTTTCTTTCTTTGCATCTTTTCTAACCTCTTTCCTTACCTGGTTTGGATCGGTGATCTTCTCCTCCCTTTTACATCGAATGTTTTATCCTTCGTTTCTTTCGCGTGTCCCAGTATCTAATTCCCTTTTTTCTCCATCCCCCAGTATTTTTCGGCAGTTAGGCCCTAATAGTTGGCGGCTTCTTCCCCCGGCTTTAGAAGCGGAATTGGTCTTCACTCCCCTTCGTCGCAGCCACCCTTCCCCCCTTTTTTTCCTAGCAGATGTCTTTCCCCCCCTCCCACAATATCTCTCTCTTTTCATCTTTTTTTTTTTTTTGGCGAGTCGTGTGAAAGGTTTTTCCTGGGAAATATTCTCTCCCTTTTTTTCTGCAGACCCTCTGGCGTAGCAAACTCCTTTCCCCAATGCCGCTGCTACGTCTTTCCCCAAACTGAAGCCGCCAAAACTATTAGGCCTAAATTCCTTGATGACGTTGCGAAATAATTACCCCCTCTCTTCTTACCCTTCTTTCCCCCCTCGAAACATGTTCCTGCTCCAAGGAATACTCCCCCTTTTTCCCCTGCCGCTCCTTTGGAAAGAGATCAACGCCCCCCCCCCCTTTCTTTAGAATATTACGAAAAACCTTTCCGGAAAACATGCGATGACACCGGCCTCTCACTTTTTCTTGGTGAATTTCCAAAACTCTTGTGCCTAAACCTGAATCAGCCCCCTTTCTCCGAAAAAAGGTGGAAATTTTCAACCGGGGCCGGGGGTTTCCTCCCCCTTTTTTCCTGGGTTTTGTTTTTCCTGCACAGGTAAAATCTTCCCCCCCCCTCAGTGGAAAACCCTCAGGGCGTGTTGTCCTCCACATATTTCTCCCCCCTCGTGCTGACTTCAAACGAATTGCTTCCTCTACTCCTGTTTAATTGGGGGTTGTGGCTACCGTTTTCCCTTTCCCCTCTCTGAAAAACCTTTCTCCTGCTCTTCTGATTAACTACAGGCGAATCGGACCTTCCCTTCCCTCAGCCAACATTCCTTATGTAGCTTTCCCTCATTGATGGTGATCCCCTCCCCTTTTTTCCTTACAATACGTCCCCTTTAGTTTCTTCCCCACCTCACTCGAACTGTTTCCCCCCCTTTAATAAAACAGGTGTGCCTTCGCCCTTCTTTGGAGCGTTTTCACCCCAACCCCATACTTTTCCAAAACCTTCCCTCCACCAGAGACACAAAGGGACTCTGTACCCTCCCTTTTTCTCAGCAGGAGGGTGCCTTCCCTTTTTTTTTTTCTCTGCAAACTGCAACCTTTTCTTTTCCTTTTCTAGCCCCAGATTTTCTCCCGCCCCCTGCAAGATTAATGTTGTTCATTACTCCTATGTATAATTTTCATTTTCCCCGCTCCTTTTGGGTCCTTCTCTTTCTGCCCCAGCAAATACAAAACATACCTGTTTCTTCCATTATTCAGTTCACCTTATAACCCCCTTTCCTCCCCGGTTTTGTCTTTTTTTTTTCCGTAGCAGACGCGTCTTTCTTTTTTTCTTTTGCTTATGAAAGAGGTGCCTGCAGGTCTTTTTTTGGCCAACTGAACGGTTCCCCCCTCTCTTCCCCGCCCTCAAACAAATCTTTTTTTTCTTTTTTGCTTATCTTGTGGTTCCTCCTTCCTTTCCGAGCAGTATGAAAGAATAAAAGGGTCCTTTTTTTTTTTCTTTTTGGGGGTTTTTTTCGGCGAGATACCTTTCCTCAGAGCTGACCTTCGACGTGTTTTCGGTTCCCCCCCTTTAATTACCTGGAAACACGCGGTTTCCCCCCCCTTCCCCGATGTGCCTGGAAGAGGGTCCACTTCTTCATCCTTCTTTCCTCACCACATTGTTTTTCCTTTTTCCTCGTTTACTTCCTCCCCGGTGATTTTAATATTACGGATCTTTCAGAATGCTTATCACCCCTTTTTTCCCACACAGAACAAAAACACCTCTCCTTTTTTTTAACCCTTTTAAACTTCCTTTCCTTTCTTTACCCATCCAGTTCACTTGGATTGAGCGTGGTGGGTCTTCCTTTCCCCTTCAGATTTTGAAACAACTGTTTATTTTCCTTCTCTTATTTTCCTCCTCCTCCTTTTTTTTCTCTCTTTTTTTGTGGAAATCCCTTCCCCTCTGCCTGCATTTCCTCAATACCACCAAGATACCCCTTTTTTCTGCCTGAAGTAAATAAAGTCACGGAACCCCCCCTTTTCATCCAGAATTCTGCGATTTTTTTTTCTTTGCTTTTACACCCCTATTCACCCGAATTTTTTCCCTCCCCCTTTCTATTATTACTCCGTATACCCCATCCGGGGGCTTCGTCAAGAGAAAACCCCTTTGTAGAATAAAAATTGTCCTCTCCAAATGTGGTCTGCCTTTCATCCCTTTTGTTTTGGTCCCCCCTTCCCTGCTTCACAGTATTTCCCTCACCCTCGTGTTAAAGGTCCTTTCCTTTGGAAGCCGAAACACTTTTTGTTCTTCCGGTAAACCTTTATCTTCCCTTTCTCCTGATCTTTCTTTGTTTTTTTTCTTTTCATCTTTTCCCCAGATCCCTACTTATATAAGCGAGTAATGCAGCAATTCCCCCCTCTCCCTTTTTTCCTGCGATAATTTTTTTAAAACGTTCATTCCAATGTTTCGGATCACATGTCTTCCCTTTCCTTCCTCTCTTTATGGAATCCCTTTCTCCCCTTTTCAATTTATTCCCCCTCAACACTGTTTTTTCTTCTAATAATTCAGGGATTGTTTTTTCGTTGATTTTTTACAAGCAGTCCCCCCCCCCCCCCCCCCCAATTCCCAAACCTTCTTTTATAGGTCACTCTCTCAAAGACTTTTTCCCCTTCAGATGGCGGCAGGAAGGTAGAACCGGTTCCCCCCCTTCAGATCAGCAAAGCTTTCCTTTTTTCCATTTTGCAGAGATCTCTTCCCCCCACAAGCTGTGAGCATCTGTAAAAATCCTGTACCTCTCCCTTTTTTATGGAAGGTTGATTTTGTTGGACTCCTTTTTGCCTCCCTCCCAGGCGCCCCCCCTCACGTTTGACACCTGTTTATCACCATACAAAGCATTCGTATTTCCACCCCTGCGTTTTACTGCCCTTTTCCCCCCCCCCTTTGCTGTTTCCCCCCCTTTATCCCTTTGCCTTTCTCAAAATAAGGAAGTGTTTCCCTTTTCAATGGTCCGATTTCGGCTCTTCCTTAAGGGGTGGACTTTTTCCCCTTTTACTTTCTGCGTGCCCCAAAGGTAGCCCCCCCCCCCTGGAGTATGACCAAAAGCAGTTCCTTTCGTTTCACGATGTGTGACCCCCCTTCTTTCCCCTCCCCATATCCCCCCCTCCCTCAGTTTTTCCCTGTTTTTGCAGGGAATATTTCGGAATGCCTTTCGCGTTCCTTCAAACCCATACCCCCCCTTTTTGCTAAGTCCTTCCCCCTTTTTTTTTTACCCTTTTCTTCGGCCAATTACGCTTCCCCTTGATGCAGGGGAGGCCTTCTGCTTTGACCCCTTTCCAGCCCGTGGTCACCTCCCTCTTTCTAGTCCGATGGTAATCCGCCGGGGGGCCTCCCCCCTTCCTTCAATGAGGCGAAGTCGTTATTTTGCTCGGGGACGTTTCCCCTTTTCGTGCCAGGAAGTTTCCTTCTCCGTTTTCTGCAGCATGTTGTCCCCCCTTAAGAGAGGGAGATTATTTTTTTATAGGCAGTAGGCTAATAGTTTTCCCCTTCATTTTGAAGACCCTTTTATTTTTTTTTTTTCCGTATGTTCCTCCCCCTTCGTCTGAAGCCCCCTCTCATATTTCAAAGGGACGTTCACGACTCGCCCCCCCCCCCCCTCTTCTTTTTTCTCCTCTACGTGTTTTTTTTTATTTTTGTCTGTTTGAAAAGAAACGTTTCCCTTTGATGAGAGTAAAACTCTCCTATTTCTTTGAAAACGACTCCCCCCCCCTTAAATCTTTCTGCACAAATGAAATGATCCCTTGCCTAACTGACGATCAAGACTGGTATGAAAACGTTGCGACTCCCCCCTCCTTTCTTCCCATTTAGATTTTCCTTTTCCCCCAAGGTTAAGTTTTAATAAAAAAAAAGGCCTTCCCTTGCATAGCATGTGAAGAGCTTTTTCTTTAACGATTTAGAATATCCGCTTTTTCTAACGCTTTTTTTTTTTTTTCCCCAATAATCCCCTTCCGATATTGATCCCCCTGATTCCAGGCTTTCCATTTTTTCCTTGCTTATGTGACCCCCCTGTCCACCTTTTCTAGGATTCCCCCCCCTCCCCCAGGGGAACCCCCCCTTTTTTCCACCTGGGGAAGGTCTTGATGGGTGTTGTGTGATTGGAGGATCCCCTCCTCATTAACAAGGTACCCCCCTGCCCTTCCCAAAACATTTTTCCCCCTTTGGTTGTGGAAAGACCTTTTTCCTATTGTATTTTCAAATTTTCCCTTGCTTCCATATTCTTTCTCCCCCTCCCTGTTTAATTGGGTTGTTCCCCTGCCATCTTGAAAACCCGGCCTTTTCCCCTTCTTAATGAGAAGAACTCCTATCATCAAAGTAGCCAGCCCCCCTCCCCCCTTTCTTCCCCTTCAAGTCATACCCTCCCTCTCTTCAAAGGTGTTAATACCCCCCCCCCCCTTCTCCCCTCGTTTATAAACGATTCACTGACCTTTGATCGACTTTTTTCCCCCACAGGTGTGCACCCTTTTTTTCTTTCCAATGCGGTTCCAACCAAACTCCCCCCCCCAAATAAACCGGCAATCCCCGTTCTCTTCCCTTCTCTTCTCCTTTCCTTTTTTGCCTTTTCTTTCTCCTGGTAATTACTGATCTTTGTGTCTGAAGTCTCTTTTTTCCCGTCCGCCGACAAGTTAATGTTTCTTTTTATATATCTCTCCCTTTTCCCTCCTCTTGAAAACTCCCCCTTTTTTTTTGTTATTTCCCCCTGCGTGTACCCCCCCCCCCCCCCCCTTCCAAAAACAGACCTGCAATCTTCAGTAAAACGGTTCCTCCCCCCCTTTTGATGGGAAATAATTTCCCCCCTTGTTTATATTCTTTCTCCCCTAGTGCTTATGAAATAGTTGTCCTTTTTCATGATAATTAATTGGTTGGCCCTTTCCTTTTTAAAAAAAGTATAGCTTCCCCTCCCCCCCCCCGCTGTTGAAGCGACTTTTTTATCCTTGCATACTGTCCCTCCTGCCGTCTGCAAGATACAAGACCTCTTTTTTTTCTCGATTTAAAGGTTTTCCGGCCCCCCCGCCGGGAACTGGCAGACCATTGTCTCCTCTTGAGCAGGAAAGTCTTTCCTCCCTAACCACCGATCTGTGGTAAAAGTGTGCTTCTTCCCTTTTTTCCACAACCAGAGGATGCATATGCTGCAGAACTCCCCCAATGGTGATCGCCAGCGCTTCTTTTTTCCCCTCTCCCCTGTCTTTTTAATATTAAGGATAAGCCCTTTTCCCTCCGCCCCCCAATTGGGAGTGAACACCCCCCCCCCCATCGCAGCAGAATTCTGGTTTCTTTCCTTTACGGGACATGTAATGTACTGGCAGCACACCCCTCTCCCCTCCTTTTAATGGCTTTCTCGTTTTTTTTCCTTCCTCTTTTCACCCCCTGTTTATGCTTTGCCAAAACAGATTGTTGTTGAGAGAGATTCTGGTTGTGGCCTTTTTTGAAAAATCTGCTTGCATTTTTTGCTCCCCCCCCTATCATCCAATGACCGGACTTTCCTCTTTCTTTTTTTCATTCCGTTAAATTTGTTTGTCCTCCAGAATTCTGCGATTTTTTTTTTTTACCTATAACAAGATTTTGGATAGCCTTTTTCATATTCTATCTTATTCCGTCCCCCCTTCCCTTTTTCTTTTCACGAGAACCCTTCTTCCTGGCCTTTCTCTTTCATGTGTTTTTGGGGGTGTTGTACCCATCTCTTACAGTATATTTTTTCCCCCCCTTTTTTCCAGGTAATGATTCCTTTCTTTCCCTGCCCCGATGTTGTCTTTTTTTCCTTCCGGTACCCCTGGATCGCGCCCTGCTTTTTTTCATACTGCATTTGGCAAAGAAATGCGGCACCTCCTTTCCAGAGCGAGAATTCCGTCCTCATCTCCCCCCCCCCACCCCCCCCCCCCAAATCCTTTCCTCCCACCCCCCCCCCCCCCCCCCCCCCCCCTCAGTGTTGATGCCGAAGAATCCCTTGGCAAACAAATGTACATGAGGCAACTATTTCCCTCTTCCTCTTCCATAATTACTTTCCCCCCCACTCAACCTTTTCTCCCTTGTGTACCGTTTGACTTTCCCCCCCCCTTGTGCAGGTATGTTTTTTTTTAACAAGCAGTTAACACCCCCAACAACCCCCCTCCCCTCTTTTTCCTTCTTGCTGAACCCTCCTCCTATATAAAGAGAATTTGCCCCCTTCCTCTTGCGGCGGACGTTCTCTTCTCTACTCATACTTCAGATCCCTCCCCTCCTTTTTTGATCTTTCCCACCTGCCCCCTGCAAAAGAATGATTTCCTTTCAGAGAAATTTGGGAAGCTCTCTTTTTTGGAAGAAGTCTGTTTCCCCTCTTTGCAGGCGTCTTTTTTCCTTTCCTTAAGTTGCACACCTGTTTTATCAAAATCTTTTCCCTCGTTCGAGTGAATCTTTTCCGTATTGTAATTAACCCTTTTTTTCTCCCCCATCAATTTTTTCTCCCCCCTCCGGAGGTTTTATAATTTTTTCAGGTAAGATTTCGATGTATTTCCTGGCTTCCAGTTTACTATCGGCCTTCCCCCTCTTCTGAACAACCCCCTTTCTCCCCTCTTATGATCTTTGGCAGCAATTCGTTTCACGATGTGTTTCCCCACATGAGTATTTAACAGAAACCCCCCGCAGTGATGTAAGGATTTTCCCCTTTTTCCCTTTCCTCTTTACCTGGGTATCTTTCTTCGTTCCTTTCCCCTAAAACCACTTTTTTCAACTTCCCCAGGCCCCGGTTTTCCCCCTTTTCCCACTTTGGTTTCGGGCAATTAGCCTTTTTTTAGGACTTTTTTTTCCCAAATGGAACTCCTTTTCCCTCCTAGAAGTACTCCTTCTCCTGTATGTCATCGCCGGTGTTCCCTTTTCGTAATATTCTAAATTTTCTTCTCGAGATGAGCTCTTCCCCTTCCTTTTCCTTTTACATCGGCTTTTTTTCCCTTCGCCGCTTGTTCTTTTCCACCATTATCTAATTCCCTCTTTTTCCCCTGCTGAAGACAGTAGGATCGCAGTAGGCCTCTTCCCGTTGAATTTGCAAGCCAGTTCTCCCCTTCTTTTCCCTGCATTGTGACTTCCTCTGTTTAGTCAATTTCCCGGGGCAGGTGCTTTCCCCCCTTAAAAAGATAGCTAGCTTTTCACCCCTTCTTTCCTGAGATATTTTTGGGCGCTTTTTTTCCTCACAGGAAAGTTTTCCCTCCCCTTCTTTTTTTTTTAATACTCACTTTTTTTTCCAAGAGGATCCTTTGAACCAATGCCGTTTCCCTCCTTTTCTCAAATGCAACTGTCCTCCCCTCCCCCCCCTCCCCCCTCCCTTGCTTCACTTTTTCGAATAATATCCCTCCCCCTCCTGGTTGTTCAAAAGCGAAAATTCTTCCCCTTTCTTCCTCCAACAGGCCCTCTCCCCTTCCGATCCCCCCGACCCAAAACTCCTTCCTCATTAAGAAAAAGATTCCGAATGAAGGACCCCCCCTCTTCCCCTTCCGATATATTACCTCTCCTCCGCTCCCCATTTTTCCCACGATAGATGCGCTTTCCTCCCCCCCTTGCGAGTAAGTGCCGATCCCCCACCATATTTTGCAACGGGCCGTTTCTTTGGATTTTTCGGGCCCCCCCCAAAGTGTTTTTAAGGGTTTTTTTTTTTTTTTTTCTCCGAAAGGCATTACCAGGTAAACTTTTTTTACCAGACTTATATATGGTCCTTTTTTTTTTTTCCCCTCAATAAATGTTTTCTTCACCACATCGTGAAAAACGAATTCCCTCCCCCCTTCCTGTTGGCATACTCCTGTTTAATTTTTTTTTCACGACCCTATCTGACCCCCGCGGTTTCTTCCCCTTTTTATGATGATACCCCCCTACAGAGAACTTTCAAATTGCAGCCAAACTCTCTCCCCATTTTTCCTTGAGTGAGATCCCCATCAAGGGGGGAATTCCCCCCCTCTTTCCCCACGTTATACAACGATGCCCCCCTCCTCCTTTGTTATCCCTCCTTTTTTTTAACACCTGTGTGCAACGTTTTCTTTTTTCCTCCCTGGACAAATGATGTTGCAACCCCTTCCTTCCTTCCAAAAAAATCCTCCCCCCCCTCCTACACATTTTCCCCCCCCCCCCCCCCCTTCTTTCTTATGCTCATTCTTTTCCTGGCAGTTTAGGATCATTCCTTCTAACAGAATGATCGTTGATGACTTCTTATATCTAGCCGTCCTTCCCCTTCCAGTTAATGTTGTTTTCATCCCTTATTTTTCTGCAATTCCCCTCTCCTTTGGGTCTTTTTTCTTCTCTTGATTAAAAAAAAGCCCCCTGCACAAGTACGGCCTTTCTTCCCCAGTTAACCCCTTTTTTTCTTCGTTAGCCTCTCTTTATGTATATGGAGCGTTTTCCTGCATCAGGATCCGAAACCTTTTGGAAAACTCCCCCCTTTTTTTTCAAAAAAGTATCTTCCTTCCCTCCTTTTCCCCCTCTTCGACTTGATTGCCCACTCGATTATGATGTCCCTTTTCCTTTTTACAGAAGGAAGTATGAAAGATTTCCCCCCTCGACGCGATAAAGGTCCCCCCCTCCAAAGCATCGCCTTCTTCTTCTCTTTTTCCCATCCTCCTTTTCGCAGGAAGTCACCCCACCGCGGTGACGGAAAAACCTTCGAAGATGTTTTTTTTTTTCACTCTATGCCCATGTTTTCCTCCCCCCCTTTTTGAAAGTAGATCAGGACCCTTTTTTTCTTTGTTTCGCGTTGCCGCGCCCCCTTTTCCCTACGAAAGAATAGTAAAATTACATTTCTTTCCACATGAGGGGTCTCCTTTTCCCGCCCCCCCCCCATTCTGGCCTTTAAAATGAATGTGAGGACATGTACTTCTCCCCCCCCTTCCTGCCCTAAGGTCCTTCTCTTTTTCAAGGCCTTGCAACAACTTTTTGAGCTTTTCCCAGATCTCTCCTCTTCCCCTTCCCTTTTATTTTTTGGCAAAAGATAAAAAGTTTTCATAGGAATTGGAATTTTTGCGCCCCCCCCATGACCGCTTTTTCCTTCTTCCTGCATTACATGTCCCCCCCCTTCCCCCCTTTTTTTTTTTTCCTTCCGTCGATGTTTTTTGTTCGGGTGTTAAAATATCACCCATTGGATAAGCATTCCTTCCCTTCTTTTCTCTCTTTCTCCAAGATTAAAATCCGGTTTTTTTCCCTCTGCCGCTTTTCTCTCAACATTTCTCTCAAAATGTGTTAGCTCTAAATAGGTGGTTTTGGTACCACCCCTCAATGTATCTTTCGCACCTGATTTGTATTCTCCCCCCTGATAAAGAGGGAGGAAGCCTCTTTCCTTGAGATGATTTTTCGGTTTCTTCCCCGGTCCCCTTCCCTCCTCCTGATAGTATTGTATCCCCCTTCTTTTTTTCCCAGCCCGAGTACTTTCCTCCTTCGTCTCCCCCCTGGCGGAAGCGATAATTTTTTAACCCCCAGAAGATAATGTTTCTGGACTTTCCCCCCTCCCACGCAGCTATTCCCCCCCCCCCCTTATTCCTCCCCCCTTTTTATTAATGGTGTACCTTCGGATTTTTTATCGTTGCCTTTTTTTTCCCCTCTTTTCCACATATACCCCCTTCCCCTTCGTCTATTGCCCTTGCCAATTAATAGAGACTTTTTTACCCAAAATAGCTGCGTTTTCTGAGATAATTCTTCTTCCCTCCCCACAGATCCCTTCTTTCCGGCTCCCCCTGCCAGGCAAAAGTCTTTCCCCATTAATGGTACAGAGAACTTTGTTTTCCCTTTTTTCTTTTTGGAAGAAGCTTTTTTTTTTTCCCCCCCTCCTTTGGCCATTTCCCCCCTTCCCCAACTTTTCCTCAAAAGTAGGGCCCCCTTCGAGTGAATCGGCTTACGTATTTGAAGTCCCCCTTTTTTCTTTCTCACCATCAATCTTTTCTTCTCTTTAATAGACTTTTGGCTGCACTACGTGATTCCCCCTTTTTCTGTAGTTATTGTCATTAACTTCCTCTCGGCCGGGTTTCAAGATAGGTCCTTTTCCCCCCTCTCCCCCCCCCCAATTAAACCTGTCTTTCCAGGCAATTCTTTTTCACGATGTGTGCCCCCCCCTCCTCTCTTATTTAAAAGGCACTTCTTTTTCAACACCAACGCCCTTCCTTTCTTTCCACTGTTTTCCTTTTTTTTGCTTCTTCGTGATCTCCACTCCCCTCCCCCCCATGTAAAAAACTTTGAAATTTTCTGGGTTGTTCCACCTGGTTTCCTTCCCCCTCTCCATGGCTTCTTTTTTCTCATAATTTTTTTGAAAACATGTCTTTGTCAAAAAGGAACCCCCTTTTCTAAGTAATTCCCTCTACCTTTTCTTTCTCAGGGGTTCAATTCTTTTTATATTGCATTCTCTAAGCTCCCAGGTAAAGGTTTGGCCAAGGATAGGCCTCCTTCTTCCCATTAGGACTTTTTCTTCTTCCTTTTCCTCCGAGCATGTCGAGTTCCACATTATACTTTCTGGATATTTATCGCCCTCCTCCTTCTGGATAGGAAGCCTTTTTTCCCCTTCCTTTTTTTGAGCAGTTGCTTTATCAAGGAGGCATTTTTCCCTTCCCAAGTTTTCCGCACCATAGTATGCAGCTTTTTCATATCATATTTCCCTTTTCCCTTTCCCCCCGACTAGAACCCCCTCTCCTCCCCTCTTGTTTTTGTTGAGGAGACCTTCTTTTTGAAAGAAAAGGCCAGGGGACGTCCCTTCCTCCTCATGGGCGGTCCCCCCTTCTCCATCCTTCGTGCTAATCTTTTTTTTCAGCAGACAACTATTAGGCCTCTTAGGACGTTGAGAATACACTCCCTCTCTTCAACTTTTTCCAAGCGACCCTTACAAAAGGCTCCTTTTGTTTTTCCTCCCAACCAGGGCCGATTGTCACCCCGAGCCATCTTCCAAAAACCGTAAAGATTTAGAATATCCGAATTCTCTTCTCTCCCGGCGATATTTTTTCCCCTCCTTCCAGGTTCCCCTTCTTTCCATGTTTTTCAACCCCTCTTCTCCCAAATGAATCCTTCGACGTCGCTTTCCGAAACCACCTTTTTTTCTTTTTGACCTTTTTCCTGGGCCAAAGTGTTTTATTCCGGATTGGAGATCCGCCTTCCCCAGGTTAACCTTTTTCCCTGGTCCCCTCCTTAATATCAATGGAGTTTTTTTTTCAAAGAAAATTTTTCTTTTTTCCTCCTTTGTTATTTTCCCCCCCTCTATTGCTCCAACTTCTTTGGGCCTACTAATGTCCTTTGGCTACAGTTTGTTAGCCTTCCGGATAGTTAAATTTCTTCCTTCTCTCCAGGATCTTCCCTATCAGCATCTCCCCTTAGAGAAAAACCTTATGCTTCCTCCTCCCGTCATTGATTTTTCTCCCCAATACTGTCCCCCTCCTTTTCTCACGATGTAAAGAGATCATCCAGAATTTTGATAAACCATTTCCCTTTCCGGAACCTTTTTCCTTTGTGGCACCCCCCTACCTCTGGACCCCCCCCCCCCGCAATGAGACCATCTCCCCCTTATTGTACAGCTGATCCCCCTTTTTCCTTTCCTTTTTATCAACTTACCTAATTTTTCTTTCCTTTTCTGATTGCATTCTGCCGGTTAGACCGTCCCTTTTCCCCTCAAATTCTCTTTACCTTTCTTTTCCTTTTTTTTTCTCCATATGAACCCTTCCATTTGTGTTCTATTATGTTTAACTTTTCTCCCCCCCCCCCACGAATACAAAACCCTTCCGGAATCCCCTTCACCCCCGTACACAGTTAGAATCCCTTTCCTCCAACTCTGGCTCCGCTCGTCGTACCCTCTCTATTAGCTGATTATGAAATAGTTCCCCCTATACATTTTTTTTCCCGGTGTTAACCCTCCTTCTCTGTTTCCTCTCACTTGCTGATCCCTTCTTGAAGAAGTTACCTTCCCTGATACAACGACCTTCTTTTTCTTCCTATAAAGGTTTTCCTTCTCCCTCCCCCGTCCTTGTCTTCCTGTGTTTCGGCTTCCATCCCCTTCTCCAGATCATAACTGGAAACAAAAGCGCGTTTCTTCTTTTCAAAGATGTGCGGGAAGATGGGTTTTTCCCCCCCCCCCCCCCCCCCCCCTAGGTTCTTCTTTTTCTTTCTGTGACTCCCCTCCTCTCCGATGTTTCGAGTGCCCCTTCCTCTCTTTAATTATACTGATACCAATGAAGTAATGTGCCTATTTCCTTTTTTATAGTTAACACCCCGCATTCGTCTTCCAACCCTGTTAAAATGAATGTACTTGCCATGTAATTCTCAAAAAAAAATTATCGCACCTCCTGGTCTTTTTTATTGCGGCACAACCTTTTCCCCCCCCTTTCCTCAGATTTTCCCCTCCTTTGTCCCACCCCAGATCTCTCTCTTTTAAGAATCTTCCCCTTTTTTTTCTCTCTGGTTGTGGAAAAAAAGAATAACATTTTCTTTTTTGCCGCCAATACCCCCCTTTCCCCCTCCCTTAGGGCGAGGAAATTTTTCTCTTCCCTCCTTTACCAAGGGTTTGTCCTCCCCCCCCCCTCATTTCTGCGATGTGTTTTTTTTTTTTCACGATCACCCGAATGTTGGATCCTTTTATTTACTATTTTATCCGTAATTTTCCCTTTTTCTTCGTTGCACGCGAACCCCTTTTCTTCCTTCGGTCTTCTCTCTTCCATTTTTTCAGAGCAGTAAATGGTTCCCCAATCTGCCAGGCATTTCCCACCGGGGTTTCCTCTTCCTCCTTCTTGTCTCTTGAACCTTTTTCAGTTCCCGCGATGCTTTTCCCCCTTTATAGAGAGCGATCTGAAGGATATTCTAAACTGCCTTTCTTCCCCTTCCCCCTTCCCTTCCCCCTCCAAAGCTCTATTCATGCAAGTTCGATTCACATCTTGTTGGCTGTATTTCCTTTCTCTCCCCCGCTTAAGTGGCCAACCACTTTTTGATCACCTGAGGTCCCCTCCCTCAGAGCGTAGGCTTCCCCTTCCCCTCGCCCCATGGGTTTATGATTTTCCCCCCACACTGTATTTACCTTACGTTTGACTGAATAATTAAGGATTGTGCCTCCGTGGCTTTTTTTACAATCCTCCCACCCCAAATTTTCCCTTCCTAGAGATATCCCCTTTTTTTATGAATGAAAAAAAATTAGCTTCCCCCAAAAAAACCCCCCCCCCCGTTTTCTTACTTCCTATCTTCCTTGTTCCTTTTTTGAATTTCTAAACTGTCCTTCCCACCTCCTTTTTCCCTGCAGAGTTGAAGAACTTTGTGAGCTGGGTTTCTTTTTTTGGAAGAAAGTATTTCCCATCAATTGCCACTTCTCCCACTCTGTCATGTCTTCCCTTCTATACCACAGAAGTTCGAGTGAATTTTTTCCCCGCGTTTTAAGTATTTGTTACTTTTTAATCTCACCTCCTCCCTTTCGTTTCCCTTTCATAGAAGGTGGAGCTACCCCTTCTTTAGCAGTAACCACGTCGTGAGTATATTAAGATTGCCTTCCCTTCCCTTCTTCCCCGGGTTTTCCCTCTCTTAGCACCCCCAATAAACAGGTTCTTCCCGTATGGAAGCAATAGAGTGTACTTCAAAATTATTATCCTCCCCCTATTTTTTCTTTCTTTTACAAACCCCCTCCGTCCCCGTTGTCGTGCAGATGTTCCCCTTGGGTTCCAGAATTTAGGAGTGCAAAAAATTAACCCCTTCTTTCCTTTCCCCGGGACACCGTTTTTCCCCCCCCCCTTTTTTTTTTGCCCTTTTTCCGCGCAATGGCGGCCTCCTTTTCCCTAAGCCGGAAAGCATTTCCCAGGCCGTTCCTGTCTCGCCTGTTTTCTCCCTCCGGGGTTCACTTCATTAGGTCCTCTCCCTTTACGTACCTGTTTGGATCTCAGGAGAGAGCCAGTTTTTTTCCTTTTGTCCCTTCTTTTTTCCGATTTTTCTCCTTGTGACCCCCCCCCCTCTAATTTAAGTCGGGATAGTATCCTTTCTTACCTGGGCAGTTAGGCCTAATAGTTGGGCGGTTACCGGCTTTAGCAGCGGCATGGTCCCCTCCGTTTTTCGCCCATTCGTCTTCCCCCCCCTTGTGGCTTTCTTTAAACTTCTCGCCCAAAAATCTCTCCCCCCGTGTGTGTTGAGAGAGAATCGAAACCGGACCGGTGGCCTCCTCCCCTTTTCTTTGGCTGCGCTCTTTTTCCAATGCTGGACCACTGCCGTGCTAAAGCTGATTCCCCCCCCTTTTTGCCAAACTATTAGGACTAACGGAAGTCCCCTTTTCTGCGAATATACCCGATCTTACCCTTCTCCTTTTTCCCCCGCTCCTTCCCGACTTCCTTTTCCCCACCAAACAGGAAGTTTTTTTTCCTTTAGACTTGGAAAGAAGTCCTCAGAGTAAAGTAAGATTCCTCCTAATATTTCCTCCCCCCTTTGTAATCCTTCCTTCCCCCCTCTGATGAACAGAGTTCCTCCCACTATATGAAAGTATTGGTGCCCCCGCTTTCAATTTTTTTTTCATTTCCCTTTTTCTGGGAATAACCTTCGTAATTGCCGAACCCCCCTGGAACAAAAACATATTTTTCTTGGTCGGGACCTTTGTGGAAGGGTTTTGGCGGGACTTTGAGTGAGTCCCCCCTCCCTCAAGGCATTAACCATTTTTTTTTTCCCTCTGCCCGGACAAAACAGTTTTCCCCCTCATGGCGTTGTTCCCTCCAACTTTTAGTTCCCCTTCACCCCATTTGTTGTCCCCGTATGGATTACTCCCTCCCTCCTGTTAAGGGGGCTTTTTCCCGACCTATCTTGACACCGGGTTTTTTCCACTGGAAGCCCTTCCCCCCAATCCTCCGGACCTGATCCCTCTTCTCCAAAAAGTAAGTATTTCCCCGAAGCATGATGGTTCTTCGAGTCACCTTCCCCCTTCTTTTCCTTCCCCCCCAAATCCTCCCCCCCACTCGAAAGGGCTGCTTTGTAAAACCCTTTTTTGCAAACGTGCCTTCCCTTCTGTGAGTTTTTTCCCCCCAACCATATTCTTCCCCCCCCTGAAAAATAATTACCGTGAGTCTGTACAGGATTTTTTTTCTCCTCATGCTTTTTTTTCTCACCCGCCCAGACTTATCTTGATGTATATGCCTTTTTTTTCCTCGGTTAGAACCGTCAAGACGCCCCATTCTATTTTATATATTCTCTCTTTGCCCCTCTCCCAGACTCCTTTTTTTTTCTTCCTCTCTTTTTCACCCAGCACCCCCTCCCCATAAATGCACATCCTTCAGTCAAACGTCTCACTGATTTTTTAATTTTTCCCCCCCTGGTAGCCCCCTCCTCTTCTGAGAAAGAGAGGAGTATGACCATCAGGTGATCCGACCCCTCTTCATTGGTTGGCCCCCTTTCCCTTCTCTTCCTCCAGCCACAAAGATGTGATATCTCCCTCTTTCCTCTGAAGAGGTGGAAAGCAGTACTTCCCCCCCCCACCAGACAGTATCATGACAAGATCGTCCCCTCTCTTCCCTTTTTTCGGTCAGAACCCTCCCACGGACCTTCCTTTCCCGACAGTGTGAGCTCCCCCCCTTCCTTGGCGCAGGAAAGATCATACCCCATTCCCCGGAAAAATATACTTTTTCCCCTTTTCCCTTGGTACCAACACCACCTCTTTCTTCCCTTGACCGCGAAGTCAGGCCAATTTTTTTGGGTGGTTCCCCCCCCCCTCGCGTGCAGCAGAACCCCCCGGTTTACCTATGACAATGAAGTAATTGCCCCCCCTTTTTAGTTTTTACCCCCCGAACCCCCCCCCATCGAGAATTTCTTTTCTTTCTGAAAACCATTTAAAAAGGAATGTTACGGCCCCCCAATTCTAGACCTACGGTTCCTTTTCTTTTCCGTGGTGGGTATTTCCTTCCCCCCCCCCTCCCTCCAACACCTTTTTCTCCTTTTTCCCCCAACCAGAGCTCCTTTCTTTTTTTTCCGGTGGTGTGTTTGAGATCCAAAAAACAAGTGTTCCCTTTCTTTTTTTTTGCCGCCTCCCCCCCCCCCCCCTTTTTCGGGCCCTAGCCTTTTTTCTGCATAAATACTTTCCTCCTTTTTAAAAGGTTGTAAGAAAACTGCATTGTGGTTAAAACTATCACCCGCCTTTTCCCCTCTTTTCCTCTTTACTATTACTTCTCCGTTCCTTCTTTCCTCTTTTCTTCGCAAACATCTCCCCCCTCCCCTCCCTCCTTTTCACCATGGAATGATATTCTACAAGAAGATTGCCCTTTTTTTTTTGTTTACCACATTTACCCTTCCCCCCTTTTCCGCACTGTGTTTCCAGGTAAGGATCCTTTTTTTTTTTTTTACATCTCAGCGGATGATTTTCCTCCTCCCCTTTCTTGTTTTCTTTCTTTCAACCTTATCTCGCGCGCCCTTCGTTTTATACTGCTATGGAAAAGTAACTTCTCTTCATGCAGCAAGTTCGATATCCCCTTCTTTTCCCTAGATTTTTTTCCCCCTCCATAATTTTTTTTCTCCGCCTGAGTTCCCTCTTTTCCTTAGCTATGGTCCATAGACCCCTTTTTGAAAATTATTTCCCACCTTACTTTACCTGTTTTCGTCCTGTTTTTTTCCTTTCTTTTTTCGTTGCTTTTGGTTAAAAGCAGTCCCAAAGACCCACCTTTTTCTCTTTGCCAAAATTACTCTCTCTCTGCAATACCAACCCCCCCCCCCCCATTATCTTTGCGGCGACGTTTCCTTTTTTTTCTCCTTTACAGATCAGCAATGTTTGAGAGAGAGCTTCCCTGCCCCCCTGCAAAAGCATGCTCTCCTCCTTTCCGAAACCGTGAGATTTTCTTGATTGCAGGTTTTTTTTTTTCCACGTAGGGTGGCTCTTGAAAGGATCCCCTTTTCTGACACTTCCCCCCTTCTTCGTTCGATCCACAGCGTTCTCTTTTCCTTGTATAACAGGAGTTTTACCCTTGATGTTGATCTCCCCCTGTTCTATTGAACTTTTTCCTTTCCTTTTTTTTGCTGCACTGTATGCTGATAGGTCCGATTCAGATGTCTTTCATTACTGGCTGCAAGTTTAATTCTCACAAGATAGGTCCCCTTCTCCCACACTACCCTTACACTATTCGCCCCAATTCTTAAAGATGTTTTTCCCCTTCCCAGTAGTAGTGACCCCAACACGCCAGTGATCTTCTTTCCCTTTCTTTGCAGGCAGTCCTCTTTTTGTTCTGCTTCGGCGTGATTCAAATACGACACCCCCCCCCCCCCACTTTGGATAGTAAAAAGGCCCTCATTTGTTGGTTAAACCTTGGTTTCCCTACGCGCCCTTGCTTCCCCCCTCATTTTACACAATGGAAAGACTTTTTTCTTTCCCCCCCTCCCCTTCAAGTAAATATCGCCTGTGTAATCTTTCTGGTTTAGATAATATTCTCCATTTTTCTCCTTACCTTTTATCTCTTTTACCTTCCTTTTCATCTCTTTTTCTTCTTTCGCCTTTGTATGAAGCCTTTTCCTCTTTTTTCCCTTTCCTTTTAAGATCGGGATATTATTCGGACCCCCTAGTTAGGGCCTATAGTTTGTCTTCCTCTTCCTCCACGGCTTTATCCTCCTTCCTTTTTCCCTCGTTCCGCCCTTTTTCCCGCAAAACCCTTTTTCTCCCTGGCCGGTTATGTAAACACTCCCCCCCAATATCTCTCTCTGTCCCCTCCTTTTGTTGTTTCTCTTCTTTTGGCCGTCCTTGTTGAATCTCCCTCACAACGCCCCGTTATGAAAAAATGTTTTGTTTTCCTGGGCTGCCCCCCTTTCCAATCCCGCCCTCCTCGTTTCTGCCCCCTGAGCCGCAACTATTAGGACGAAATGTACTATGACTTTCCCTTCCCTCTCTTAAAATTATATCTGGTGCCCCACGCGCCCAGGCGGCATACCCCCCTTCCTAATAGAAAACCTGTAAACTTACTGGCCTTCTCTTTCTCGCTCACCGTCTCCCCCCCCCCCGCACCTTATTTTTTTTTTTTGCCTCTGTACCGAATGAAGGAACTTATGACACATCCCCCCTTTTCCCTATGCACTTCTTTTTTGCCGTGCACCCCTTTCTTTCCATTTTTTCACCTCTTCTCCCTGTGGCATAACTTCCCATCATCCTTCCGAACCCCCCCCCTCCAAACCATTTTCCCCCCTTGGGCGGTCTACTCCCCCCAAAGTGTTGTAATGAGGTTTTTTCACGCCGCAACTTCCCCCCATTTTACCCTCTTTCCAGTGAACGCCCTTTATATCCTTCCCCAAAAGAAAAGGAGGTGTATGCCTAATGTGTTTATTTCCCCTTTCCGTGACCCCTCCTTCCTTTTCCTACTCGTTTAATTTTGTTGGCTACCTTTTTTTTTTCCCCCCCCTCCCTTGAACCAGGGCAGAGATTTAATGAGAATCTCCCCGCGACTCGGCCCCCTTGAGTCTGCCCCCCTTCCTGATTTCTCCCACCCCTCCCCTCCTCACGAATTGATGGGGTTAGTTTTTCCCCTGTACAAATACGTAACCCTGCGGGGAGACCCCCTCTCACCTTTTTTTAGCCTCCTTTTGAGAAAACTGGTGTTTTTTTTTCCAGGATTTTTATCGAATGGCCCCCCAGGGATTCCCCCCCCAACAATACTTCTTCCCACCCCCAACCATACCCATCACAAAGGTTTTCTTTTTCCCTTCTTTACAGATATCATTATTTTGCCTTCTGATATATCGGAAAAAACTGTCCCATCTCTTTGCTGCTTCTCCTATACGTTGGTTCGACCGTCCTGCCGACAGCTTTTTTTTTTTTTCCCTCCAATTTCCTTTTATATATTATCTCAGCCCTCCCGACTCTTTTTTCTTTTTTGGCCCACCCCTCAACGTAATACCCCCATACTGCCCACAATCATCCCGGGTACACCAGTTAAATCCTTTTCAAATATTTTCCACTCTCATCGTATATATCCCCCTCGCTGATTACCTTTCAGGTGATACTCCCCTTGGTGGCCCATTCCCTTTTTAAAAACTCTCTCCTCTCCTCTCTCTGATCCTGAACTTCTCCTCTTCTTTATGAACGTCTTTTCTCCCCCGTCGAAGGCAGTTATGTGAAATCCTTTTGCGCGCGATTAAGGTTTTTACCGGCCTTCTCCCCCCCCTTCCACATATCGCCTTCACTTTCAGCCCTTTTCCCCCCACTACCTTTCTTCTCACCTCATTACATTTCCCCCTCCCCCCTTGTGCGAGAAAAATTTTGCCTGGAAGATTGTGTACCCCCCCCCCTCCCGAACCCCTGACAATGATCATTTTCCCCCCCGACAGCGAGAAGATGGTCTTTTTTTTAAATATTACGGATTAAGATAGTTCCCCTTCCCTTTCCTGCTTATCCCCCCTTTGTTTCCCCCTGACCCCCCCCCCAATCGCAGCCTTTTTTTCTTTTTTCCTTTAAAATGAAGTTACTGGCCTTTCTCTCCAAAAATTATAGACACTACGGTCATGCCTCTTTTTTTTTTTTGTTATTGATTACCACTTTCCCCCTCCCCCACCTTTCTTTGCCCCCCCCCCCCGATTCCCCTTCCGTCCTCCGTTGTTGTGGTTTATTTCCCCATAAAAAAAGTTGTTGCAAAATTCTTCTTGCCTGACAATTACCCCCCCTTCCTGAGAGAATTTGTTTTTTCTCCATTAAATGTACTTAACCTTTGGTCATCCCAGAAGGAGGAGATGTACACGATAACCGCATTTTGTTCCCCTTTTGTCATAAGTTCCCTTTAAATTTTGGGTTGCGTCCGCGCCAAATAGTATCACATTGGCCTGTGGTTCTGCAGCAGATGCCTACTCTTTTTTTTCTCTTACCGGCCCCTTTTCTTCCCGCTATTTTTCCGCCCTTTTTTTCCCCTGCTTCCAGTGCTGAGGGAAGCCGAAAACGCGATGCTTTTCTGTTCTCTTCACCGGGCGCGCGTTTTTTTCCTGTCTTTGGAGTCTTTCTCCTCTTTTTCGTAAGCTTCAACCCCTTCTATCAACAGCTGTTGTTTGCTGGTTTTTTCACCGTCCGTTGGCCCCTCTACGTTTTGTGCGCTCCTGCAGGCCCCTATTTTTTAAGAAGCTAGGGAGCCATTCGCTGCGACCATGCTTTTTTTTCTTTCACCTCACCTCCCGGTCCCGTTGATGCATTCCTTCCGGAGGTTTCCTGTTGTGATAGGAGTTGATTTTTCCTAATAAAAAAACAATCCTTTTTTTCGTCTTTTCATATTGCCACACCTCTCTTATCCCCTATCCTTGATTAATGACCCCCCCCCCTTGCGGCGGAAGGTAAACCGGCTGTCAGGACTTCCCTTTAACCTCAAGTCTTTTCCAGTTTTCTTCCTTTTTCACCCCTGATTCCACCTGTAATGATGGACCTTCGATCAGGTAAAGTGTCTTATGCCGGTGGGATTTTTTTTTTCTTTGGTTGCCCCCCCAGGTCACCCCCTCTTTCCTGCACGTTCCCCCCCTGTGTTATAAAATTCGTTTTCCCCCGCAGTTCGTTCTTTTACCCATTTTTTTTACGTATTTTTAATTAACCCCCCCTTTTTCTCTCACATCATTTCATGGCTCCCCTGACTTTTGTCTTTCTGACTGTCCTCTGTAGTTATTCCTTCCTGGATTCAGGTTTTAAGAGAGGCCAGGTTCGATAGGTATTGTTATCCTCCTTCCCCAGTGAGTATGTCCCCCAATCCTTATGGAAGAACCAATAAAAAATATTATTCCCTTTCCCCCTTTTTTGAAACACCAAGCCCTCTTGAATTACTTCCTGAATATCCCCTCATGCCTTTAGGAGTGACCAACCCATTTAACCCCCTTTTTTCTCCCCCTGCCCCGGTGATCTGGTTCAATTTGGTTTCGTGCTTCAATGGCGGCTTTGTTCGTCCCCCCTCTCTGTCCACTGGAAAGCCAGACGTGCATCCCTAACTCCTCCTTTTTTTTGTTGGGTTTTTTTTCTGGCTTGTCAGGAGGGACCTTTCTAAAGAGGTAAGTCCCTGTTTTCTATTCGTTCCCCGGCTAGGCCCGCCTTTCCCTCGGACTGTTTGATGACACCTAGTGTCTTATTAATTTCTCTTTCTGTATTCCCCCTTTTTCCCTCCAGTCGGGTTAATAGTTGGCTCTCCTCCCGGCTTTAGCAGCGGCATTGTTTACGTTTTTTCTAACATTCGCCCCCACCCCTTAAATATCATCAAGATAGCCCCACCCCCTCCCCCTCCTCCTCCGTTGTTTTTTCTCTCTTTTTTTGCGATTCCTTTGCTTCCCCGTCCCGGGGATGATATTTTAAAAATGTTCTCCTTGGCGGAAAACCCGCTATACCCCTCTGGACCCCCCAATGACGCTGCTAAATGCAACTGAAGCCCTTTTCCCTCACTGCCGCTGCCCGCCTGTCTTTTCGCTCCTTTCCCAATTAGCTTCATTGCCCCACGCGAACATGCTGAAGACAATTTTTGAATAACACTTTGGTTTCAACGTACTGGCCCTCTTGAAGAGGATTCCGAGGCCAAAACATTCTTTCGAAGAGTACGAAACCGTGACATGAATTCCCCTGCTATTGAAACAATTATAATTACTTGAAGAGATCTCTTGGTGAATTAAAGGATTTCAATTTTTTTCCCCCCAGCTTTTGACTACCACCCCTCTCCTCCAAATTAAACCCAAACCGGTGTTCCCCCTTTTGCACCCTTGTTGTTCCTCCCTTTTTTTAATGGGTTTGTCGGCCCTTGATTCACGCAGACGTAAAATCTGCCCTCATGAAAAGCTTACCCGGTTTTTCCCCTCAAATATTTTCGTTCCCTTCTTTGTTATTTTAACCCTCATTGCTTAAATACTTCTTTTTTTCCTGGTTAATTGGTTTTTTCTTCAATCCTCATCCCCCCTTTGCGATAGTCACCTGTCATCCCCCTCATGAGACCTATAACTCATTATAAGAATAACCCCCCCTCATTATTTAGCCCCCTTCCCAACGCTGGACGTGCGCTTTTTTTTTTCTTCAGGTTTAATTACCAAACAGTTGAGACACCTCCTCTTTGGTTATCCCCGCCTTTTGTGTCACCCCCCCTCTTTTTATCGCCTGTCCAATTCCTTCCCCCAAACCAAAAAATCAACGGCACCCCCAAGTCTCTGTACCGTCTTATAATTTCTTCGTTTAGGGCTCCTTTTCTTCACTGGACCCAGAATGATCTTTAATATCAAGGCAGGTTAGACCTCTTTCTTCATGTTGGTTCATTATCACCCTCTATTCCTTTTTTCTCCCCTCCCCGGAATCCCTTTTGGTTTTTTTTCCTTTCTGTTAAAGTGTTCCAAAGAAAAGAATACTCCCCCTGAACCAATCCGGTCCTTCCCAACTTACACCCCCTGTTTTCTTGTTCCCCTTCTCCCAACCAATGGTAGTCTTCTATGGAGCCATAGCTTTTTGCCTCAGGTGCCAAAATTTCTAATTTCCCCCCCCCTGAACTTTTTTTTCCCTTCCTTCTTTTCCCGCCAGCACCCCTTTTTCACTTGATCTTTCGATTATATTAAGTATTTGCCCCAGAAGGTCATTTTTCTTCACAGACAGGTATTCCTCCCTCTCTCCCTCCTCCAATTTTACCGGAAGCTTTCCCCTTCCTCCAGGAACTGGAAGACAGTGTTTCCCTCTCGGGAAAGATCATTCCCCTCGCGGTCCCGCTCCTGTAAAGATGTGACATGGCCTATGGTACCAACATATATGCTGCAGAGTCCTTTCCCCGAGATAGTCCCTTTTTTTTTTTTTTCGAGTCCGTCCTTGCCCCTCTCCCCGTATTTTAACTTACGTGCTCCTCCTCCTTTCCCATGAAGAATGATCCCCCTTGTGATAGTGTAACAACTCTTCGAGTTTTTTGTCCCCTTTTGTTTTAAAATTACGGGACCATGCCATACGGAATTCCTTGATGAGCGTGGTGGGTACTCCTTCCAGATTTTGAAACCAATTTGCCCCCACCGATCATTTTTCCTTGTTTGTGTTGTTGATCTCTTTTTGGCAAAAGAATAACTTTGTGAATTTTTTGCCGCAATACCCCCCAATGACCCTTTTCTCTTTCCGTAAATTCATGTCCCGTCCCTTCCTTTTTTTCCTTTTCATCAAGAATTCTGCTTAAAACTATCCTTGTAATATTTACCTTTCTCCCAATGGTTTACGTTCAAATCGCCGCGCTGTCTCCATTGCCTGTCTCTCTTAACCTTTTGCATACATAGGTGGTTTGGTCCCTCCCCCATCTTTTAGAGTATCTCTGGTTTCAGATCTTTCCCGCGGATGCTTTCCGCCGACCATTCCCTTCCTGCGATGATTGTCCCCCCTTTATCGAGCGCGATCTGAATGCTCTTCTGGAAAAGGAACCTGGTCACTCCGCGAGCCCTTCTTATCAACAGCTTTTTTTTGCTGTCGTCTTCCCCCTTTTTTTAAAATTCAACCAATGCAGTATCCCCTGAGGCACTATTTCATCCCTATGCCTCCCCCCCCCCGCGCTGACTCCCATTTTTTTCCCCACTCCCCCACACTGTATTTACTTAATGCCCCTTCCTTGATAGGTATGTTTTTTCCGTTGCTTTTTACAAGCAGTCACACAAAGACCCAACCTTTCTTGCTGAAAATTAATCGCTCCCCGAATTTCTTCCCCCTAAGCTTTCGGTTTTAACCGGCTGAGACCCCTCCCCCCATCAAGATAATTCTGTTACCAGTTTTCCGGATCACTAACCTTTCACAGAATGATTTATCCTCTGTACGAGAACTTTCTTGGGTATGATGGCCTTTTTTTTTTTCCCGTATTGTTGGTTGCCACTTTGAAGGCGACCCCCTCCGTCCTCATTTTCCTCTGTTGTATAAACTTTTGATTCCCCCCAAAGAAGTCGTTTTTCCGTGTCTAAACGGAGTGGGACGTACCATTTGATGTTGATCTCACGTCTCCCCCTGGACTAAATAGTCCTTGGTGATAATTTTCTTCTTGGAAAATAGGTCCTTCTCAGGAAGACTGGCTGCCCTTCCCCTCGGCAGGTCTATTAGGTCGTGACCGGTCGCACCCCCCGGAGTTGACCAACGGCAATTCGGTTCACGAGGTTTCCCTTTTAACTTATTCTTAACAGTCCCCCCCCCCGCCAGTGATAGTACTCCCCCTGTTTTGGCAGTTTCTCTTACCTGGGTATGTGATATAAAATACCCCCATAAAACATTCCCTCCCGCCTATGGGTTGGTTCTTTTTTTCCGGCTGCCGCTTGCGGATTTCAGTTTCTCCCTCGCATCTTTGAAAACATGTCCTCCCTTCACCAGACGTGCATCTCGCCGTGTCATCGAGGTTTCCGGTACCGGTTCCCTATTTACGTACCTGTTTTCCTCGGGGCCCTTTTTTCATGGATAGGCCCCCATCGGACTGTTTTATCGGCTCATGTTCGCGTTTACCACCATCTCTAATTTTAAGCCCCGAAAACGTTATACAGTTTTTCAGTGCTTTCCAGTTGATTTTGCAGAACATTCCTTTCGCCTGCGGACTTTCTCCCCCAGTTTTCCGACAATTCGTCTTTTAAGATCATATGTCCCGTTTTTCTCTTTCCACCCAAATATATCCCCTCCTCCCTCCTTTTTTTGGGAGAGAGATTATTTTTTTTTTGAAAGAAACGGCCCCTTTAAATCTTATATTTGGATGCAGACGAATTTCTTCCCGAAACAATGCCTGCCGCTGCTAAAGCCGTTCCTCCCCAATGCCCCCTGACTTTCCTAACTTCCCTCCTTTCTTCCCCCCCTTTCATCTCCCGACTGCTAATTGGTTTCACCGCATGATGCCTCCTTTCCCTTAATGCATTCCCCAGTCCGATGTAACCCTTTTTTCAAAGAGATCACTCATCACAACTCTCCTATTACGAAACCCGTTCCTACATTCCTCTCCCCCCCGCATGACACCCCCCTTTTTAATATATGCAAGTCTGGTGAGGTTTTTTTTTTTTTTTTTTTTTGGTCTTACCCCATCTTTCAAAGTTGTCTATTTCTCACATTGAGCGTACCCCCAAAGTTGAACCCAACCCATCTCCCCTTGGAAAGGGGTTTTTCTCCCCGGGTTTGGCGGATTGGAACAGGATTACCAAGGGACTTTCCCTTGCCCCCCAGCTTCCCCTCTTCTCACTGGCGTTTTTTGGAAAAGACCCCCTTCTTTTCGCTGTATTTTCACAATCGTTTTGGAACGGCCTTTGGCCATACTACGTTAATTGTTTTTTCCCCTTCCTATCTTGAAACCCTTCTTCTTTCCCTGGAAGCCAGTTCTCCTTCTCCCCCCAGGAATCGGACCGGGATCAGCTCAAAAGGATCCCTCCACAATTGCAAGGTCATAACGCCCCTTTTTTTTCTCAAAAATAAAGGTTGTTCCCCGTTTTCAACACGC
>Ga0179593_1551771_pt1 | contig 28667 bp, 31 predicted proteins | sample CZODoug2_1_08_16_FD_185931 | JGI IMG/M metagenome (GOLD analysis project Ga0179593, IMG submission 185931) | Vadose zone soil fungal communities from Angelo Coast Range Reserve, California, USA - CZODoug2_1_08_16fungal (PacBio error correction) | ecosystem: Environmental > Terrestrial > Soil >... | reverse complement strand
CCCCGTACACGCGTAGTCTAGGGCTGGAATTTGAAAGGTATTCCTTTTAGGATGAGTCCGCTTTAAACTGCTGAAAATTGGGGTGGACCGCCGTTCCCCCCACCTGGACCTTTTAAGACTTTTATGGTCTACGATGTTCCATATGTTGTTTCCCTGGCACTGCTTTCTTAACTTAGTCACATCCTCTAGCTTCTAGAGTCCGAGTAAAAGGCTCCATCTCACCCCCTCTTCCTTTCAGGTTTTTGCAGTAGCTTTTTTTCCTTTGTTACGGTACCTTGGAGGGGGGAGGGGAGAACTTTTCATGGCTTAACTCTGAAGCGTCCCTCCCCCCCCCCCTCGGAGGTTTTCCCCACCCTTAGGAAAACAGCTTTCTGCGGTTTTTTCCTCTTCCCTGTTCCGTTCGGCTAGTTTCCTTTTCCCACGACCCACCCTGTCCCGCGGCAGCAGACTCCCCTTTTTTTTTTTTGAGCCGATGTGATTTCTCGCGCATGCGGCCCGGTCCGCCCCTAGCGGCGGCTCCCCTCTTTTTTGCGCCGGGCTGGCCCCCTCTTCAGCCGCCGTGGGCCGAACATTCGTTAAGCTTTGTGTACCGTCGGCGAGGCCTTGAATAAAGAAGCCGCTCAGTCCTTTTTCTTGACTCGGTGATCGCTAGATGGTACTCCTCTATGGTCTTGGTGCAGGCCTGTCACCTCAGGTTTTTTCGTTCCGCCCATCCTTCGGCAAGTCTTCCTAACTGGACAAAAAGTGTGCCCCGAGGTGTGAAGGCGAGGTTCGCTCCTGCCCTTTTGATAACACCGTAAGGACCCTCCTTTGAGGTTCCCCCCCGGCGAGATGGCCTTTACGCGTTGACGTGACATTACGTTCACAGCGTTAAGGGGAATGCCCCACCCTTTTTTTTTTTCCCAGAGTCTTTTTCAGCTTCCTATCCGGATATAAGGCACAAAGTCGCCCGGCTATCCCCTGGGAGCTGATAAATAGAATCTCCCGATTCCTTTCCCTTTTTTTACAGTGCCTTGGATACTCAGAGCCAGACGAAGACAAATGAATCCTGGTCCTTGGAGAGCGCGGTAGGGTTTTTTTTCACACGAGGAATAGACGACTTCCGTTCTTTTATTTTCATACTTCCCCCCCTATACTTACAAAAACTCCAAACCCACCCCCCCGGGTAACTTGAAGAAGCGTTTCCCGGGATCTTTTTTCAATCTTCCCCATAGCCGGAGTGAGATCCTTCGGTAGAAGAGGGAAGTCCCTTAGAGAAGACCCTTCGATGCCGTTCGGATTTCCGTCCGCCCTTTTTTAAGAAGGGCCCCAATTTTTGTTTCTATAAACGTACACGTCACAGTAGAGGTCGGGGGTTGCCGCCGGTGACGGTTTTTTTTTTCCCGGTTGAGTCGTGGCAAGTGCCACGTTTCTTCCAGGCTTGGAAATCGAGCGGGTTTTGAGCTTTTTTTACAACGTCTTCCCTGCCTTTTTTTTGCCTCTCGGGAAGACTTCCCCTCCGGGTCCGGTTCGATTTTCTCCTGGCGGGAGTCAAAACAGGAGTACCCTTTTTCTTTGCTTTCCCCACCGACGTCCGAGTCCGGAGGTCTCCGGCCAATTCGAGTAGGAAAGCATTTCGTGGTTCTTGGCCCTTTTTTTTCCTTTTTAGGCTTCCTCCCCAATCGCTTTTTCACACGCTTGCCCACAAGTTTGAGACGCGGTCTCCCGCTGCGGGTGGGACGAGCGCCATGGCAATGTTTCACACTTTTTCGTCCGATGTCCCTCTCTCTTTTTGAACCTTCCCTGTAGTGAAGCGCTGCTACCCCGCACCGCGGACATAACCTCTTTTGGATCTTTATTGCGCCTTCCCCCCCTTCCAGCGTGGTCACTTTTGTGAACCTAGGCGGCATGGCCCCTGGACCGGTCTTCCTTGAACGACTTTTCCGCAACGTCTGCCGAATCGGAGTTCCTGGGGTCGACGGCTAAAGATTTCTATTTCTCTTATCCGGCTCTAGACCCCTCCTTTGAAAAACCAATAAGAGATTCTTCCGTCTTCGGGGCCCTTCCCAGCTATCGGAGTTTTCGCGTCCCTATTACCTCCCCTCCCCCCGGTTCCATAGACAGATGACCTTTTCTTCCGCTTTAGCAATGCAATAACTATGCTACCCAGAGGTGCCCAGATCAGTAGCCCGAAGGTTACCTTCAGAGACTTCCTTTTTTCATTCGTAGTTCCTTAAGAACGTTCTTTGAATGCTGGCACGACAAACACAGCGAGAGAAGAGAGAAGGGTGGTAAGACCCCTTTCATGCTTTTATTATCCTTGTTGAGGGATCCCTTAGCTTCTCCTCCGACCTCCTTCCCCCCTTGGAAGTTGGATAAGGGAGCTCGTCTCTTTAACCGCGAGTCCCCCCTTCCACTCGTGTGCCTCACCTAGTCCCCTGACATAGGAGGCAGTCAGTCATGGCGAGAGAAGGGCCCTACGGACTACCCTGCTTCTAAGCGCCCACGCTAGAGGTACCTTTCCGGAAAAGAGCCGTGAAACCGGCAAATCCCCGAAAGCTTATGCCCCGCCTTTTTACCGCTTAGAATCCCAAACTTTTTCTCCTGAAAGTTTCCCCTGTCGTGGGAGATTTCTTTTGGCCTGCTTGCCCGAACAAAGGATCTACCACCCCCGTGTCTCTGCGTAAGGGATCAAGTCCTTACCCCGCCGTTATCCCCTAGTGAGGTTTGCAGACGTTCGAAGATAATGATAGCTCCCCTCTGCCCTCCCGGCCGGGGATCTTAAGGCCTTCCGAAATTCACTGGACTCCCTGTACGATGGGATACCCGGACGTTTTCCGCGCCTCCAGGGCTCCGCTTTTCTTGGATCGTCTTTTCAATTCCCCGTCCACGCGTCCGGATCAGAGTAGCGGTAACGTTTCCCTCTTCTGATCCAGTAGGCGTCCCTTCAAGAGGTTTTTTAGCCTTTCCTTAATTTCTTCTTTGAAGACCCCTTTCGCAAGCTCCCCCAAGGCGTGGTTAGTAACCGAGGTGCGTAATTTCCAAACTTTTTTATGTTTCAACCCTGCTGTCGCCCCGTGAGGCTGGGATCAGAGCCTGAGGAGCTCCCCCCTAATCAGAGGCCGTCAATTTTGCGTTCGCACTGGACGACGAGACACCTTGGGTAATTTCTTGAAGTCTTCTTTACCCCTTCCCAAATCCCTCTTTTCATGGTTAAGCGTGAACCTCCACATAGTCGGACAATCGATGACTCTACTCTGGAATAATCGGGGCGTCTTTTTTTGCTCTCAGCTTCCGTTACCACCAGATTACGCGGGTGGCTTCGAAAGTTCGGCTGATTTTTTTTCCCATTTTTTTTCGACTCTTTTTGTTTATGTAGCCCCCCTGCGGGGCGGTTAGTGGGGAAAGGATTTACCCGCCTGTTTCTTGCGAGTCACTCATTTCCTGACTCCTCCCTCCCGGTATCCTTCGGACTTTTTCCTTTCGGTTTACATTGACGTCATGCAAGTTATTCTTCCCATATAAGTCCCCGATCTGAAACGCAAGTAGATATTTTTCCCTTTTCTCCCCCGTTGGCCTTCTCGGAAGCGTTTCGCAATGGAAACCTTTAGAAAATAAAATACAGTACCCCTAAACCAGATCCTTGGCCGTCAAGAACATGGAGCCCACCTTTCCCGAGTCGGTGTCTGATGGCTGTCCTTGTTCCTCCAGGATCGAGAAACTAGAGATCGCTTCCCACCCTTCCTTGGTTGTTTTTTCTCCCCCCCCCAGATTCGGACGGCCATCGAGTCGACGGTCTTTCCTTTTTAACGAATCGGTTTTCAGTGGGGAAGCATGTGTCCCCAAAAAATTTGCCTCTTCCTCTTATCCTCCCTTTCCAAGGCCCCGCGATTCCCGAAAACGGCTGGCACTCAGCTGAGAGAGGCTAGTTGCCTCCCTACTCCGTTGTGTTGTGAGCGCGATACGATTTGCTCGTGTTCCTTTTTTTTTTTCAGGTCTTCTTCTTCTTGTCAGATCTTTTTCCTTTCCTCTGCACATGTTGTCCAACCTTACCAATCCCCCTCTTGTTAGGCCCAGCAGCCCTTTTTCTAAGCAATCGATCCCCTCTATGTTTTTCCCTTCTTGCTCCGTCGGGCCCAGATTCGATCCGACCTTTTAGTCCCTTTCTCCAGATAAGTCTCGTTTGCTCCAGGTTTCTGAGCCACTGAGTAGGAAGCTTTCCTGCTGGCTTTCTTTTCTCCAGGGTATTCCTACCTCTTACACGCCCGCCTTGGACGTTATAAACCACATTATTCACCACCAGCTAGTCTTGTTTGTTAAGATCCCGGTCCTTTTTCTCTTGTCCCTTTCTTGAGTCCCCCTCCTTAACATGGCCTCGAGGAAGAAGATTTGGGTGATTGTAGACCGGCTCGTGAGAGCCGCAGGCGGACACGCGCGCCCTAGATGGCTTCCCCCCCGCCCGTTTTTTAAAACTTTCTTCCCCCCGTAGCCCCTGCAACTTAATGCCTGCAGAATTTTAAGAAAACTTTCAGTAAAGGCACCCTTTTTTAGGCCCCCTTTATCCGAAAGAAGAGAAGACGCGAGGTTCAGGCCCCAGGTTTCGGCGTCTCGGCTCCGTGGGGCTTGTTCTTAAGCCTGACCCTGTACCATCCCCCAGGGGGTATTGGTCTCTTTTACCCATTTTTCCCAGTGTTTCCCCCCTTCCTCAGTGCGACCACAGTATCAGGAGTCGAGGTACTTGGAGGAGAGTAGGGTGGCCCCTCCCCGAACTTGGTTTTTCATCACCTGCGCTCTGTCCGTTTAGTGACCGGTACGTCCCCTCCCGGGGCCGAGGCACCCAAAAAAAGGTGTGTTTTACTTTACGACTTCCCCTCTCTCTTCTACCGCTGGCCGACCTTGCACGAATGTCTACAGACACAGCTGATATGGTGAGACTCCTCCTACCTTTTTCTTCTGTTTTTCCCGTGACCTTCCCTTCCCCCAGCAAGACCGACAACTCGGCAGCCCCTGGGGTTTTGCAGTTGGTCTCATTCCTCGACCTGACCCATGGACTGCCCCCTACGGAAGGACATGAAGAGGACAGAAGAACTGGGAAGACGAGGTTTCCTCCACTCGCTTCTCCGGGCTTTACCCCCGCGAGGGTCTAAGGCGTTGGGATTGCGCGGGATCCAAAGAATGCAAGACCGGGAGAGCACGGTTGACTTTTCCCGTTTTCCTTTGTCTGGGCCCCAAGCTGTGAGAGACCCACTTTACCGCCGGTGGCCCCTTTTCTTGTTGGTCGATGTCGTAACGTTCCTAGTCGCCGGTCGACGTCGTTAGGGTCTTGCTCTTGATTTCTCTGGGTACTCGTGGTTTATGAATCGCCGCAGGTCTCCCTCGTTTGCGGGTACGTCATGGATTCCTCTTACGACTGGACTACGTGCCTATGGAGTCTTTTTCGGGCGGAACCTGATTTTGAACCTCTGAGGCGAGAGACTCAGGGGCCTCACTGGCCCTCTACCCTTGGCAGAAGTCCTGCGCCTGACTCGAGGATGGAAGAGCCGAAAGCCCGCTTCCGCCCCCTTATCCCCTCAGAGACAAAACTTTCCGGTGCAGATGCCCCTTGTGGTAGAGAGAACCAATTGGACACATGGACTAACTTACCTATGTTCTTTTTTTTTTTTTTTTTTCCCTCTTGTGCCGGAAGTGGGAGACCTGGGTTTTGGCCTACTCTCCTCTTCTTTTCTGCTGCGGGTCTCGCAGACGACCAAGGTGGTAATAGGCCCTCAACGTTCCCCGGACAGTTTCTTGGCTTGACGAACGTGTACCGGTTATAAAACCGTCTTTACTGGCTTTTTTTTTAGGCCGGCAGGAATAGACCTATTATATTAATAAAATCCGTTGTTGTGATTCTTCTAGCTCTTCGCAGGTTCACCAACTCCCCCCCGCGCGATCGTCCGGTTGTTGTATTTTGTGAATTTTCCTTCCTCTACCCCTCGAACTTTCCTGCCGGCATTCCCCCCCGCCGGTTAATAGAGCAGCACCCCCCTTCGTATCCCCCACAGAAGTCTACCTCGATGACTTTACGCTGTTGAAGGCCTCTTCGGGGCCGCCCCCCTGATAGGCGGACATCCGGTCGCAGTTAAAGGCTTTTCAATGCGTCTTTTTTCCCCCCCCGAAGGTCGCGCCGCGAGCAGGTTTTTTTCCGGCGGTCTTTATGTACAGATGATTGTAGTAGCCAGGGGAGATTTCCTTACTTTATTAAGAAGAGGAAGCCTCAGGTACAACTCCTTGGCCTTTTTCGCGGACATCTTGGCAATTGAGGAAATTCACGAGTACTCAGGGGAAGAATTCGGGGCCCCATTCCTGTTCGCCCCTCCGGCATTGACGCCCTCTCGCAGTGCTGCGGAATTGGGGGAGTGTTTACAATCTGACGTCCACCCTAAGAGCCTTCGGACTTCCCATACCCTGATATCACGGGCATAGAACCCGGACGGGAACAGGCTAGCATTCCCCCTTCAGCCTCCCCCCCCCTTGCGCCCTCGAATTACTTAGGAGACCATGAACACGAGAGAACCCACACGGTCCCATGCCTCATCCCACCTCTCCCCCTACTTATCCCGTCCCGCCCCGCCCGCCGGTCCAGCCGGGAAAGAAGCCCTTGCATGGCACCAAGAAAGAGGCGCCGGACCAGAGTTCCTTTTTGGACAGATTAGACCATCAAAGGAAGTTCACCTTCGACTTACCTCCTATCTCCCGCCTGGGTTGCAAGAGAGCCCCATCATTTTTCCAACCCGTGACGAGAACGGTTATGCGGCTAAGGGTTCCTCCTCCCCCTAATCCTCTTGACAGCGAGGTTGAAGCCTCGAATCCCTACACGTGGTCGTTACTGACTTTCCTGGGCTCTTCACGGGAATGCCTTCATTGTCACCCGGTAGTACAGTTTCCGCGTGACCCGTGTACCACTGGCTCTCGACCGTTTATTTCTGGTGTCTTTGTTCTGGTTTCTTACGTTCGAGCCCCCGGTTAAAGGTTCAACCACCTTCGCAGAACGCCCTGGATTTCCGCCTCGGTTTTTTTCTTCCTCGGTAGGGACTTTACGAGTTCTCTATTAGAAGTAGAGCTTCTTTCCGCGATTCCCCCCCCACCGGGGTGTTCCCTCCCGGCACCAGGGGCACCGCTTCGTACACACGTTAATAGTAGCCGAATCGTAGCTGTGGATAGAAACTGCGAACTTTTTTTCGTTCTGGTCTGGTTCCCCATCCCCGCTCCTCAACGCTCCCTCGACCGTTTAAGCGAATTCTTGGGGGTTCACGAAGACCGCCCCTGCGAAGGTTCGAGTCACCAATTAAGAGGTTAAAGGTAATTAAAGCATCGGTGTCTTCCCGAGCGAGATCCCTGATTGCCCCCCCGGGGCGCTTTCTTTTTTTTTTGAGGCTTCTTACGCCTTCCCCCTCGTACGATTTGTTCGGCCCAGGCTGGATTCGGCCGTTCCAGCTTTTCCGACACGATTTTGTTTTAGTAGGCCACCCGGCGGCTTTTCGGCTCCCTTAGGAGTGCCGCGGGCCGCATGGGCGGTCTAATCTTCATCGTCCTCTTTTTTTTTTCCGTCTGTTTCGGCCGGTTGTTACGTCGGTGTACGCTTTTTTTTCCTTCACTCGTTAAGAGTTTTCCCCTTCGTAAACGATCGGAAAAAGAACGGCTCTGTTTTCCTATTTTCTAACCGGGGTCCTTTTAAGATTCTCTTAAAACCCGCCCCCTCCACTAAAGGTTTTTCTTTAACACGACAGTCCACAGATCTCAACCCCGGTGGGGCTTTGAAGAAATTTTTTTTAGTTTTCTGCCCCCTCTTCCGGCTTTTGAATTCCAGGTCTAGACCCTCGATAGCGGCCCCATTCTCTACGATGTGTCCCGGCCGTCTTGAGTGAAATCGATACCTCGTCGTCCCCTTCTGTCCGGTCTCAGTGGCTCTTTGTACAAACAAGGTGACAGAGCAATTTCCCTTCTCGGGACCAGCTAACGCCTTTTCCCCTTTGACCAAGGACCCCGATCCGCACACGAGGTAATAAGATTCTCTTCTTTTTTCTCTTTGTTTCCAAGCTTCTCCCCCGTTTTGTGAGGCTTCTCGGCGGCTTGGACAGGTTCTTTTTCTGTTGTGAACCTGATAATGACTTGGTTGGACAACTGAGTAACACATCGCTGCTGGCCTTCAGTCCAGACTCCAGTCATGGCCTCCGTCCTCGTAGGATTGGAACATCGGTCCTGTCAGGCCAGATGATCTACGTTATAGAGCCCTTCCCCCCTTTTTTTCCGCCTTTTGACTCGTTTTTTGCTGCGCACCCCCTTTTTTCCCATTCTTTCCGGTCCCCATGGATTTTGTTGCTACTGGTAATTTTCCTCTTCCGCGCCCCACCCCCCCGGCGTTCTACCCCTTGACACCCCCCCCCCATTTTTCCTTTGCTGTTTCGATTCCCTTCCTTGCTAGGTTACGCAGCGTAACGCACGTAACCCCTGGACTTCTGGGTCGCAGACGAGAACCTCCAGGTAGGGTGTAAGTTCCGCTGGCGGGAGTATCAGCAGGCAGGCGGCCCTTCTTGGCCCCGGGCTTTTGAGAACCTTCTGTTCGATACCGGTTTCTTCTTTTCTTAATGCAGCGAAGGAACCACCCCCTCTCAAGCTTGTTCCCCAGTCACAATCCAGAGTCCTTCCCCCTACGAGGTCTCTCCATTTACGTGAGCGCGCCGAGTAATCAACGATGTTGGCCTAAGCCTTTTTTAATTAGGGGTTTCCCCCTGGACTCCTACCTTCGAATTGTTCTCTGATTCCTAGACAATTTGACCTTTAGAGGAGGAGCGGTCTGGCTCTTTGCTTTCCCCAACACGTTTTCTTCGTTTTGCACCACGACGTTTTTTTATGGGTCACGGGCTTTTTTGGACTCCTGGTCTACCTCCCCCCCCCTCGGGTTCCCCCCCCAGGTGGTGCATGCGTCGATATTCCCGGCACGCTTCCCTCCTAATTCCTACCTTGTTCGTCTCGACCTGCCCCCGCTCTTCTTGGCCCCCTCCGACGATTCTCTTGCTGGCTCTGGTGTTACGTGACTGTTTCCCTTTTCCGCCCCAACCCCTCGCTCCATGGACTTTTTTTCGTGGTTTTGTGGATCACGGTCATCCTCAACTGCGACTTACCCGCGTCCTGTGATTTAAGCAGAGTGATCCAAGGGCAGGAGGGCCCTTGGCAACGTCTCGTCTACTCGGAACTGATTAGTTTTTGGTGTTCTCGAGGCCCTTTCCTTGCCTTTCCTTTCAAGTGCGCTGAAAGGGGTTTCCTTCCTCTCGATTTTCTAGGTGTGGCCAAAGTTTTTTTCAGCCCCCCAGACAGCCGGTAGTCTGTAGATTTTTCCTCCTCTTTTTCTCCTTAAACCGCCTTAGTGAGAAGGCTTCTTTTAGTAGTTTGGTCTGCCCGTGCCAAAAGTTGATGATTGCGCTTTTTCCCGTTTTCTTTCGACCCCTCCCGAAGGGCCAGATTTTTTCCGTCGTTTCGGTTTATCATCGGGCCTGCAATGCTTCAGGACGCCGATTTCTTGGCGGAGCACCAAAACCTTGAGGCAAACCTATCGTTTTTTTTTTTTAGATCAAGGGCCATACCCCCGAACGTAGCCCTGGCGGACCCCGACTTCTGCCCCCTCCATGCCTTCCCTAGCAGGCCCTTACTCTCTGCGACGACAACCGATGTTACTTTTATTCTCCAGATTTTTCCAAGGAGATTCCTTTTTTTGAGGCTTGGTGCGGGAGCGCCCCACCCCAATGCCTGCCCCGCCGGGACGGAATGACTCCGTTTTTTTTTCGCCCTCGGCCCGGTAGTCTACCTAGTGCGTGCCCCCCGAGCGTCCTTCAGAGGACTGATTTCCGAAGTAATGTAGGGTAATCCGCTCGATGATTTCTAGGCTGGCCGGGAACCCTTTTTTCGATCCCGTACGTTTCCCCTTCTCCACCCTAGGTGTTGCATGGTTGACGGTTCGAAGGAGGTCCAGATGCTCCTTCCTCCTTGTTGTTTTTCTGATCTATCATCTGAGAATTGAACCCCATGAGTTAGTACGCCAGCTTTTATAAGGTTGTGTAACCCTTCGTAAGTCGGTGACGGAAATCAAGCCTTTTTAATCAATGCCCTTCCCACCATTGTAGTTCAGGAGCTACCCCTCTTCCCCGACTTAACTCTTTTAAGGGTGAAGAATTCCCCTTTCTCTGCTTTCCAGGTCCATCTCAGAGGGTTTTTCAATAGGTTCGAGAGTTCAGACAAACCCCTTCGGAACTTTATTTTTTAGTCTCTCCGCCTTTCTCCCCTTTTCCAGAAGGTTTAGCGGATTTCTTGAATGAATGTCTTGTATGTGCCAGAGCAGGGAGGGCTTATCCCTCAGTTTTCCCCAGAATATTCCATGGAATGATGGGCATGAAGGTCCCCCCCTCGACAGTAGAGGATGGAATCTTTGGAGCTAGAGGTTCCCCTTTTCCCATTTTAATCCTCCGAGCCCCTTTTCCAGGCTTTGGCGTCCCGGAAATTCGTAGCCCTCCTCCCAAGCCTGTTTTTTCGATTTCGCGTCACTTCTATTACACCGCCGAGTGGTCCCAGCCGTTTTCCAGCATACAGTGGCACCCAGGGCCCTCCATTCCCCCGGATGAGTGCCGGTGATGACCCTCGCGGCAAATTATGGAAAGAGGGACCTTCCATTCCCGGAGTGGTTTAAGCATCAATTTTGTTCCCTTGATCCTTTGAAGACAAGATCTGGTCCCCATGGTCCACGAACCTTCCCCTCGCGGCTGCTGATCATTTTTCAAGACCCTCACCCCCAAGTCTTCGGTTTTTCTACGTGTCGGAATAAATTGGGAAGAGAAATCTGAAACTTACTTCGGTTATCTCCCCGGAGAACAGTGTTTTCTTTTCGTACCATCGAGGCCACCTGCCCCCAAGGAAGCTAGAGACCTAAAGGGTCGAGGAGGGTGGCACCGGGGCCCCCTTTTTTTTAGTAGCCCAGCCCTTGTAACTGTTTCCCCAGAAGAGAAAGACGTCTTGCCCCTTTCGTCCCCCCCTTTGCGTAATATCAATTTTTCCTGACCGGCGAAGGACGGTAACTTCGTCCGGCGTTTAAGCATTCTTCTCCTTTTCCCCACTTTGTGGGCAGTGTCCATGCACCTCTTGACTCCGGTACGCCCGCGTTAGGCCAGTCTGTGTTGAACCTAGAAATTGTGCGCCCTGTTGGTGATAACCTCCCTGCGAGAATCCCAGTACCTCTCCCCAATCGTACGCCCCGACTTTGCGCCCACTTGACCTTTTTGGAGTCCTCGGCCCCCAACACCACAATGCAGCGGGTAAAGGTAAGAGCTGTCCTCATCGGTGCTTCCCCATGATTTGCTCCAGAGCGTGTCATTCTTCGGGAGTCAGGTCCTCCGCGCAGGTGACAAAGATTACCTTTTCAGGCTGTTATTCGTTTTCCCCCATTCACGGGTAATCTTTTAGGGTTGGTCTCATTGTGAGCCCAAGGAGGGTCCTGTTTTTTTCCGATTTTTTCCTGGGCCTCTTCCCTGAGCGTCTTCCCAACTTTCTAGACGACTTGTGAGGTTACTTTTTTCCCTGAAGGCAGGTGTTGTTACGTTCTTTTATATCCTCCCCTTTCCCGACCCCATTATCTTTTCCTCCTGAAACCCCCCTTCTCTTCTGGTGTAAAATGGGGTTTAACACCGCCGATTTTGCGGCGCGGAAACTTTAGCCATGAACTTTCCCCTTCCTTCTGGCCCCCCCTCCTTCTCTACTTTTCTTCGTCAGCACAAGGTTCGCCCCCCCTGATTGTCCTTTTCTGCTGTGCGCCGGTTGTGCACGCGCTCTTGATAAAGAGATCGATCCCGACCTTCTCCTTCGATGTATATGCGCTTCGTCGACCCGTGGGGGGTAAGACCTCGCTTCGGCTGATTTCAGGTGGTCCCCCCCCAAGGTTGATCGCTGTCTCTTTTCTTTTCACCCTGGCCATTTTCTCCCCTTATCCGCCTCTGGTTGATCAGTTTTTATCTATCTCTTTCCTCCCGTTTGTTGTTTTGTTTTCTCCTCTTTTTTTACCCGTTCTTGCTTTTTCCGGTATTTTTTCGGCGTAAGTTTTTCTGGTCCGAATTTGTGGACCACCTGCGTCCCCCCCACTTCCCGAGATGCGGAAAAGCAGCCCTTGTCGATTATGCATTTATCAGTCGCGTGGTTAGGCGGAGCCGTTTCCGCCGATCCGTTCGAGCCGCGTCCCCGCGCCGATCAAGGACTCGATTCCTTGTGTGCTCAAGGTTTTTAACTGTATTTTTTTCTTTTTTTTCCGGTTCCCCCCTGGCGGGAGGGTGCCCTTTTTTAGTTAATATTTGCAGATTCCCCTTCTGTTTAACCCCAGTATTGCCCCTACAGACTTTTTTCCCTCCTTACCCATCCTTCCTTTTTCCCCCGGCTAGTGATCTTTTCAACGAAACTTTACCACACCCCTTTCCATTCCGGGCAGTCCGACCCTTCTGAGCGTTTTTTTTTCTGATTTTTTTCAGGAGGCTCTCCGATCGTGATGCCCAGCCCGGCCGGGGGGTCTCCCCCTGATCCCCCCCTGAATTTCTTTTTCCCGGAATCCTCAAATCGTCTCACAAAGCGACATCCTGTTTTACGTTTATTAATGCCTCCATCCCCGCATCGCATTTCTAGAGGTAGGGACCCACTAAGTTTTGCTTTGCTCTATCGGTACTCCCCCTCTTAGGACTTTTATTGGAACGCCCCCCCTGCTGTATTGGTGGAGGAGGGCGAGACGTCCAGACTAGGAAATTTTCTCTTCTTCCTTCTTCCAATCCAGTCTTTTTTGGCCGGTGATGCTCGTGGTTCCCTCACCGCGATTTTAAACTCGTTCCTTTTCCCACCTTCTGTGCAGTGTGTCCTGAACGGCAAGTCCGGTACGGACTCCCAACCCTGTGGTTGTTACTGATGCCTCCCCAATTCCCTCTAATATCTCCCTTTGTCCTAAGGCTCCCTTCCCCTTTCAATCCGTGCAACCTGAGGAGATGGACCCGAAGAGATCTTTCTTCGGGGTTTCTATTTTTTCTTCCATCCGTCCTCACGGATCTAACTACACGCCCCACCACTTCGCCGCCGGAGGATCCTCTTTTTTTTCGGTTCCGTCGAACTGTCCTCCGAGCCCTTTTTGCCTTGGATGCCCCACTCCAGCAGTGTCCCTGTCGCACGTGTCTTTTAGCCGTCCTGGTCAACTCTTCAGATGAGCTACGGTTAGGAGAGAGGACATTTTAGAATACGGTTCCTTTCATGTTAAGTAGTAGGATCCTCCCCCTTTTAGTATTCAGCAGGGACCCAGGTCTTGATAGCACTACTCCCGCTTTTTTTAGGTTGACTAAGGCTTCGGTGCGTGTCCAAAGGCATCAGGGCGACGTCCTCTCGTGATTTCCAAGGTCACCCGGGATTATGGGGATGTGAAGTAGCGCTATCTATTCCCCCATCGGGGCAATTTTTTTTGTTTTTTTACGTTTAATGAATTTTCCGATGAGCCGGCCCCCCTAGGTAGCTTTGTTTTTTTCAATCCTTTCCGGGGGGAACTGGTGAAAACCGATTCTTATTTTTCTTGTCCCATTTCGCGGACCCTTGCGCATGAATTGCCATTGCCGGGCTGCCTCTCGGCGGAAGACTAGGAAAGCAACCTTCTTCTGACCGAGGCATGCCCCTTACAAAAAAGGCCTTCCCGTCCGCGGTTTGAGAGAGCCCAAATCTGCCCCCTCCCCTACGAACCAATGGCCTCCTTATGTTATCCTTTACCAGGCGATTACAGTTACCCGAAGTTTAGTGATCCATTCCACGTCAATCTCTTTAGGATGGCTCCCTTTGATGCGGCTCCTAGTAAAGGTGGTCATCGGCGCCCTTGCAACCGCCCACCAATTTGTGTCCGGTGGAACTTTTCCCTGCGTCGCAGAATGGGTTTCCCACCCACCCGGAAGCTATATTCGCGGATGGTGTTACACGTATTTGCGCTCCTTTATTTCCTCTACAGAATTTTTTGGTGGTATCTTTTCGAGCATATGAGCCGCCTGTATTTTGAACCCATAACTTAGCACTAGGAGACTCAGTGTATTACATGTTATTTTAAACTCTTTGTCCTACTGGCCCGTTGACGTAAGAAGAATTTTATCGATCAGAAAAAAATTGTCTTATCGTCTCTCCAGAAGACTCCCCTATTTTTCCTTCTGGTGAAAGAGCACCCGTCTCCCGCCGTTCAGGCCAGTTTTTGGCGCGACCCTACATCCGGTTTGAGCAGTTTCTCCCTTCCCTCGGCCCCTTGAGATCGCAAACCCCCCTCCCACACCTTTAGAAGATGGAAGTGTGTGTTTTCCCCAGAGTGGTCCTCCCTTTGATTGTCTTTCGGACCGGCCCTTGCTTGCCGCTTGTTCGATTTTTCCTTAAACGCGCCCGCTCAATGGCGCGGGCATCCCCTTTTGCGTTTCTTTCTTGGATGGTCCTGAGGCGCTAGAGAATATTTGACCTTTTTGGGCTTTTTCAGCTGAGAGACTCCTCCCGCCGATTGGATGGGTAAGATGAAAGACGTTTTCCCCCCCAGCTCGAGTTCTTTCGATCCTCAGTCCCAAGTCGGTTCCGCCCCGGCCAGCAGACCTTTTTTGAACGGACCTGACTACCCCTCGTCGCTTGAGGCAGGGGTTTGACGACCATAGACCCTTCCCCCTTCGGCACCCCCCGCTACCTTGAGGTCGTTTTTGTTCAACGCCCCTTGACTTGTAATAGGCCGACCCAGACCCAGTTCTCTTCACGGTCTTCCTTTTTTTCCCGCCTTTTCCCCCCGACCTTCCGCCCCTCGTTTTTTGCCTACGGAGACCTCACGTGCTGGGGTCCTTTTCCTTAACTATTCCTGTATGTTTTTCCTTTTTTCACGGACATTCCAGAAAATGGGTTTTTCCAGGGTAGGGGAATGCTCCCCACCCCAGCTTCCCAATTTTGTTTGCCGGTCTTTTTTGCTTTCTCGCCCCTGTCAGGTACAGAGAAGACCGTCGCGTTATCTCTTTCGTCCTCATTTTTGTTCAAGGTCTTCCAAGCCCCCCCTTCGTAAGACAGAAAGTAGAGCGGTTCGTAACGGCTTGGAGAGGATTTCCCTTTCCCTTCCCCCCCCGTTTTATTTTTAAACGGAAACGCGGTTTTAAGTACTTCAAAGCCATATGACCGAAGAGCACCTGATCCGACCTTTTACAGGTGGGATCCCCCCCCGCTGGTGAATACAACCTGCTGAGATACCTTACCCCTTTTCCCAGCTTTGCCAATTGTAGACCTGCCCCGAAGCGTTTCCCACCTTTACAGTATGTACGTCCTCGAGAAACACTTCAAAAACTGCCCTGGGTACGTTCCCGATGCTATTTTCCCCTCGAGTCGTTCCCCCCTGATGTTCGCTGGACGACTCGATGTTGGGATTCAGGTAATAGAAGCGACCCCCTATTATTTTCTAGGAGGATCCGGCCCAGTATGGCCTCCGGGATCGACGAGGGTTGTCCTTATGTCAGTGACGGCGTTTTCGGGTTGCTTTTTTTTCGTGCGGTTCCTGCTTTAGTCATACTTCCAGCCCCCTTGATAGGGTGTCTGCTGCCCGTAAAACAGGTGGTTCCCACGGTTACCTCCCTTTAATGTATTTTCTTATTACCCCCCCCCTATTCTGAACCTCCGTCTATCTGTCCTATGGGTAGACCCCAAAATCCTGGTGGATTGCCGACTTCCCTCTTTCCCGCACAGGTTACCCCCGGAAAAGCCCTGTTTTCCCAACTCCTTAAAGTTCTGTGCCGCAGCACCGGAGTCCCCATGATCGAGTACTTTGCTCGTTTCTCCCCTTGGTGTTTCTTTGGTGACCCTTTTTTTTTGATATGGACTCCCGGCTCCAGACCCTCCAGCGATTCCATCGAGCCCTTCGAAAGGTTTTGTCAGCACTTTTCCCTTGATCTGGGGACTCTTCCACCCATTTTCCCCCAGCGCAATTTTCGAGCTGAAATCCTCTTTCCTGGCCAAGCCCGCCCTCCCCCCGATCCCCCAGAGGGTAATAAGCTTACCCCTTCCTCCCCTTTTGTTTTTCGATCCCTCTTAAACTGTGCGGATTTTTCTGAGGAGGCACTTCCTTTCTTCTAGAGTATTCTCGACATGGCGCCACCTTGGTTTTGAAAACAATGCGTCACCACTACGTCGCTTCGGACTCTTTTTCCTTCGCGATGTTCCTCATGAGCTCCCCGGTAAAGCGGGCGGTTCCAGATCCCCTTCCGAGGCCCTTCAAAGGAGACAGCCCACCCTTTCCCCCCTTTTGTGCTTACCGTTTTTTCCTGCGTTCCGGTCCAAAGGGACTTTTCTTTTTTCAGTCAGGTTCATGATCTTTCGCGGAAGCCACCTCGGAGCTCTACCATTCTTCCACGATAGAAGTTTTTTCTTCCGTTCTTCGGACCGGTCTCCTCCGGCTTAAAACGTCCGGAAACCACCGGCCTTGGCAGAACGGAACCTCAAAGGGAGAGTCCCCCCCCATTTGTTTATGACTCTTCATAGGCTCGTACTCGCGGCGAGCCCTCCCCCCCCTGGGTTTTCTCAATGCTCCACCCTTTTGTCGATCCCGGTTCTTTGCCCCCCGTCTCCCCGGGTCGAAAATCTAAGCGTTTTGTGAAATTCGCGATTCTTTGTTCCTACCGTTTTGACATCCTGAAGATGGACCTCTGAGAGGCCCCAGGTGTCGCGCATATATAGGTCCCCCCCCCCCCTGATGAGCCTCCCCGCTGTTTTTGTCGGGTTTCCTTCTTCAAACATTTATTACGCCCGGTTTCTCGCGTATTTGAGACAAATTCCACCTTTTTTCCCCCGTCGACGGACTTTGCCTTGTTTCCCCCCGACCGGGACGACCCCCGTCCAGTGTTAATAAAAATTCTTTTTGCTTCCGGCGTTCAGAAAGCTTACTTCAACGAGGGTCGGTTCGCCCCCCGGGGTTCTGCAATCTCTTCCCCAGCCCTAATTTGGCCCCTCCTGCGAACTCCCTTTTTCTTATCCCCCCCCTGAGATGGAATAGACTCCCCGCCTGGTACGCCGGACAGGTTTTACTTTTTTGAAGGCCCCGCACAGAAAAAATATTCTCCAATTTAGGTTCTATTCCCCTGACGTTTCAGGTACCTCCGGGGGTCCTACCGGTTTGGCCGCGGGATGATGCCCTCAGAAAGGGTTTGGTTTCCACCTCATTAGAGTAGCATACGGAACAGACTGGATCAGAGAAGGTTCTCTTTTTTATCTTCAGAAGACTAAAGGATTGCGCCGGCGTAGGACTCGAGGTTCTTAACGAAGGGGCCAGGGAGTGGAAGCAAACGACCCCTTCCTACTTTAAGGCAGCCAGCGTTCCGGATTTTTCACCCGACAGGGGATTATCGTTTTCAAACACGTGAAGAGGAGCCAGTTGGACGAGCTGGAGTGGAAAGGCGTCCCCCTTGTTCGTAGGTCCCTCGGAGGGGAGCAGATTATAGAAGTTTACTGGCTTAGGTCTTGCCAGGATCATGCGCGGACGAACATCGGTAGATGCCCCTTCCCTTGCGTTTTTTGCCCCCGGATTCCCTGCTCTTCCAGTCAATCCCTGTCAGCGAAGGGTTCCTCCAGGAAGGGAAATTCGGCCCTTGAGCATCTATTTACTCTATCGTCCCAGAAAACAACATCACCGCCCATGAGGGTTCTCGAAGCCCCCTCCTCCTTCCCTCACATTCTCCCCCACTTCTGCTTATCTCTCCATCCTCGGCCTTCCACACCCTTAGCCCCCACACGTCTCTCCCCCTTACCCATCTCTCTCCCCTCCTCTTGATTATACCTCTGTTTTCCCCTCCTCCTACTCTAACCGACACCACTTTCCAACCCCCCGGCTCTCTACTCTCCTCCCACCTATTCCCCTTTTTATTCCTTCCTATGTTTGCTCCTGTCTCCTTCATCCCGTCCCAAGCCCCATCTCCTACTCCTCCCCTCCTACTTTGTACACGCCTGCCCCTCCCTGCCCTTAACTCCCCCTCCTTCCCCTCTCTCCGTTCCCCACCTTTTTCACCTCCCACCCCTCTTCCCTCCCCCCCCCTCCCTTTTCCCTCCTCCCCCCCTCCCGCCCGCCAGCCTTTCCCCTTCGCTCACAACCTCCACCGACCCCCCCTCCCCTCTTCTCTACCCCTCACCCTATCCTATCACCATTCTCTATCCTCTTGCTCCTTCCTCATTTTCTCCTCCTCCCCCTATATTCTCTCCCCCGTATCAGTCATCCGCCGCTCTCCCCTCTGAACCTTCACAACCTTCTCCCTCTTCCCACCCCATTCTCCCTCCCCTCTCTCATCACTCCTCCCTGCACCTCTAGCCACCGCGCCCCGCCTCACTTTCTCCACGCCCCCCCCTTCGTACCCACCATGCCCTCTTTCCTGCCTCCCCTCGCCCTTCTACCGCTTTCTTCCTACATCCCTTGTCCTCCCTCTTCTCTCTCCCCCCCCTTCCCCATGCACCCCTCTGCCCCTTTCTCCCCCATCTCTCACACCTTCCTCCTCTCTCCGCCCTATACTCCTACTCAATTATCCTTCTCTTCTGCCCCCCCCGCATCCCCTCCCATCGACCACTTCCGTCCCCCCCTTACCTTCTTCCCATCCTCTCCCTGTCCTTCTCCTCCCGTTTTACCCGCTCCTTCCCTTCACTTACCTTATGCTCTTCTGTCCTGCTTTCGTCCTTCCTCCTTTCCCCCCCCTCCGCATCCTTAACACCCCCATTCATCTCCCAGACACGACCAATCATCCCTCTTCGTTCCCCCTACAATCCTCCACCCCTCCCCCCTCCCTGTCCCATCATTGCTTCCTCGCCTCTCCCCCCTCTACCGCCACCCCCACCCTGACATATTTCACTAACCTCATCTTTCCCCCTGCCGCCCACCGCTCACTGCGCCTCTCCTGCCTCCCTCTCCTCCCCTGCCCACCGTCCTTTCAGATCTCTCACACTCCTTCTTCGCTTCTGCTCACTTTTTCACCACCTTCCCCCCCCTGCCTTCCCCACGCACCTATACTTGCTCTTCCCCCCACCATTCACGATCTCCCCCCATTTCCACTAGACTCTTTCTCTTCCCCACCTACCCCCTTTCCCCGCCCGGGACTCCCTTCCTCACCCCCTATTGTCTCATTCCATCCCCCCATTTCCATTCCCCCCCACCCCACCCTGTCTCTCTTCCCCCCCCCCCCTTTCCCGCCCACCCTGCCCACTATCTTCTTTTCCCACCACCCCCTTTTCACCCCTTTCCTCTTTTTCCCCCCCCTATTACTCTCTGTGCCTTCCTCTGCCCTACCACCACCCCCCCCCGCCATCATTCCCACCCGCCTCGCCCTTCTTACTCATGACTCCGTTCGTCTCTCCTATCATCCTCCCCTACCTTTTTCTCTCCCCTCCCCTCCTTCTTGCTCCGCCCCTCCTTCTTCTCTCCCCCCTTCCCCCCCCACCTCCCCTCTGCCAATCTCCATTCCGTTCCATACCTCTCCCCGCCTCTGCTCCCCTATACCTCCCTCTCACCCGTCCCACCCTCTTAACCCCTACCCCTCCCCGTTACCCCCTCCCCCCCTCCCCTCCCACCTCCTCCCCCCCCCTTCTTGTCCACTACCGTCTTACCTGCGCACTACTATCCTTTACCTTTATCCCATCCTACCTTCCCCTTCCCCTCCCCTTATTTTCTCCCGCTCCCCCTCCCTATACTCTCTCCTCTCTCAATCACCCCCCCCTCCTCCTACACCCCCATTGACTTCCCGTTACGTCTATCCCCCGGCTTTTCTTCTTTCTCTTCCTCTTTCACCTTTCCCACTCCAACCTCTCTTGATCCGCCTCCCCTTCCTCCCCTCCTTACTGTCCTTCACCCTTTCTATCTCCTCCATCCTCCTTCCACCAACCTTCCCAAGCCACCCCCACAGTTCCTCCTGCTTTCACCGCTCCCTTCACCACTCACCGGCCCCCTCTCTCCCCGCCCACCTTTCATCCTTCTCTCCCTTTTCTTTCCCCCACCCTCGCTCTTACCCTGATTTCTCTTGCCACTTCCCCCTTCCTTTTCCCCTCCGTCATCCCTTCTTTTCATTCCCCCCTTCATCATTGCCGCCCCCTTCCCTTTTTCCTTCCCACCGTCACCTTCCCTCCTTCCTCCTCATGCCGCACCCTCTAGCTCCTACCACCTCCTCTCCACTCTCCCCTCCCCTCTTCTTCCCCCCTTCTCATTACTCCCTACCCCTTCTCCCTCCCCCCCTTATCCCCCTTGTTTTTCTCCATTCCCCCCCTAGCTCTCTCCGCCACACTACGCCTTGCTCCCCCCTCGTACTTACCTCTATCCCTTCCTCCGCCTTCCAACCCCCTCCTTTTTTAGTCTCTCCCCCAACCCCTCTTTCCACACCCCTCCCCCTTCCCCCGTACTTTATCCACTCAGTCACGCCCCCCTCTCCCCTCTCCCTTCCTCCCCCTTCCACCCCCCTCCCTTCCCGAAGCATCCCTTCCCCTCCTTCACATCTTTCTCCGATCCAGCCCCCCTCTCCCTCATGTATCCCTCCCCTTACCTCTTCCCCCTCTCCATCTTCAATCTCATCCCCCTACCCGCCTTTTCTTTTCCCTTCATCATTTTTACCTCTCCCTCCCCCTTTTCTCTGCAGTCTACCCGCACTCGCTTCCGTACCTCCTCCTCTCTCTCCACTTTCCCCCTCCCTCCCTTCCCTTTTACCTCCCAACTATCCCCCCCTCCCCTTACATTCGTCTCCATTTCCCATCCTTTCCCCCCTCCCGCCAATACTCACCTAGTTATATCTATCCCTCCCCCCCTCCCCGCGCTCCACCCCTTCCTTTCCCGTTCCTCTACCCCTCGCCCCACCCCCTTTTTCCGCGATTTGGCCTCAGTTCCCCCACTCCCCCCCCCCCCTCACCCCCATCCATCCTCTCCGCCCACCCCCCCTCTCTCCCGCCTCTGGACCCCCCCCCCCCTAGATTTCTTTTCCGCTTCGTTGGACACGAGGGCCCCCTGGACATTCCGCCATGTTTTCCATGCTAGAAAGAGGGACGCGAGTTTGGGGGGGCGTCTTTTCCCTAGGCTTTCTCACGGGCCACGCGCTCTGATCTTCTGTCCTTTGACCGCCGAAGAAAAGTTTTTTCCTCTTCTCGATTCCCCCCTTTCGTCATTTTTCGGGAAGTCTTTCTGATTACTGAACGTACGGTTTAACAGTATATCGGCGAAGATCCTCTGGATGGGGTGAACCTGCCTGCCAGCTTATATCTTTCCCCCCCGGGGGTGGGTGGCGGAGGCTGTCTCTGGCGCAGTCGACACCCACCTTCCCTTCTTTTTCGCCCTTTCCGGTGAATCGATCTTGAACTTTTCATTCCCTTACAGCCGGGTTCCGAGTCCTACTTCCCAACTTTTTGAGAGACCCCCCTAAGGAAGCTCCTTTAATGTGGCCGAGCCAGATTTTTCTTTCCCTAAGCAACTTTCCTCACACAGCGCGAGATTAATGCCCCTCTTAGTTTCGGTTCTTACATGGGTGTCCTCGCTCCCCACCAGATTTTTCCCCCTCTCTGCCGGGTTTTCCCAGAGTCTTTATGAACAGATATGAGTCGACGAGCATTTTTCTGCAAAGAGATTCCCCGGCAAATACAGGGAGAGAAGTTACTCTTTTTCTAGGTCGTTTCGAACTTCTCTAGGTGCATCAGTGGTTTTTACTGAACCTGGCGACGTAGGACTTTTGGAAGAGCAGACGGAACTCACAGAGGAAACTGCACGTTCGAACTATGCCTCCGAGGGACAAACTCTGCCCCTGAGAAGTGGCAACGGTGCCACTCCCTTCAGCCCCCTAGTTTTTTTTGATTGCGTTGCGGACCTCGAAATTCAAAGGCGGCAACAATCGACCTGCGTGGTCCCCCTTCTAACCGGCCTTCCTGGCAAGGATGCCCTGCCCCTGAGCTTTCTGCGGCTTAGGGCTAACGCTCCCACCCGTGCGGTTTCACTAAGTAGTTGTTTCCGTCAAGCCCTTTCCCCCGATCCCCCCCTCTGCCTTCCGGCGGGCATCTTCCCGGGAAGGTAGGAGAACATGCCCAGGGTTTCTTCCCCCCCCCCCCCTTAGTTTCTTTCCCCCGCTCTTTTCCAGGTGCGTCGAACCAGTTTTTCTTTTGCCCTTGCTTTTCTCTGGGAGCAAGTGACACGGCACCCAAGCCAGGACGCGCCCGACCCTTCTCCCCTTCCGTACCAGCTCTTTTCCGGAATGCTCCAGGTCTCTGCCTTGTTTCTCTTTCTTATTCTTTTCCTCTCCGGAGGTAAGATATAGAAGTCCAAACAAAATGTGGGTTCCCTTTTTCTCCCCTACGTAACGTCCTTCAGTAGCCCCGGGAAGCCTTTTGCACCTGCCCTCCCTGGGTAGTCGTGGAGGGTGCCTGCCTCGTCTCGCCACCCTACACTCCCTGACTTTCTGAGCAACTTGGTGCAATGTTCGGTCCTCCTAGACCCTCCCCCCCCTGCAATTGGTACAGGTCAGCGTGACCCGGACCCATCGCCCTCTTTCCCCCCCCCCTTAGCCCTGGTCATCAAGGTGCGCTTCGATGGGTGCGAAGTTTCCTCTCCTCCGGGCCCCCCTCCTCGGTGTAGGCTAGGTCTTGGGCGGCTTTTCCCCGCTTTTGTACTTTTTTCCCCAAGGCGGCGGGACCTTGCGCTTGGACGCCGCCTGCTGCGTGTCTAACCTCTCTCTCTCCTGTTTTTTTCGTTTTTTCCCTTACGTTCCGTGGGGTTCTTTTTTCCCTCTTTGCTTCACGAGGTTTCCTGCTCTGTCCGGACCGTCTTAAGTAACTTTATCAAAACAGCACCGTTCTCTGTTAAGGGTTCTCCCCCCCTGAGTGTGTCGGAGCGGTAGCCGCCCCCGGAGACACCCCCTGTGCCAAACCGCCCCCCCTTGCTTTTTTTGCGCCTTTTTGGAGTACCTATCAGTTCTGTCCCGTTGACTTTTCTTAGAGAGATGGCCGGACCGGTCCGTCGGCCGTACGGTCTTTCCCCCTTCTCGTTCTTTGATGCTCAGCAAGCTCGTAGTGCCGGTGAGTCCCCAAACAAGGGGCAGCCTTCCCCAGCGAGTCTCCCATCTCTCACTGGCCCTTTTCTTCCCCGCACCTTGGGGTAATACTTATCTTTTTCCCCTTTTGTTTTTTTTTTCTTTCCAAGCGATTACCCGTGTGTGCGGATCTCGGTCCCTTTCCTGGCCCGGTCTTCGTAGCTGGTACCGCTCGACATTTTAAACTTTTGCAACCTCCCTCTCCTTCGGACCAGCGACCCATTGTCGTTATTTTCTCCCTAGGGTCTTTTTTTTTTTATCCGGGCAGGGAAATAGAGCCGGTGTCCCGCTTTTCTCTTTTACTATCTCAAGCTCCCTCGATAAGTGCCTCCAGGTGACCCAAGGCTCTTTGTAACGGGTCCCCGGTTAAAAATGTTGGGATTTTTTCCTGTTCATGGCTACCTCCGACCCCTTCCCCTCCGGTCCCCTTATGGCCCCCCCCCCCCCCCTCTTGAAGAGGAGGTTTCAGATCGTTACTTACTCCCTTTTCCCTCCCTTCTAGTTCTTCCTTTTTTTGTACAAAAGACCTGGAAAACGGCCTTACGTATCCTATTTTTTTCCACCCTGAGGCCCCCGATTAGAGTCGAACGCGGCTTCTTCGTCCTAAATTGAGAGGAGACCAAAAGAAGGGGGGGGGCCCGACCCCTCTTGTAGATCAGTTATGGTTACTGAAGTACTCGCCCCCCCCCCCCCCCCCTTTGCGTACTCGGTGTCGGCGGACGATTTCCCTCCTCCCCCCCCTTCGAAAGGCGAGGGTTGGCATTAGAGGCTTCGCGTAGCCACCGTTAGAGAGGGTTATTTACCTAGTCCACGGCAAGGGCGAATGTCGAGGTGCTATAAGACCGGAAACGGTGGGCTTGGGCCTCATCGAGGTGAAGGAAATTGAAAGGATTTCGCAGACTGGTGGTACTCCGGAGAATTTGAGCAAATCTACACTTTCCCGAGATAGTGGAACGACCCTCGGACTTGAGGAGACGATTTGCTGGGAGGTTCGTCTCAACAGCGACCGGCCCCCTGGAGTGAATGGCCTCCGCACCGCCGTGCGGGAGGCGGTCCTCGTGGTTTAATAACACATGGAAGAAACGGGCTTCTGCAAGAAAAACAGTGGTGGTGTCTCTAGATGGTACTGGTAACGAATCCCCTCTCACGCTGGGCCTTTTTCAATACCGTCGAGCTTCTCGACCCAATCCTTCTTCGTGGGCGTTCCCTTTCCTATCCTCCTACGCCCACCCGCACAGCACCCCACCTCTTTCGTGAGAGTCTCCTTTGCTTTTAAAGGTCTAAATGGAATAAATTTTTCTGTTATGAGCCGTAAGTTGCAGTTCCGCTTCACTGGTCCGAAGGGAGCAGTCAGGCTTCGGAAATCGAAAGATTTCGAGAAGGCGGGGGCGCCGGTTTTTCCTTCTCTCTTTAGATGATTTTTTCTTCGGCCTTCGTCACCCCAGAACTTTTGCTTTACTTAACTGCCGGGTCTTTCGGGTTACGCCGGTTGGCCGTCGAGGGCCGTCCACTTCTTTTTTCCGCGTGGAGGTTTCTTTCACTTTGATGTGTACGCGCTGGGAACCATCCGTTGGTATGCCCGACAGAGAGTGGGGCCCATTGGTTGCCTTTGATCTGACGGCCGCGAGGGAGAGTCTTTTTTTTTTAGGCATTTTCAACCCGTTTTTTTTTCTGATGTCGCGCACCCCCTGGACCCCATAATCGACTTTCGCTCTGAGTAATTGGCCCTATAGGCAGAGAGAGGGACGTCTGAACTTTTCCTTGTTAGAAGCCCCTAGTTATTAGACGCGGAAAAACAGGCGCTCGGCCCTTTTGCTTGGGTCCCCGAGCTGAACCAATTCCCTTGGCCCGAACCGTAGTCCCCTTTAAGGAGTGCCGCCTGGGGCCCGGACCGCGTCGACGGCCGTGATTTCTGACCTCATGCGACTTCTGCTCTCTTTGCGCTATTCGGAATGTAATATCATATGAACAATCTGATAGAATGCAGGGGCGTCTTCGAGTTCTCCCTTCGTACTTTACCGCCTGAGCCCTCTAGACGGATGTTGTTGACCCAGGGCGCATTCCTATCTATAGAGAGGTCCTTCCCCCTTTTCTTTTTCGAGTCGCCGAGGGCCCCTACAATTTTGAACAACATCCCCCTGTGAGAGGTAGAAATTTCCCTGTGTGTCCCATGAGCGATATAAGAAGACTTTCCCTCCAGCTTTTTCTTATCCTCGTTTATGGATGAAAAACTGTAGTTCCCCACCCAGAGATCCCGCTGCCCGGTTTCTAGCACCCCCAGCCTGGCCGGTACACTTGTCTTCAGATTCCCGACATTCGGCCTCCCTGGGCGCGCACTTTTCGCGAAGCGGTGGTGGTCTTGCGGTGGGGCTGAAAGCTGATTTGTTCGTCCTTTTCCAGCAGGGGCTGCCCTGCCGAACCGTGACCATTCTTTTGTGGCAGTAGAGTGATGTCCCTGAGGCGCTCTTTGCATAGGTGCATGTTTCTCCAATTATCAGAGACCTCTTTTTCCGCTTGAGTCCCTAGAGGAAAGACGGACTAAACTCCGCTTGTGAGCTACAGACTTGAGCCCCTTCTCTGTCCGGCGCCAGACAGTGGCAAAAGGGCCCCGCACTTCCCGACCGGAAGTATGGACCCCGGCATTCACTCGACTCGGGCTTTCCCTTTGAGACCGCGTCTTTCCCGGGCTGTTGCTTAAGGGTCCGCTAGCCCGGCCGTCCTTCCTACGTCGAGGTTTTCTGTTCCGGCAAGCCCGTTCCCGCGGTCCTGGTCGGGCCAGTTTAGACACTGCCCGGTAGCGTCCAGTTCTCTCGTTCCGGCCCCTTGCGGTGAGGGCGGTCGTTTTTTTGAGCCCCTTCCCCCCCCAGAAGACCCCCGCCGATCCCCGTATCATGATTCCCCCTTAATGGGAGGATCCTTTGTTTTTCCCTTTCTTAAGATGTCGAAGGTTCTCCCCAGTGAGGAGGTGTCGTCCGTTATCTTTAAACAATTTGGGTGCCCGGCCGTTTGAACGGAGTAAAGAACTTCGCCTGTTATGAAAATTGCCCCGAAAGGGTCGTAGGGTTAAAAGCCTTTCGCTCCCCCCTACGCCAAAGCCTTCCTTCACACGGGGTAGAGTGACTCAGGCCGCCGTCGCACTAGGGCTTCCTCCCAAGCCAAAGGAAGTGTACAGGTAAGATTTTTGGGTCTGCCCGTGGGACCGATATCCCCTCCTTTTCTGGCCCAATAGGAGGTCTTGATGATTGTCTGGAAGGTACCTTTTTCCGTTCCCCCTGTTTCGGCGTTTTTTCACTTCCAGACCGGGTTTCTGGTTGTCTTCATTTAGCACCCCCGGCTTTGACCTGCGGGCGTGATCGTCTGCTAGTTAAGCTTCCGTCCACCCCCCAGGGATGGTTCCGTTAGGTTCCCTAAGGCCTGGGTCCGTTTAATTCTTCTTCGGCACGCCTCGTAACGAGATCAATTCCCCTTTGTTTTAGACCCTAGAGTGCCGGCACTGGCCCTTCCCCCTTTCCAGACGGTCCGCTTCAAGGTGGCGCCTCTGGAGCAACGCTTTCGGTTCTTTGCGCTTTTACGCGTTCCCTCCTCCGACATGGAAGCCTGCTCGTTGTCCCTTCCTCCTGCGGCTTTCGTAAAGCCGAATGGATGCTGGTCAGAAAGCTCTCGGCTTTTTCATGTGGCCCATACAGGAAAATCCTCCCTTACCATTTCTCCTTCCCTCCCTCCTTTCCCAAGGCCATCAGCACACGAGTAAGAAGATTATATCTCTTATTTCCTTTTTAATAGTTTGTTGTTGTTTTCTTATACTTCGTCCCCCTTCTGGATCGTTTTTTCCTTAGTCGTATTGGATGGTCCTTACCTTGCTCTCCCCGACACCTTCTCCCCCATTTTCCGATGCCGTGACCATTGTAAGAGTTACTGATGGAAAGATCTTCTTTCAGGTCCTGCAAGATAATCCCCAGTCTCCTCTCCGCCCAGCTCACCTTTTTTTCCCCCCCGGTGTGTTAAGCGAGCGGGACTGGAATGTTACGGTCCAGATGGGAGGGGCGCCCCTTTCATGGCTCCCGAGCCTCTGTATCCCCATTCTGCACCACTGACTGCTGCTTCAAGCCTCCGGACACCCCCTTGACAGGTACGCAGGCGTAAACCCGAACGTCCAAAAGGAATTAAGCTAAGACCTCCGGTTTTATTATCTCTCTGATAATAGAGGCCATGACCTCTCCCAGAGATTTCCAGGGTTTCATGGTATACAACTGTCGATAACGGGATGGCCAAATGAAAGAAGCATTGCCCTAACCCCCTGCCTTCTTTTGTACCAGGATTTCTGAACTTTTTCCTCCGACTAGTGAGGAAATAAGGTCGAGCCCCCTGAGGTCCCTTCACGCTTTAGAGAGGACCCCCCGTACACGCATTTTTTTGGCTCTCTTGACTTTTGCCCGTTGCTACGGCGACAAACTTGGCAGTATCCCCTCCGGCTTTTGCACTGCGAGGCGTGTACCGCCCCCCCCCCGAAGTTTCTGTTTTTCCTCCACATATCGTCGGGTACGGCGTGGACTCCGTACGTCCACTCTGCCCACCCCGGTTGTTGCGAGCTAGCCTTCCTGACCCCTCTCACTTATACAGCTGGCCGAAGGAGCCCCTGGAGATGACCACCTTTTGTACCTTGCTTTCATCGTTTCTTTTCTTATGATGTGACCGTGAGATATAGAATTTTTCGCCCAGCCTCCACACCTCCGGATGAGAGAGTGTCGGTCACGGTCCTACTTTTTTTCCCCCAGGTCCTTTTTCATTTTCCCGGGCCTATGACACGAAAGAGGGGCGGGGGGCATTTGAGTAGTTTCAGTCGGTCACCTCCTATTTGGAGACTTCCCCCCCGGTGGGAGATCCGGGATTTTCCTAGCCCCGATTTTCGAAAGGTTAGGACCGTGCCTCTTGTTTTTCCCCCAGCGTTGACCCAAGGAGGGAGCTCAAAGCCTCGGTAGCGGTACAGGCTTCTGTCGTTGTCTTAGCAAAGTACGCAGGATTTACGGCGCTGAGGAGTTGCTTTTTCCAATTTCCTTGCAGCTTGACAGCAGGAGTGTGATGCCGATTCTTTAAAGTTTACACTTTTTCCCACCTTCTTTACGGCGATAGGTAAGAAATGCCCTGGACTTCTTTCGTTTTTATATTTCTTCGCACACATGGCACTCTTTTCTCCTTGCTCGCCTTTGCCTCCTTCTTTTTCAGCGCAACAGGAGTTCCCAGCGTCCTGCCGAAGAAGCGGTATTTTCCCTGGCCTGGGGCAGGACAATAAACTGTTCATCATAGCCGTTTCCCCGGCGCCCCCCGCGCTGCCGGTGGCAGGTCGTCCCCCCTTTTCCCTAACTGCTTCGCAGTTGGTAGCTCGCCGATGGGACGGCCCTTTGACCTTGATCTTCACCACCGAGTCTTTTTCTGCTTCTTTGTTGCGCTCGACGAACAGGTGGTTCAGTCTGATTTGCCTCCCCCGGAGGTTGTCGGGGCACTTCGCTCCCACTGCCAACGGCTTCTCCCAAGATTGCGACCCGATCGCGCTGATGGGTTCTAATCGGCAAGATG
>Ga0179593_1699333_pt1 | contig 28671 bp, 38 predicted proteins | sample CZODoug2_1_08_16_FD_185931 | JGI IMG/M metagenome (GOLD analysis project Ga0179593, IMG submission 185931) | Vadose zone soil fungal communities from Angelo Coast Range Reserve, California, USA - CZODoug2_1_08_16fungal (PacBio error correction) | ecosystem: Environmental > Terrestrial > Soil >... | reverse complement strand
CGCCTGCGATTTTCGGACCAATTGACTTCTGTATAACCAATTCCGCGAACCTTCTTATGGACATGCAACGACGAGAAGGCTTCCCCCCTGCACCCTCTGTTCTTCCTTCTCGTAGATGCAATCCCTGAAAGTAGTCCTTCTCATCTTTGTTTTGTAGGAATACTTTTTTCTTCCCCGCGCACAACCGCTGGATTTGCCATCACTTTCGATCTTCTATTCGCGAGTCAGGTTCTTCCCTGCGTCTTCTCCTCCCCTCCCCCCTTTAACCGACATCAGGTAACTCCCCCCCCCAAATCTCCCTTTCGCACTGCTTAATCCCTTTACTTTCCCGGCTTTTTCATCCCCCCTTATCTCCCGAGATGCGGATGTTATGCAAAAGCGTCGTGGTACCGCATCGTCTATCATCTTTTTACCTGAGTATCCTTTTTTTCTTCCTTTCAAGTAGCAAGGAGCATTCCCCCACACACCACCTGGTGGCACCTAGGGCTTTTCCGCCGATTTTCCTTTCATAATGCCCGTTCCCTTCCCTTTTCGCGCTCTTCCGCTGTCCGGTTCCCTCCTCCTATCATCCGTCGGACCCCCTACCATGTGTTGCCCCCAATTAATGTAATTTTAGGTTTTTTCTTTTCCTTGACGCTCCGCCCGTGCTTGCCCCAATCCCCTTGTCAAGGCACATTGTCGTGAAATCGCGAAAACCCCCCCTTTCTTCCCCTCTTTCGAAGCTTGAGGTTTTCCCAACCTTTACTTCCCCCGGTCAGGATACGCTTTCACATCCCACCACCCCCTCTTTCCCTTCCCCTTCCTTTTGCTTGTTCGATGCGCTTCCAAGGTTTGTATTTCCTTTCTGCGTTCGCTGTTTTCCGCCGGCACTTGCGGCTCTTTCCTCCCTTCACCGCAGCCTCGACACTCAAACCGCATGTGATGCAGCTTACGGCTATTTACATGGTTCCCTCTTTCCTTCCCGTTCCAAGGACACCTACGTTCATGGACAGCGTCCCACTCTGGTCCACTTCACGTTTTATTTTCCTCCCCCTGGACTGATGTAAGCAAGAATAGATTGCCTTCCCCCGCACGGCTGCCATCATTGACATCCTCTCCCCGTCTACGCGATAACTAAAGTGGATCCCCCTGGCGGCACCTTTGTGCGTTTCCGAACCCCCTTTTTCCTCTGAAGTTTCCACGCACGAGACTCCAAGTATCCTACGGCATTTCTCTTTTTCCCCCTTGTTTTTTTCTTATTCTGCTCTTCGTGACTCTTTCTTTTTCCTTCTTTTGCGTGCCACCGGGTTTGCATTACCTCTTCCCTGCCCCCGAACGAAAAGGGTTTGATGTCCTCGGAACTTTTTTTTCTTCCCAGGGAAATACCCTTTTCCCCTTTCCTCCTGCAAGCGCTCCCTCTCTTGCTACATGCTTCCTTTTCTCGGCTATGCGACCCTTTGTTTTAACTCTTCTTTTGTCTTTTCGTATTTCCTGGACGTACCCTTTTGTGTACATTGCCCCAGGACCCCTGCCTTAGGATTTCTTGGACCGTTGATTTTTTGTTATCTGAATTTTATCCTCTTTTTTCTTGTTAGGAGAGTTTGACTTCGGTACGGCTCCGCCCTTGCCCTTTTCTCTTCAGGGCGAGGGAATCTACGACTGCGTGGGGTCCCTTTCCCCGAAGCACACCTTACCCTTCTTCTCTATTTTAGAGCTCCCTTTCCTTTTTTTTGCAAATTTACTTCCCTAGTTTTTCAGAAGAGGTGTTTTTTTCCTTCCCTCTTTTGCGTCGGAGACAAGACTCCCCCTTTTTTTAAATTTTGGGAATGGTCCTTTTCCTTCCCCCCCCCCCTTCCTTGAAAATACATTATCTTTTTCCATTTTTTTTCTATTCTCTCTGATTCAATCGGACTTGTGCCTTCCCTTCGTGTCTCCCAGCTGATTTTTTTCCTTCCCTTTCCTCAAACTGACGCATCGCTTCACACGTCCTGCGCCGCTGGGTCTCCCCCTTTATTGGCCATGAGTGATTCTCTTCTCTTTTTTCTATGTTCGGGAGCCGAGTTCCCACTGGAGACCCTTTTATCCGATCTCATTGCGGTAGATCCGAAGAATTTTGCCCTCCCTCTTCCTCTCAGCGAGGAATTAGTTCCTTATCCCCCTTTTTGCGTCCTTCACTAGTGCAGTTCGATTTTCTGTCTCTCTTTTTCCTTGTGGATCACAGATGTAGTTCCGCGTTTAGCGGCTTGCTGACCCCCCCCTTTCTTCCTCCGACGAGTCAAGATAGGAAAGTGTCCCCGCCCCTTTTTTGAGTGTTTTTTTTACTCACCGCGTTTTTGCCGTGTATAGTCGAGCTATTCCTCCCCGACGCGATTCGTGTGAGATCTTTTTTTCCTCCTCCCCCCTTCGGGTCCTTGTTGATTGTTTCAAAATCCCTCGAGGTACGCTATTGTTTGATCCATGTTTTTTGTTTAAGGTTTTTCCCCCCTTGCGGTCTTGTGCGAGATATCGAGGTACCCGCGTTGTTCCGAAAGGACTCTTTACCTCTGCCTGCTCTCCCTTTTCCCCTCTTGGCAATGATCCATCTTCTTCGGTCTTCCTTTCCATGTCTTCCCTATCAGAATTTGTAGGTATTAGTTTTCTGCTTCTGTGCGAGAGTTTTGGGATCCACACCATTTCAGTGGGTCTGTTTCCCCCTTTCAGAAACTGTCACGTAAGGGCTGTTCCCCCTTTTGTACTTCCCCCGGAGTTGGAATTACTTTTTTTCCCAGATGAATATTTGGACCATGGATTCTGAACCGCGAATTCGCCCCAACGCTAGCGACGCAGCCTTCATCACAGGGCGTTTCTTTCGTTTTTTGTTTTTCCCTCTTTCTCCTGTTGCCCGGAGTCACAGAGTCGAAGTGCTTCCTTTTTCTATTTTTTAGTGTGTTAGCCCTTATTGACCCGGCCGTCCTTTTTCCCCAGCTTCAATTTTTTCCAACTCAGGGGATTCGGAGTCCCTTCTTCGTCCTCCTTCTTACACGGAGAATGTTGATTGAGTTTCTTCCCTTTTCCCCTCCCCTGTCTTTGTGCCGAACCCCAACCACGGGCCCCCCGACTGGACCCGCCGCCCACCCCCGGCCCCCACCTCCCCTTTTTTTTTTTCGTCACCCTGAAGAGGTCCCCCTTGACTTTTTAATGGCCCATCGGCAGCGTTTGAGTCATTTTTTTTTTTTTTCAACATCCGAGCCTATGAGCTTCCCCTTACGTTTCCTGCCCTTCAAGACAGAGAAGGACCCGTGGGGGTTTTCCTTCCCCCTTCTTCGCGTTCCTCTCTATAAGCATGTTTTTGCCTTCCCCCAGATCTGCCTGTCACTTCCCCCGCGGATGTTTCATACTCCTTCCCGAAGTCTGCCCCACATGTCACAGCCTTGCGGCATCTCTCGAGGGAAGCGCGACCCGATTTTTCCGTTCTCCTTTTTGAGGCAGGCGGAGGTCCTCCTTCCCCCCACACCGCTGGACCCCCCCTTCCATTTTACATATTCTTTTTCCCCGCCTCGCAGGCGTCAGCAGCGCGGTCTCTCCCGCAAAACACCCCACCACTGAGTTCCACCTCCCCCCCCCCCCCCAAGATCGAATCTGCCCCACCCTTCTTTTTCTTTACGCTCCGTTTCACTTCCACTCGTCACCCCCCCGAACTCCCCCCATCACTTTGTCGCCCCTCTACAGCCACTCCCCTCTTTCTCGTCCCCTCTTATCGTCACCCTTCTTTTCCGGAACCCCCTCTCCCCTTCTCTTTTCCCCTTCGAACACGGCCATTAGCCCGCCATCCCCTTCTCTCCCCTCTCTCTTATGGTGCAACTAGTCGGTACCAAATAGTTTTTGAAGATCATAGCTCCTTTTTGGGGAACCTCGAGTTTTGTTTTAAATCCCTTGCGCTCCGAACAGCTAAGAGTCTAATTGCTCACTTTCCTGTCAAACTAGTTTCCACCGCGTCCCGTCCCCCTTTCTTCCCTATCTGCTTTCGTTTAAGAGGCCGTAAACAGCGCTCTTCTCTCGAGGTGGACACAGCATGAACCCTTTTCGTACTGGTTGACCCCCCTTTTACTTTTCCTTTCTATTGTGGGAGACGATACCCCTCTGTTTCCCAAAACTTAACCCGAGTTGTACTCACCCTTTTCCCTACTGCGAACATAGTTCCTTTCCACTCTGAGGCCCGATGGCCGAAGATCCTGAGGTGTCCCTTTCCCCACCCTTGAAGGCTTCAGTACAGATAGTTCACCCCCTCCTCCTTCCCCTTGTTATTAGATGAGGCCCATCCATGAGTATCAACTTCCCGGACTGCATGGCACCACCAGGCAATTTTTTTCCGCCTAAAGTTCAACGGCTCCCGGCCATACACTGTCAAAAACCCGAATACAACACCACGCTCCGACCCTAAACTTTTTTTTTGAGATTTAACGGTGACAAGTCCCTTCTTCATTGAGGACCTACCTCTTTTCAACAAAATTCCTCTTCTTCCTCACGCCTCCCGCCGCTCCCCCCCCCCCTGGAATGCGCACATTCCTTCTTTTACTCTCCCCGTGCAGGACTTTCCCGTCCCCTTCTGCATGCTTTCTTGACTCTTTTCTCCGTGATAAGATCTCGCAAAGATGGAGACATTCGGTCCCCCTCTTGTGGTAGCTGGCCTCTGAACCGTGGGCCTCCCCTCCCTACGCACGAATTCCTCAAGATCCAAATCGGTCTTTCCTATCTTCTTAAGACTTACCGTTTTTGAGTATAGGCGATGAATAGTTCTTCTTTGAGCATCTTCTCAACAGAGTCATTTTTTTATGTGACATTTACTTACCCTAACGACCCTAGGTTCCGCTCCTTTTCCCTTCCTTGCTTTACAGTGAAGAAGTTCTGGACCCGGACGCATTTAATGCAATTGCGCGACATCAACCTATTCTTTTTCGACCTCTTTTCCTTTTCGCTCGGGGCGGATCTTTTGGACTCTTGGTTCTTTTCCCTCCCGTCAGTTAAGATTGTTCCCCGACCCTTTTTAAAATACTCACCCGATGGGGTCTGCCTTCCGAGCGCATAAGAGTTTTTTCTTTTCTTCTGAGGTTGCCCCCCTGCTCCCTTTCCTCCTTCTTAATCGCGCACCGAAAGGTCTGGTGTTCACGCCTGTCGGTGACGACCCAGCGACTTTTTTTTCCCCTTTTCGTACGCGAACGTTCTCTTTTCTCCTAGTCCCCCCGGTTTGCACCGACTTCTGCGGCAATTTGACCCTCCTTTTTTTCTCTATTCTCGTAGGGCGACATCCTTTTCCCTGGGTAATTGGGGCCGCTGGCTCTCTTTCTCTCCACCATCTCAAGGAAACCTTACCTTCTTTTTTCCCCCCCCCTTTCTCCTTCGATCTTATCTGATCCGCGGCGGTGTGCGCTCCCTTCGCTCTCGGCTAGCCAGACTTTGTCCGTGTCCCTTTTTGCCCCTTGTATGAAATTAGTCATCTCATAAGTACTGCGCTATTTGAAAGACCGGTTCAACCTGAGTGAGAATCGAATTCTGAGCTTAGCCTTGCCCATTTTATTTGCCCACTGTGTTCCTCTTCTCCTCTTTTCACTGGAGTGTAGATAAGACCTATCTTTGCTCCATTTTGACCTTGAGCTGGACTTTAGGGATTTCTCTTGTTGCGTTCTGAATACTTCTCAGTTCCTCGAGCGTCGGTTTCTGAAGTTTTATTTTTCCTTTTGTTTTTCTTTTTTCAGCTTTCCCCGATTTAGCTGCGCCGTCTTTCTCTCCCGCTCAGATCGGAAAGTAAATTGCACCCGAGTGCCTTTTTTTTTTTCGCTGCTTCTCTCCCGCAGAGTCTGTTTCTCTCCTTTCCCCTTTCCGTGAAGCGAATGCAGATCTCTTCCTTTTTTCGCCTGACTTTCTTTTCGTTTCTTTCCACATCCGCGATTTTTTCTTTGACATGCGAGGAAGCTTCACCCCTTTGTGCGAGGATATCGCGGACAGGGGTTCCCACTTTGCACGGTACTCTCTTCTCTTTATAGCATGTGCCCTGCGGCGACAACGTAACGCCTTTTTGTTTTCCGATAAATCTTCTTAGGATCTTTTTCTCTTCGCTCTGTTTTCCTCTTCTTTCCTCCGCGTTGACCGAGTAGGTGCGAGACACCTCACGCTTTTCGGCCACAGGGGATTTCATGCCCTCCTTCCTTCCCTTTTACCCCTTCCGGAGTTTAGAGCGTTTTTATACCTACTACTTTTCATGGCTTCCACTCGATCCGGATGGACACATCTTTCTCTGCTCGGAACACCTAGTCCCCTTGGACTTCGTCCTTTTTTCTTCCTCCTCCCCGGTTCTCCGTTCAAATACAGGTTCTCTCGTCTTCTCATCCTCCTTTGTTGTTGTTCTCATCCTCTGTTCTTACGGTCGACGCGCTCTTGGTGCCCTTTCTCCCTTCTTTTTCCCTGGTCGTGTTACGAGCCAAGCTGAAAACAGTGAGCCTGCCAGTTTCAAAATTCAACCTTTTTGGTCAGTCGACGGTGTCCGCGACGCTACCCCTATTTTTTTTTTACATTTTCGTTCGTGCATCCAACTGATGTGTTTATAAGTTGATTTTTTTTTTTTCACCCAGTCAGCGGAGAGGAGGCCCGACCCCTTCTTCTCTCCCTTAAATGTTCCGATCCCTAAATAATTTCATTTTCCCCCGAGTGTCGTTTTTTTTTCTCACACTTCGAGAAGGCCGTGGCTTTTCCCCGGCGGCGATTCCATCCCCCCCCGAGTGTTTTCCTCCCCCTGTTCGAGAAGGTATATCGTTTTCAACGTTAGCCCTTTAGCATCCCATTTCCCTTTCCCCGATCGTGGTCCCCAAATAAATCCGATGTTCTTTATGCGTGAGGATTTCCCAAGAACGTCAGTACTTCCATACTTCCATTAGAAGAGGTGGTAGCTGAGGTCTCCCTCGCACCCTTCCTTGGCTGCCCCAACCCCCCACCCTTCTCGTCTTCGGCGAGAGTTCGCTCCGTCTTCGCGAAAAAGTACCCCGACCTTTTAACCCACTACAGTTAACCTCCCTCTCTTCCTTCCTTTTTCCCCGACACTCAAGAAGGCTTAATCCCTTCCCCTTAGTGCGCTCTTTCATCCTCTTAGGGATTCTTCCTTCAAGCTCGCTCTCGCCTTGGGGACTCGAGTTTTGCTCGCGTCCCCTTAGCGTCGGAAGGATGTTTCCCCCTTTCCCCTTCTTTACTTGATAGGATGATACAGTTTACGTTTTTCAAAGTAGATGGCTCTCTCTCCTTTTTAGATCCCCCGACTCTTTCTCAGCCTCGACAGCAACTTTTGGAACCCAAGACCCTGTAATTTATTGGTGTGCCTTGTCCCTTCCTCCCTTTCCTTGCAATTACCCCTCTGTCCTGACCTCCCTTATATCACTCTCTAAACCTTTTCTTTCCTTCCCGTAATTGTGAGGTGTTACAGCACCCGCCCTTTTTCCCCCCCTTTTGAAAGGGCCGCAAGTATTGGCGACCGTTTCTTCTGTTCTTTCTCCCCCCCTTCCAGTGCTTATCAGGCCCGGACGTGGAGGTGTCCTGGAATTGCACCCCGCAGGAGTGCGGTTTCTGTCCCTCCGTCAAGGCGCCTTTAACTGCCAAATGCGTGCTCTCTTCTCCCCCGGTCCCAGGCCTTGAGATCCCCCTCCTTCCCCCTTACAATTAACTTTCCTTTTTTTTCATACCGATCCCCCCTCGATTCCCCGCACGATCGCCGATTCCACACTGTTTTCCTCATGTGCAAGACGATTGAGTGGTCACTACCGCCTTTTCTTGATGTTCCTGTGCACAGCCCTTCAACCCTTTTTTCGACTGCCACGCCCATTTCCTGGTCTAATGTTCGGCCCGAGTTTTCGTTTACTTTTTGCCCCAATGCAGTGGCCTCGATCCACTCTGTAATCTCTCCCAACGCGAACTAGGCATAGCTCCCCTTCTTAAGATTACACGTGTGTGTTGATAGCGATCCGAGGTCCGTCTTCGTCTTTTTCTTTGTTCTTGGATGCGAGTGGTTTCATTCCCGTCCCTTCACGTTTTCCCGCCAAGTCGGCCGCCCCGGGAGAAAGAGGTTTTTCGTCAGTCCGGCGCACCTTAACTTTTTCGTGAAGCATTCACTGTTCCCCTTGCCTTCCCCTTTTTAAACTTCCTATACAGCTTCTGGAGAAATACTGGTTTCTCTGAGAGCTTTACGGCGGAATTCGTTGAACCGCCCCGGTGTTAATTCTTCGATGTACTTATCTCATCTTTTCGGTTTTCTGTTTAGGGTAGAGTTACATGAGCTTTTGTTTGCATGTCGGCGATTGCCGTTTAATTCGGAGGACCTTTTATAACCTTGCTGCTGCACTGTTTTTTTCCCCCTTTCCGGCATGATACGAATGTTGTTTCTTCTCCGATCTCGAGAACTATGGCTTTTTTTTCTCTGGCCCTCTCACTCTGAGGTTACTGCGGCCTTTTCCCTTCACAACCTCACAGAATAGTCTCTTTTTTTTTCGATATTTCATTTTTAGTCGTAGGTCTTCAAATCGTGGTAATTTTTCCCTGAGGACTGGCGTCGTAGGCCTTATGCACATATCCGGACCAAACATTGTTCCAGTTTGCGTCTTTACTCTTTTTCTTCCCCCTTCGTGGAGCGACAGGATCCCTTTCTCCCTCTCTTCCCCCTGCACGTGTAAGGTCACTTCCCCCGCATAACAAGTTTTCTTTCCTCCTTTTTTGAACACTGTGTGGATACACTGACTTTTTAGCTGTTTTGGCGAGTAGCTCCTTTTTTCCTGGACTCTTGAGACTCCCCTTGTGTTGATCCCTCCGAGGCTTTTTTGATACTACTGCCCTCCTCTCTTTAAGGTGTAGTTTTTTTCTTTCCCGCCCCCCCTTGAGGGAGGTCGAAGGGCCCCTCCTCGTTCAGAATCGGATTTTTTTTTTTTAACCTTATGTCGTTGGTAACTTTCTTTCCCCCTCTTTTGCTCCGCGGATGAGACTCCTGCGCGACCCCTCATCCTGATATCTTCGTCAAAGTGATCCGAGGTTTCGCACTTTCTTCTTTTCCCCCTCTCCTCCAGAGGAGAAGAGTTTAGAGTATCCTATCGTCCCTTCTTCGTTCCTGCCGTGACTAAGTATTTTTTCCTTTGCTGACTTCCATAGGTCACGTTCTTATCCGCGATATCTTTTTTGAATCCCTTTCTTTTTTCTTCCATCCGGAGGCTGTGTCTCTTCCAGCCTCTGTTTGCCCAAGTGTCTGCGGATTCTTCTTCTGTGCACTCCGCGAACCACGTCATGTTCCTCCTTTGCTTTTGAAGCGCTCGTTGTTGTAGTCTCTTTTCTTCTGGCCGCTGGGACGAGAAGCCATCCCCCGGGAGGGCCCCCCCCTCCCCAGGGTCTATGAATCTTTCCCTTTCCCTCAACACTCGGCTCCGTTTTGTCTTCGCGTCATGAGTCGCTGTGTCTCCCTTGTTGCCCCCCTCCTCCTCTTTGGGCCGCCCGGGCCCTAATATCGATTTTCGTCAAACCGAAGAACGCCTCGCCCTTCTTTCCCTCCTGCGAAAGCGTGGTCCACATTCCCCCCTTTTTTGGATCTCTCTTTCCTCTCAGTGGTTTTTAGATCCCGCCGGTGATGGACGCGGACCGAGTCCGTTCCTTTTTTATCTTTTGCAGTCGGGGTATTCGCTGTTTGACTTTTCCCTTGCAGAGGCCCCCGCGCCCCCCCCCTTCAACTCCTGGTACACCTTTTTCTTTTTCCTCTTACCGACGGTCTTCGTTTTTGGACATTTTCGTGCAGTCAATCCCTTCCTTTTTTTCCCGGCAGGGGCTGCTCTGCGTTTTTCCTGACTCACCCCCCTCTTCTCGCTTCTTTTTCCCACCGATCCGAAGCCCTGGATCACCGTTCACGTGGCGCGCTTCCCCATCCCCTCCTCCTCCCATTGTTGCAGGCACCTTTTTTCGTTTCCTCGCTTCTCTAGCCCTTCGCTTTCTCTGTTGCAGAACTCCTTTTCTTTTTCCTATCCCATTTCCGCGAACTTCATGTGGTCACTCGAAAGGAACTGATGTATTCCCCCCCTGCCTACATTTGATTTTTTTCTTTAGGTGGAACTCGAGCAGTCCTACCCTTCCACCTGCAGGCCGTTGCGGATGATCCTGTCCCCTTTTTTTGTCACTTCCGTTCCGATTCTTTTCGGCTTCCTTTTTTTCGTGCCTGCTTCCCCCTTCCCCACGAGTCCCCCCCTTCCGCCGCGTCCGCGACGCTCGTTCCCTGAACGTTTGATTGGAATCCCTCCCTTTCTTTTCTATGTTCCCTTTTTTTCCCCGCCTTCTTAGATACTCGCTCGCGCCCCTTGGGTCTCGCTGGCGAACATAAGGTTTTCCCCGCTTCAGGCCTAGTTTTCCTTACTTATACTCACCCGGCTGGCACCTCTTGGATGAAGTCTCTTTCTGAAGCTCTTGTTCCACAGCCTATTTTTCTTTTTTTCTAGTCCTGGGGCCTCACAGCCCCATCTCCCTCCCCCTCACGAGGCCCCCTAATATTATTCTTTTCTTTTTTGTTTTCGTCTTCCGACCTTAGCCTTGTGACCCACCACACTTTTTTTCAGCAACTTTCGCCGTGAGCCCATATCTGAACCTTTTCTTTCGATTGAAGCATCGGCGGTGTCTGAGGAACCACCTCCCTCCTTCTTCCTCCGCCACTGATATTTTTTCCTCTGCCGCCTGGTCGTGCTCGATGCTTCCATTTCCTCAGGCCCGGATGGGGAATTGTTTCCCAAAGGTCAATTTTCCTTTACTGCAGTCACGGCAACCTGCCGAAACCTTTAACCCACGCGCTCTGCCGCTCTTACACCTCTTTCTCACTTGTCCCAGCCTCTGCTTCCCCGGTTTCTTCCCCCTTTACATCGGTCCCCTTTTCTGGCCTGTTTGACCCGCTCCAAGCCTTCCGCCTGCCCGCCGAAGCAAATGGCAGATGTCGACTTTCCCCTTTCTGCGTGCTTGAATTCCCGCCTGCCTTTGAATGCTTACTGTGCCCTTCATCCTTCTCATCCTCCACAGCTGTTTTTTTGAGACCATCCCCCTACTTTGTTCGTTCGTGGTCATTTTTGCCTGACGTTGTCCGACTCCTCACTTCAGCTTCTCAATCTGAATCGGCTAGGCCTAGATCTCTCTTTCGTGTTGTGTTTCGTCCCTAGGCCGATTCGTATGAATCAGACGTTTCCGTGATTCGAGTCCACGGTTTCCATGGACAAGGCTCCCCGTACCTGAAAAAATATGGGGCCTTTAATGTCCCCCTCTTTTTTTTGTGCTTCCTGACTCCTTTTTCAGGACTTTTTTTTGGCCAAGGAAGAGTCTGCACTTCGCCTTTCCTTTTAAGCCTCCTCAACTCTTCTTTTCATTTCCCTGGCCGCTGTGCGTGAAGGGCGGATTTTCTTCTTTTCGTCTTTCAAGTACCTGATGTCCTTGAATCACAGGGAAACTTTTCACCCGTGATGGGCTGGTTTCTATAAGAGCATCCCATCGTGCGGGGTTTGCCGAGCTTGTCGGACCAGGAGCCGAATGCATGCAATTCCCCACTCCTCCCCCTCCTTTCGTTTATTTATCTGTTGGTGATGACCTTTTCATCGTCGACCCTTGCGGCGCGATTTTTTTAACCCCACGACTCTACGTTGTTGCCTTTCTATGTCTTTTTTCCTTTGTTCACCACCTTCCCAGGGCCTGCTTCGTCTAGTCCCTTTTTGTTTATATATTAGCTCCCCTTCACTCCATTTTCATTTTTTCTTTTTTCGCCGCTTCTTTTTTCTTTTTTGCCAACTTCTCGGAACCAATATTCTTTTCCTTTTCTTCTTCGATTCGCGGGCTTTCACTTCGTATGCTTTGTCCTCGAGATACTGCTTTAGTTCCCCTTCCCTTCGGAACCCCGACGTTAATCTTGCGTGAGAGCCCGGTTGGAAATGCGTGTCGCTTGCCCTGTTCGGTTCTGATTTATCCCCGGGAGCCTCTATTACCTTTTTGTGCGGTTATTACCTCCTTTGTCAACAATCCTCTTTTTCTTTTTCTTCGAGTGTCGTCCAGGGATTTCCTGCCAGTCGCTGAGGCGTTCGCTGAGTTACCCCGATGTCGTTGGAATTTGTTATCTCCGAGGTGGCGCGACTCCCCCTGGTCTCAGACGTCGACTCACATTCCTTCTCAGGCGGTTTTGAGGGATGTCCCCGAGATGCCCTCAACCTCGGCCCTCTTCGGGTATGTATTTTTCCTTTTCGTCTTTTGATGCCCGCCATAGTGGTACATGGCTGCTTTCCCTTCTTGTTTTGGATCCTTTTTTTTTCCCCATCCCGCGATTGAATGTTTTTAATGCTCGGACCTTGTCCCTCGGGCTTGTGCGAGATACTTCGCGCCGCAGGTTCGCCCCACTTCGTCTTTCTTCTCTCGGCCAAGAGCGACAACGTAACGCAAATCCCCTCTTTTTTCTTTAGTATTGTTCCCGCCCCTTTGTTAGTCTTGGCCTCGCCGCTGGCCTTTCTGTGCCTAGAACTCCTGCATTCCTTTAGCCCACCAATTGGTTTGGGTCCTTCCCCTCCCTCCGTCAATTCTCGGCCCTCTTTTTCCTCCTATGAGCTGAAGTTTCGAGTTGGAAGGTACCTTTTTCTGCCAGGTGGCCAATAACGATCGATGGACACGACGACCAACCGGCCCTGTCCCCCCGATCTTGTCACGCCTCCCTTTTCTCTCTCTCTTTCCCCCTGTTTTTTTTTTTTTTTTCTGAGAGATTCCGCGTGATTTCTTTTCGTCCGGAGGTCGCGCTTTTCGCGCTTCCGGTTCTCGTGTCCGAGCCAAGTTCGTTATCACCGGGGCATATTGCAAGCACTGGCACCCCCAACCATGCTCCAATTTCTCCCCCCTCTTACAACGCCGGATGTTGCTTTCCCTGGTCTTTCGTGCATACCACCCCTTGGAATGGTGTTTCCCCGCGTGCAGGTTTTTCCCCTGGTTCGGAATTGGCATAATGACATAACCCCAGCGAGCTGCTCATGAACCAAATACTATCCGCCACAGATTCAGTTTCGCTTTTTTTTTCGGTTCCCTCTCACTAGTCCGCGAGCCGTGGCACACCCTTAGTCTAGTTCCCCCCCTGCCCGCCGATTAGGTTTTTTTTTTTAATTTGCCGAGCATATTCACCAATCTGGAAGAGTTTTTTCCCCCCTCAAGGACCGATGAAGTTCCCCTGTATACCTTCTTTTTTTCCATCTCTTCGCGGTGAAAGCGAGACCCTCTTTCCCCCTAATCTTTTTAAGCTTGTGACGCAAGGCTTGAATACTTCTTTTTCACCACCATTTCGGAAATTCCCTTTGATCTTTTTTCGTTCGATTCAGCCTTTTAGTAGCTTAGTTTTTTTCTTCCCCCTTCCAAATACATTTCGGTTACCAAAGCCCTTTCTCACCTGAAGATCTCTTTCCTGATTATTCTTCTGAACTCAAGCCGGCCTTCTAAACACATTCCTCGGCTCCCTGCTTTCCTGATGTTCTTAAAAAGCAATAGTAGGATTCACACCCCTCCTCTTCCATATGATACGGAGCCTGCCTTTCTAAATCACTTGATCGTTGAACCCTCCCCCCCTTTCTGCTGCTAAAGAATTGTCCCGGTTCGGCACCTCTGCGGACGAATTCTGCCATTTACGTAGTTCCGTTTCTCGCTCATCGCGACACGTTTCTCTTAACCCGACGCATTTCATCGACGCCCTTTCTTTTCCCCATTTCCATTCATGTATTCCTTTATAGTGGGGCCGCTTTCTCCCCCCCTTTCGCATGTTCCACCCCCCCATGATTTTGTCCCAAATCTCTCCCTCAAGTCGAGAAAACCCAACAGCTTCTTCTGTGCAAAGCCTTTTCTTTTTTTTTCAACCGCTCCCTGAGGAAACTCCCTTATCGCGTCAAGATTTTCGCCATTTGTCGGCTCCCCGATGAAACCCCCCAATCCGCTTTTCCCCTTTTCGGTTCCCCCCGATGATTGCCCGGCCAGTGAGGGATCCTTTTTTACGAATTTTCAAGCCTCGCCCCATACCTGCAACATGCCCGTCCGATTTCCCTTACCCTTTCACGCAGCCTCTGAGTCCTTCCCGTTTTCCCCCTGGAAACGTCCTGCGTTTCCTTGAAATATTTTTCCAACAATAAGATTACGACATTAACCTCAGCCCCCCTCCCCCCCTGTCGAGGAAAGGTTTCTGATTTCCTTTGTCTCCCTTTCTTTTTTACTTTTCCAGAAAGTCTGCCACTTTTTTTCTTCCCAGCCCGATCAAACAGCTTGAGCCTGCGCCCAGTTTTAGCTTTTTCTGCCCTACAGAAACCAAGGTTGTCCCGACTTCCCTCCAGAGATGCTGAAAAACAACCCCCCACCCTCGTTTTTTAGATAGGCCATACTTTTTTTACCTCTTTCCCTAAGTTGGTGTTTCGAGGTTCGGCCGAGGCCGATTTTCTCTGCTTTTCACCTGGAGGAGGATCATTGAGTTTCCAAAAGTGCAACCCGTTTTGGAAAGCTACCTCAACTGCACCCCCCCCCTCTGGTGGGTACCGCAGTTCAATCGGTGACACCTTTTCGGGATCTCTTTAGAAAGTGACTCAGTCTTGTAGGGCCATTATTTAACTTGAGGTTTCCCTCAGCCCCCGCGCCTTCCCCATTTTCGTGAGACCCTAGGTCAATCCAGGTGCATCTTCGTCTACCCCACAGAGCTCGCTTAGCTGATGGAGACCTCTCTTAGGGGGGGAAGCTCTCGGTCGTTTTCCCCCCCACTACCCCTTTTCCCGTCGCTCAAATGTGTATTCCCTTCGGTGGTTTTTACGTGCCAGAACAATCCTTCAGAGGGGTCCCCGTTGATGGGTTCTTGTGCAGAGATAGTGACTGAGACTACCGGATTTGTCTTTTTTTGTCCGGAGGTCGTGACGTGGATTTAGGAGGAATGGAACCTTCCCCTTCTTGCCCCCAATTCCTTTCCCCGCCAGAGGTCCGTTTTTAAGTTTTTCTTTTCCTTTTCTTTGCAGCGCATAGAGAAAGACGTTTCGCGTTATCGGGAACGTCTGGGTTTTATCCTTCCTCTTTCCTCTGAAACACATCATATGGTGGCCATTCTTTTTTGTTTTCTTTATTTTTTTTCCCCCTTTCACCTCAGTGGGTAAGTGGCACAGGCGATTTGAGTAGCGTTTCCATTCACTCTCCCTCCCCCCCAACCCCATTCTTTTTTCCCCCTTTCGTAGAGAGCGTCTTTCTGAGTTTTCTTCCCCACAGCCCTCTCGCTCTCTTTGCTGTGCGGTCTAACTGTCCTTCTCTTCAATCTGCGACTAATTTGCCAGCATAGGTGATCTTTTGCTCAGCCATTGAATTTCTCCAGTCCCCAGGGCATCTGATCGATCTTCTAGAGTGCGTCGTATCCCGAAGCGGCTTTTTTTCCCCATCCTTGCATCTCGGATGGTGTATTTTCTTTTTCGCCCCTTGCGTTCGTAATGCTTTTCCCTTTTCCCTCTCGAGGCGTTCTCGTTCGTTCCTGATTGTCGTGGTACTTTCGTCTTTTCCCGGCTGTTTTTTGATTCTTCCCGAAGACTATCCGATAGGAAAGTGAATGCCCATTCTTTGAGACGTGGCGTACCTCCGTATGCAATCACCCTTCTTCCGATTCACGTCGACTTCTCCCTCCTTTCAGCCTCTAGAATCCTCTGCTATGTAGTGATTTTTTGGCCGGACTTCCTTTTCTTTTGTGATGTACAAATCCGTTTTTCTGGTGATACATATACTTCCAGGACTTTCTGGCTTTTTTTCCCCTTTAACGCTCCCGCCAGCAGCCCTTGAGGGAATTATTCTAGCTTCTTTTCTGTGGGGAAAGCCTAATATTCTTCTTCCTTTTTTTTCAGAGTAGACGGCCTTTTTTCAGCTTCCCTCCGCTTTCCGATTCTTTGAAGACGGCACGCCGTGATAAAACCCCCCCCTCCTTTTTTCTTCCTGAAAGAGTCCCGCCATCAAATACCCTGATCGGAGTTACCGGTTCAGCGCATGCCGTCGCATGTGTATAAATTCTCCCTCCTCCCGTCTTTGCCGCTCCCTTTTCCCTCCCCTATCGTTTGGAGGTAACTGTCACGACCTTCCCCTTCTTTCCCTTAGCAGAACCAGCTATCGTTCGCTTCCATCAACAGTTTGATCTCTCTTTTTTCTTCTTCTTTTTTTTTTTTAGGAGAGCCCCCCGCTGTTGTTTCTTCGACGAGTCGCCGCTTTTTGGCGATAGAGGGCCCTTTCTCTTCCCCCTGTCTATTGCAATCTCTTTCCCCCTCATGTTAACCCGAATCCCCCCCTGTCCTTCCACAGGCACGTCTGGGCCGCTCTTCCTTTCGCAGAGTTGCTTGGAGTTTTCGTGCAGTTCCACCCACTTTGAATGGCCTCCGCAGTTGGCATTCTTTCACATCCTTCCCCTTTTCCTGGTCGTTTACTGAATACAAAGTCCGCCTTGAAAAAATCATGATACCCTCTTTTTTTTTTTCTCCACGCTCAGTCTTTCCATTATACAGAAGTAAGACGGCCCTTTCCCCTTAACGCTGATCGTTCTACCTCCCCCCCTCCCTCCGAGTTGTTGAACCCTACTTCTCTTATTCCAATTGCAGAGCTTCTTCACCGTACAGGCACCCTTTGAAGTTTTCCCCAAACTGTACACGGCGGCCGCGGCCCGAGTTAAGCGTTTCCGTCCCCGGAATCCTTTTTGGCCCTAGGGCGGGACTCCCCACGGGTCAAAACAGCTGGGCTGACACTTCCGCTCTTCTCGTCTTGGCTCTTTTCTTTTTTCGCAGCCGCGTCAGCACCGCAAGAACACTTTTCCCACGACCCATCTCCCAGTGAGCCTCCCCTCCTCTCGCACTTTTTCTTTTCTTCGAGCCATTGTCGAGAAAGCCCCACCCCATCCTCGCGAGATTGCAGGATTGAACTCCTTTTCTCCCCCGCACTCCGTGAAATCTGCGCTCGTCCCTTTTTTCACTCTCTAATTCAAGGCTTTCCCTCCCCCCGGCCAAGACTTGCAGGACTTTCTTTGGCACCTTCGCGAAGACTTGAAGCTGACCTTTTCGAGCTTACACGTACTGCAGAGTTTTTCCCTCTTTCTTGCTTCATCCCGCTACGTCGGGTCCAACAAGCATATGGTCTTGAGATGGGGGCTATTACGCTCCTTTCTTTACCCCATGAACAAGAGTGAAGAAAAGGACTCGAAATAGAGCAAAACAAAAGGGAGGGCTAAATCCGTTTTTTCTTCCCCTCTTCCTGCGGTCCGAAGCCACGCTCTGCTCCCTCCTTATTATTGGTAGTTTAGCTTTCCCCCCCCTCAAGGGTATCCTTCGACCCTTTTTTTGCTGAAGTGCAAAGATTGCAGTGGGCTCCTTTTCCGAAGCGGCACGCGCCTCTTCCCCCCCCTCCATTCCGCTGACGCTAGACCCATAACCTTCCATTCTAGTCTTTGGTTATTTCCGACGTTACTGTGGCCCCATCCTCCAACACTCAGAGGTAAGAACTTTTCGCTCTCGTTTCCCCAAAGGAATTCTTCAAGTCATTTTGATTCTTTTTTTCCTCCTCCATTCCTGAATGCTTTCCTGCCTCCTTTTTGACCGTTTTTCTCTTTCCTGAAAACTGGTCCCTTCCCCTCCCTTCCGGGCCAAAGATTTTTAGTTAGGGTAGTGGCCTCCTCCAGTTTGGACTACGACCCATCATCTCAATCTCCCTCGGCATTGGCCATTTACCTTTTCTCTTTCCGCTTGTTGTTTTTGAGCTTAGTGTGCGATCTTTTGAGTTCTTTTTTTTCCGTGTCAACCTGCCCCCCTTTCCCTCTAACCGCTAACCCCCTTTTTTTTGAATGTTCTCAAATATTTTTCGTGATGGAGTCCTTTTTCCGACGTTTGGCAAGACAGTCTCACCTTTTTTTTTCCCTCCCCCTCTCTAAAACATCTTCGCACATCTTCCGGTCCTTCTCTTTTTTAAGGGTGAACTGTTTGACGCATTTTAACTTTTACCCACGTCATGACAGAGGTACTTGATCCTTGAAATTTCCTCTTTTCCCCTGAGGGGCTGCTTTTTCGGCCGTATCCTTTTTCCCTTTTACTTTTTTAGGCTGCCGTGACTCGGAACCCGTTCTCACTGCTTTGCCCCCCGTTTCACCGCAGTCCGGGGCCTGATAGGCCTGTTTTTTTGTGATTCCTTTTGACCCCTCCCTGGCTTTCTCTTTCCCCTTCCCTTTCGGCCTTTCCGCCTTTGTTTGCCGAGTTAAAACCTCCCACCTTTTATCTGGCTCGCTGTTGTTTCTCCTTAGTTGCGGACCAGTGCTTCAAACCATTTGGTTTTTTCTTTGCCAGCGGACTCGTAGCGTATACTTTTTCCCTTGACACATTACATTATTTGTTCCGTTTCTCTCTCGTGGATGTCATGGAGGTTTTTCCTGTCTCTCTTTCGTTTGAACCTTTTTTCGTAACGGCAGCGGGAAAATGTAAAGCCTATTCCCCTCTCCTTGCCCGTTTCCCCCGCCCTTTTTGTGAGCTTTAGAATTATACCGCTGCTGCTTTTCCTCCTTGCCTGAATTTAGTTACCCCAAAGGGAGACAGCTCTCTCCTCTTTTACGACGTGCTGTTTAGATCACGATTTTTTCCTCACCAGCCTGCCCTTTCTTGAATGGTGTCGGGAGGAATGCGTGCGTTTTCGCAAGGGACCCAGAGAAGTTAGATGTTTTTCTCTCTGATTGTTTGTTTTGGTCTCTTGATACGCTGCGACTCGTTTCAGCCGAACTAGGAATCGGCCCTTACCAGGCGGTTTTAGTTTTTTTCCCCGACTGCACTAACACCGGTAGTCCTTTTTTCTCCCCGAGCGACGTCTGAGCCTTTTCGTTTTCCTCCTCTTCCCCTTTTTCCTCTTCCCTTCCGTTCGTTACATCCCCCCTCTTTTGAATGGTGATACTGCTTACCTCCCATACTCTTTTGGAGTTTTTTTTTTCTCTGGATTGAAAAAGGCTTCCTCGCTTTTCATATTTCTCCTTCCTCCTTACTTCTTTTCCTCCTCACCCACTTCATTTTTCTCATTTCTCCCCCCTACGTTTCATCTTCTTCGTTTGCCAATTTCCACTCCCATTTCTTCTTGACCGCTTCCCTCCCCCCCACGGTTTTCTAGTCGTTGTCTACCTTCTTTCTTTCCCTTCTCGCATCACCTTTCCCTCCAACCCTCCCGCATCCCTTCTTTGCCCTTTTTTCCACTTTCCATCTCCATTCACGACCTTTCTACGCTGATATCCCTGTCCCCCCTCTTATGTCTACGATCTTCCTCATGTCCCTCGTTCTCACCTCCACCCTCCTCTCTTACTTACCTTTCCGTATCCCCTCCTCTCTCCATGTCTCATCTCACCTGTTTTTTTTTTCCCTCCACCCCACCTTCCCCGTCTTTCCATCCACTCTTTACTTTCTTTACCATCCCACCTCTACTCTCCTTCGCCCCTTCTTTTTTTCCACCTCTCACTTACTCTTATCCTCATCCCCTCTCTCATACTACGCTATCTTCTCCACCCTGTACTTCCTCTATCCTTTCTCCCTCTCCTTCCAGACCCTTCTACCCTCCCCCCCTATAATCATATGTACATCCCCCCCGCCCTCCCCTTAGCCTTCCTTGTTTTCTCCTTCCCCCATTTCATCCCCTCTGCATCTTTTATCCCCCTCGCCCTCCCCCCCCTGCCCCTACTCTATGTGTTAATCTCTTTAGCGTTCTCGCTTTTTTCCGGGCTTCGCGGTACCCTTCTAGATGGCACGAGAGTAAATCACGCGTGCCCCTCTCCCACTTCTTCGGTCGTATTTTTCCATTTAAAGCTCTCTTTTTTCTCTATTCCGCTTTTTTCGCCGCGGAACTTTTGTGCCGATCCCCCCCCTCCCGTCCTTCGGAACCCATTCCAGTTGGATGGGCCATGCACTTTTACTCCATGTCCCCCCCTTGATTTTTTCAAGCGAGCGCCATGTGTGTCCCCAGGAGTTGGAATTAATCCAGATTCAGCCTTTTCCCCCCTCCCCTTCTTGGCTCTTCCTGAACGCAACAGGACCTGCTCTCACATCGCGCCAACGTCCGGCGATAGGGTTGCGTCCTTTTCACAGGCTAGTTCCCTCATTTTTCTCTCTCTTTTCCTTTGATGGACGGCGACCTGTGGAGCGTTTATCTTCGCGAGCAGGGCAGGTTAGTCTGTCCAGGGGATTTCTTGCCCCGTTTGGCAAAGCCCCCTGGAAAATTAATTAATCCCTTGGGAGTACAAGGCGGACGGCCTGGCGCTTTCGGATCGGATGTTGACTTTTCCTTCTTCCCCCCCCCTGGAATGGTGTCCTCCCGGCGTTCCCCTTTTTCTCTAGTCACAGTTGTCCTCGTTTGAAGGCAGGCCTATACCCCCCAAGTTCCCTTTGCGATCCTTAAGGGAAAAAGATCTGATGGAGCCCCACGTTGTGCCGTTCCCTCCCTCACTTTCGCGAAGGCCTTGCACGTCCCCTTCTTTTCCTGTTTCCCCAGCCCGCGAGTATTTAATTCCCCCCCCCAAATTTCCGAGCCTTCTCAACAATCCTCTTCGCGTCTGTTTTCCCTTACGAAAGGGCCCTTAATTCACTTCCTCCCCTTTCTTCTTCTCTCTTTAGGAAAGGCGTAGTGCGTCCCCTTACCTCTTCTTGCTCTTCTCGGCGGGACTCCCTGCGCAACCGCCTTTTGGAGGAATTACTCCGATCTGTTCTCGGCAGCCGCTCACTTTTTCTTTTTTCGATCTCTTAGCCGACATCCCCCCGGCCCTCTTTTCCCCCCTCCACCTCTACGACGCTCGCGCTTACATCTCGTTCCCCATTTCAACGCATCCCCCTTTTCGCCCCCCTACCTTCATCGCGAGCTGCTTTTTCCAGCTTTCTGGATCTAAATGCCTGTGATCGACTTTTTGGCCCCCTTCTTCAGGCTCGCGCCGACTACGGGTCGCCCCCCCCCCCCCCCCCCCCCCCCCCCCCCCCCCCCCCCTTCCTTTAAATGGCATGTTCTTTTTTTTCCCCCTGCGGCGGACTTAAGGCCCTTTTCCCTTCCCTAGGCCTAAAAGTAGCGCGGATGCTCCTTTTTGAGCCGCGCCGCATCTTCTCCCTTTCCTCCAACCTGGAACCCATAATGTACTTCCTTGAAGAGTGTTTGAATTATGTCGCTGTTCCAAATTACCACTCGTTGAATTCAAATTGTCTCCGACGATAGTCCCCCCCCACAGAGGAGAATAGCGTTCTGTTTCTTTTCCTCTATTTGCCTTCCGGGATTCCTTTCCATTCTTCCCCTTTCATTTTTTTGTCGTGTTCCCCCCCGCCATTCTCGAAGCGTCTTCTTGTTTTTCCTGGGGAATTCAGGCACTTCTCTACCTTTTTTCACCTTCCTCCTTTCCCTTGCCCGCCTATCACCTGCAACCAGCTGATGCTCTCCCCTATGTCCCACCCCTTCCCCCTGCAAGAATCTTTTTCCAGGCTACTCCCCTTTCTCAAGGACAGATACAGTTTCCTGTGGACCACCTCGGAAGTTTTTGAAGCCCTGCCTTTTCTCCTCTCCCAAATGGAAGATGTCGTAAGATGTTCGAGTGAATTATGCCGTTGCTTTTTTAAGGCTTTCTTTGCCATAACGTTCCCTTCCGCCCCCTATAACGAAATCCTTCGGCTGCCCCAGATTTTTCTAGGGCTGAATGCACCTTTTTTCTCCCTCCCGAATCTTAGACGAAATCGGACCGGCCTCCCCTATATCTTTTACGTACTCCTTTTTGTTGAGCAAGGCTCTCAGGAGTTGTCTGGGAGCGATTTGTTCCTTCACGGTCGGGCCTTTACTTGCTACAAGAAAAATGTCCTAAAGGGCACAATCTGTCAGCACTTCCGTGAGAAGTTTTCGGGAACCCAATTTCCTACTTAAAGGCGCTTATTTCCTCCTCCAAATCGGTATGCATCTTCCTTGGTATCCTGCGTGAGGGTTTCACTTTATTGTTAAGTTGCTTCCCCTTCCCCCCTTCCATGACGATGTCGCTCAAAGGGTAGCCCCATGAGGAAAGTCGGTCTTGTATGGCCCCTGGCATCCTGAGGGTTTTGGGTTGTGAAGTTCTTCTTCTAACATTCTTTCCTCACCTATGCTTTGCAATCCAGTCGCCCCTTTCCCGGTGATTGTGTTGGTGAATTTGAATCCCTCTCAGACCATGAAGGGAGAGAGAGTCGAATCCCTTTTGCCCTCAAGCATTCGAGGTTGACTTCCCCCCTCACTGCGTCGCCCCTCGTGTTCCCCTTTTTTGTTTATTTCTCGTCTGCCGTCCATTGCTTCCCACAACTCATTTGGTAATTTTGCCTGCGACTGGGTTCTTTCCCCCTTTCCCCCCTTACAATTACATTATTGGTTCCCTGTTGCGTCGATTTTCTTTTGCTGATCCCCCCAATCGGCTGTGATACGGTCCTCTCTTCGCGAGTCCGTGACTTCTCTTTTCCCTTCCTCATCTCCTCCCAACCCATGTCCTGCCAGCCGGTTTTAACATCGTTCTCCTCGCCGTATTTTCGTCGAGCCTTGAATTTCTCTGTTCCCCCCCTTGAGTGCGATCTTTCACGACTACTTTCTCTTCCGCCCGAGGATTGAATACCTCCTGCATTCCCTTCTGTGTTCTTTTTCTTTTCTCTTGCGTTCCGTCTTGAAGGACTTGGCGGCTCAGTTTCCTTTTTTTTTTTGTGTTTGAGTCCCCTCTGTCGTTGGTTCGTCCGGCGACCTTCTCCTCTGCTCGGCGGCCGAGAAGACCTTTAAATGCTTGGCGCCCCTATTTTTTTCTTGATTTCCCGGCAGTCTGACACCCGCGGCGAAGCGTCGTATTCGATTTTTCTCTCGACTCGTAAGCCTTCCCACTCTGACCGGTTTTCCTCTTCCATTTCTTTCGTTCCACATCCGGAGTTCGCGGAATTGGTATGCTTTCTTTCTGTTTTAAACATCCTTCTTTTGTTTCGAGCTTCTTCTTTCCCCCCCGCCGTTTTTCCCGTGAACAAGGAATTTTGGACTTCTATCGATTGCATCGCCTTCTGGTTCTTCCTCTCATTCTTTTAGGAATAGTATTTTATTTCCTCCTATAGACTGTTTGTAGTCCTTTATTCCGCCTTCGCGAGGAAGGTTTCCTATTCCGCACGGAGGCACCATTCCCTTGTATTTGAACTCCCTCACCTCATGGACATCAACTCGGCTCCCCGGAGTTTTTAAGCTCCGTTTACTCCCCCCCTGGATAATTTCAAAGGATTGAACCCCCCTTTTGGCAATAACGATTTTATTTTGAACCTCTCACCAGGCCCGTTTTTTTATCCGACCTCCCCTTTTTTTTGGTCTTCCATTCAACAGGCGGATCTCTCTTCCCTTTGTTGTTGCGAATCTTGGTGGCTTTTTCTTCCTTCCTGTTGGAGCGTTCTGCTCCTGTTCTTTAGAGTGCCTGTTCTTTGTTTCATCTCCATCTTCTCTTTTGCCATCTCGTTCATGTCCCCCTTCCCTTCCCCCCACTTCGTACAAAGGGACCTTCCTTTTTATTAGCGTTTGCTTTTCTTGACATTTCTTTTTTTTCTTCCCAATGGAGTGTGGCCCTTTTTGCAGTTGTCTTCTCTTACTTTGGTTTGTTCTTTTTTCTTTTTTCTTTGGAAGGCTCCCTCTTCCCCCAAGCAGGCGTATTTTCCCCTGTAAAAATTAACGCTTCGAAGCGATGGCCCGAGTTGACGTTTTTTCTTCCTCCCCCTCAGTAGCGAAGGCCGCCTTCCCCCGGGCGTTAGTTTCCGGGATTATTCTTAACTTCTCCGTATGTGCAAACTGAGCAAATCCGCGGACCCTTTCTTTTCACCTCCTCGACCGAGGTCGTCGGTGCCACACCTTCCCCCCCCTGATTGAGAATTCGCGCGAGGCGTTTCAAGCCCTTCGGAATGGCTACCCCCTTTTGACGTAGTGTGCTTTCCCTTGCCGGAAACGTTCCCCGACTGTGCTTGCCATCCCACCCTTTCCTTCGTCTTCCTTCCGCCGAAGGATTCTAGCCATTGTCTCCTCCGTTGAAACCGGACCAATAATGGTTAACTCACTCCGTTCTAGTAGAACCCCCCCCCTTCCTCGCTATGCTGGTTCCCGAAGCCTTTTCGTCCCCCCCACAATTTCTCGAGTTCAGTTATGTTATGCACGATTTCGCTCCTTCCCTCCTTAATCTCTCTCTAGAGAAATGGGCCCCTCTCACATTCAAGTGATTCGCGCCCGACAGATCATCTTTCGAAGGCCGCATTTCACTTTTTCCTCTAAGGATTCCATTAGATGACTTCCTTAGTTAGTTTCCCCCCTCCCCCCCCCCCCCAAGGCCTTTTTCTCGGAAGCCTCTCACCCCCCCTCCTTATTTAACGTCCTACCGTAAACCCTGTTACCCACGAAGATGAATTGGGAGAGTTTTTTGTGAAGCCTTTTCCCCCAATTGACAGGTTTGACCGCCCCTTTCTAAACGTTTATAGTTCACCCCCCCCCCCACCCAGCGGGGAAATGGCCCCTGAATTTTTTGCTCCCCCTCTCAATGCGGAAGTCCACTTCCCTTCGAGTAGCCCGCCTTTTTTCTCGATGTTCCCCCCCCCCTATCAGTCAGGAAATGAGGTGTTACTTCCCCCCCTTCTTTAATGGGCTTTTTCCGTATTTTTCAACTTTCCCAAGCGCATAACCACCCAACGAATGGATGCTCGCCCGCCCCCTCCAACATTTACCCTCCCCTTTCTGCTTTCGGTGTTAAAGGACAACTTTCTGAACCGTTAAACACACTTCCCCCCTTTTCAAGCCGATACCTATCCCCCCCTTTCGAGGCGCAAGAGATCTCTCTTTCAGGAATTTCTCCCATTCCCTCATGCTTTCTGTGCCAGTAAGTCGCGTTCTCTTTTTTCCCTTAAAGATGGAGAACTCGACCCTTTCTTAAGGGCTTTCCTGCCACGTTGGAGCCTCACGCCTTCACCAGGCTAAGAGGTCCGCCCTAGATATCTATTGGCATCCTTTTTTGTTGGGCTTCATTACTGGTTTCTCCCTTCGTGGTGATTCTCGTCCACGGTGTATTGAAAGCTACCCCTTCACCCCCTTTGTTAGCCGCCTGTTCCCTCTTTGGATAGAGGATCCGCCCCTTTTGCCCGGTAGGAATAAGCATCCATGGCCACATTCTCTTCCTTTCCTTCCGCGATGAAATTCTTCTCCCCTCACATTTGTTTCTCCGGAACTTAGTGAATGGAGGATTCTCTGTGAGTATTTAAGGAAAACTTTTCCCCGATGTAATTGATCGTGTAACTTCCTTTTCGATGCCCCTTTCTCTGGGATGGTAGCATTTTCCTCCCCGAGCCATATGTTGACTTTTACTTCTTTTTTTTCGGATTAGGAGACCTCGAAGACTGGAGATTGCCCTTACCGTCAACTTTTTCCTTTTTCCCTATGGGATGTGGTGAAGATCGCTAACCGAGTGAGAGCTAGGTCTCCCCTCATTCTCTTTCTTCATTCAGCCTTCTCCTTTTGCCTCTTTCCCACCTCAGACGCATCATCGGCTTTTTCTCTCGCCGGCGACCCTTTTCGTAAACCATTGTTCATTGGTCCCCCCTGCTAGGCTGTAGCGTCCGCCCCCCCCTGGACATGATATCTTGTTTCCCCTTTTCCTTCTCTGAGGGATTTTAACTGATTCTGTGAGGCCCCACTTTCTCTAGAAATCTCCCGATCTTGTCACGGCCTCGGAGGAAAATCCATCTTACGTTCCCCTTTCTTTCTCCTTTTTGACATTTCGTTCTTTATAGTTTCTGCTTTTTTTTTCCTGCGAAGCCTTGAATTTCTAGCTTTCCCCCCCCAAGGGGCTCCGCTGATCTTTTCCCTCTTCCCGGTAGATTCCCGACGACTTGCCCCTCCCCCATCCTGGCCTCTTTTAATGGTTTTTTTTTTTTTTCTTTCCCGCCTGGTTCGAGTTAGAGGAACCGGCGCGTCTTTTCCTTTTTTTGAGTTCCGATCGTTGATTTTTTTTCTGCGTTTTGGTAGGACGTCCTTTTTGCGTGTTCCGAAGGACTGAATTTTCACGTGAATTGGCTCCAGGTTTTTTTTAGCCCTGCCGGCTTTCCCTATTTTTTTGTCTCTTCTACTGAGATTTCCCCTCCTCTCTGCGCCCCCCAATCATGTAGTGGTTCCTTTCCTCCATCCATGTTTCATCTTTTCTTTCTTTTCAGTGATTACAGATAGGAAGCGTCACATACTCTTTTTTTTCCCGATATCGTTACTCCGTTTTCCTGAACTTGATCTTATTACTTCTTATAGATGGCGTCGCATCAACTTCTTTTTTTCCCTCCCTCTTATCGTCTTTCTTGGTCCAGCTATGCTCCTTCTTTGTTTTGCGTTCCTTCGTCCAGATACCTTTGTTTGCTACCTTCCCATTGAGTCCCTGAAAAAGACTTTAACATTGAGTGCATTCAGTGGGCTGGAAGCCCTCCCTCAATGTCCCGTCTCTTTTGATTTTTTTTCCTTTTCTGTGGTATTTGAGTGCCCCGCCTTTTTCGTTTTCTATCCACTTTGTTGATGTTGTTGACTTTTCCTTCCTGCTTTTCTATGAAGAGGGGCATCCACTCCTTATGGCTCTACCCCCCCCTGTTTTGTTTTATTCGAATTGACCTCTCGGCCCAGTAGTTACGTCACGCCGGCGACGCGGTTCTTTCCCATCATATCAATGCTGTTTTCTTTCCCCTCCCCTTGTTTTTTACTCTCTTTCCGCCTGTGAGGGACGGTTATTTTTTTTGTGTGTTTGTTGTTTGGCCGCTGTTTGTTGTTTTTGTTTTCTCTTGGTTTTGTTTACGTTCTTTGAGCTGGAAGGTTCGCGTGTCCCTCGGTCTGTTTTTCCCCTTATTTCAAACGGCGGTTGGTGTTGTCGTTTGTGATTGTGTTGTTTTGGTTTTCAATTACTTTACAACTTCCTTCCTTCCCCGACGCTTTTGCTCTTTTGTTCCCAACGCTGAGCCGAGTTGAGGGTCAGTCTTGCTGCATGGTGCCTATCCCTAAGGTGTTTTTTTTTCTTTTTGCTTCTTTACAGTTATAGAGTGGTCGCGGCGACCTTTCCTTCATGAGGTGGTTACTTGTTGGTTTGTTTTTGTTTCAGGCGGTCTTCCATGGAAAAAAAATCCCCCCCCCCCCTTTTTTTTTGGTGGTTTGGAGTTAGATTGTCCTTTGTCCGTTTTTGTGACAGGTTTGTGCTTTCCCTCCTATACATGGATAAGTCCCCCCAATTTTGTTTCGTTGCCCGTTATTTTGGATTTTCCGTCCCATTCCTCCTTCTAGCATTGCCCGCCCCTTTTTTCTTTTTGTGTTTATGTTTTTTTTGATTTTTTATTATTTTCCTCTGTATATGGGTCCCTCCCTTTCCTCGCGGATGGACATAACGATCCCGCTTTTCCTTGGGTCTGTCCGGCCCCTTCAATTTTCCTGTATACTCTGGTGGTTTCCTTTTTTTTTTTTGTTTCTTATTTTCGCCTTCTTCTGCGGATTATGCGCTGGCGATACCAGGTACTCGCCATGGTTTGTTTTTAGCGGCGGATTGCTACCCCCCTTTTCAATTAATTTTAAGAGTAGAGTTTCTTTCTCCGGAGCGGGGTGTCTCCGGTTTTCCGCCCTTTTCCAATAACACTCTAGGTACTTCCACACATCAGACCCCCCCGCTTCCGACTGAGAGTTCAGGAATCCCATTTGCAAGGCGAGCCCCACACATTCCCTTTCGAGCTTCGGTTTCCCCCCCCCCTTAATAGTCCCCTTTCCTCTAAAAGACCTCGTTCAGCCTCGCCTTACCTCCCCCAGTGGTGAAATCGAGAACCCCCAAGGCCGCCGAACATGCTTCCTTCGATTCACGACATCAACCCTTGGGCTGGTTTCCCCTACGACTTTCCCTTTTTTCGATGAGGAGTCGAGGCAGTTACGAGCGCATTCTTCTCTTTTCCTAGAGAGTGGAGCTTCCCCTATCTTTAACTTCGCGCACCTCCCCACTTTGGAACACGCATAAATGAAATTGGGACTTGGTTTCCCTTCTTCCGCTGCAGTAGTCGGTTGAAACCCCCATCCCACAATGTTTGTCCTCCTTTTCCCCTTCCCTCCCGAGCAATTTAAGAGAAGCACCCTTTTAGGCACGAGTACACCTGTTTCTTTTGTTCGCGACGCGCCCGCGTACCTTCACCCCTTCCCCCCCTTCTGCGCAAGGAATGGTATCGATTGTCCAACACACCAGTATATTCCCATTCTTTTTTTTTTTTTTTGCTGACAAAGCAGGCCCTTGCCGGACCTTCCTAGAACTTCCCCACCTTAAATTTCCTCTAACCTGAAAAACCTCTTTTCCTTTTTTTTCCGCTCCGACTAAATCACGTTTCCTGCCCTCTGAAGGCTTTCACCGTTCTCCCCCCTCCCCCTCGTCATTTCCCAACTACCCCCCGCGTCCACAAGAAGATTACCCTCCCCTCCGCTTTTCGATACTAGAAGGTGCTGCGTCAGGGCATTTCTTGCCTTGAAGATCCTGTTCCTAACGTTCTTCTATACGCGATCAAGATTTACCTCGTCTGAAATATTTTTCTTTCGCTGTCCTTGTAAAGCTTTTCTTTTTACACCATTTTTGTCATGTCGCACGCATCCAGACTCCCCCCCCGTTTGCCCTTT
>Ga0179593_1575982_pt1 | contig 28676 bp, 33 predicted proteins | sample CZODoug2_1_08_16_FD_185931 | JGI IMG/M metagenome (GOLD analysis project Ga0179593, IMG submission 185931) | Vadose zone soil fungal communities from Angelo Coast Range Reserve, California, USA - CZODoug2_1_08_16fungal (PacBio error correction) | ecosystem: Environmental > Terrestrial > Soil >... | reverse complement strand
CTTGGCGGTATCCCAACGTTGTCGCTCCCAAGGTCTTCGTCCCGCCTGGAATCCCCCCACCCAGGAAACGTGAAGACTTTCTTTTCCTGCCGCTTGCTCGTTCTGTATTCCCATTTCTCCGAAGTGCGCGGCGTCGTGTCGTTTTTTTATTTTTTTTTTGTGGTCCGATAAACCGGTCCTCGTGAAATGTGATAGAGCCCTCTGCCGTTTTTTCCCCTGATAGGGGCTCGTTGAACGTGTCTTCGGTTCTCTAGGTTACGTGGCAACGGCGCTCAGCGGTGACCTTCTTCTGTAGACTTTAAGTGTGGTGCTTTCTTCCGAGCATTGAGGTCTTTTCCCCCTCCCTTGCCCGTGTCGGCCCTTGTACTAGTTTCCGGCTTCCCCGAGATGATGGAATTGCCTTTGGACCTTTGCCTTGGTTTTAGGACGCCTGTAGTAAGAGCCGGTTTTTACGAAACCGGCCGCATTTTAATCCTCAGCTTTTTCTTTGGCGATTGCCCCCCGTCACTGTATTATTGGGGAAGTTTTTCCTGGTTGCTCCGGTTTTAATCGGGTTTTGGCTCCTCTAAGTTTGCCCTTTTGATTTGAATGGGAACGTTCCTCGCCTTCTTTCTTGGACTTTGCGGGCCCGGTGCGCTTCGAAACGGAGATTTTCGTCCGCCTCTCCCCCCCCCATCGTGATCGTCGCCTGGCGGTACCGGTTTAACTTCTTCCCGGCCGCCCAATTGCGGGCTGTTTCTTCTTCTTGAAAAGGTGTCATCGCTGGAACCTCATCTCCGGCCTTTCCGTTCCATCCTCGCCTGCCCCGTTTCCCTCACCCTTTTCCGTGCAAATTCAGTCTTCCGCTTTTTTTTTTTTTCCCCTGGATTCTCACCGGCTTGGTCTGTGCTATTTAATTCGGGTGGGAGGGTTATCCTCTCGAGTGCCTTGACTCCTTTCTGTGGCCACATTAAGTTTGTAGTAAGTTTTGGTTTTTTTCTTTCCACTTTATCGGGATTTTCGGCTGCCTTCGATGCTTTAGCACAAAGGAATTTTGGGATTTTTCTCGCGGCTATCGCTTCCGTTGTGTGCCGGAAGTGCTCCGAGATAGTCACGTCTTCTTTTTTTTTTTTTTTCGTTTTTTGCATGCCCGCCACGCCCCAAAAATTTATCTCGAGTTTCCCTCCATAGTTCGTCGCAGATACGCTGCGAATTCTACGTGGGCTGTTCTTGGCAAGCAACGACGTCTGTGGTCATCGAGTGACATTTTGTGTTTTCGGCTCCCGCCCACTTTTCGTTCCCTTTAACCTAACGTGCACGTGCGCGTTCTCCTCTCTTCGTCCGACATGCCAATGTTGTGTTCCCGCAGCTATTGTTTCAAAAAATCCTTTCTTTCCTTTCGGGATTGCCTTTGGGGGGTGGTCTGTCGTAGAGCTAGGTTACAGGACTTGTCCAGCAGTTCTTGATACTCTTTCCCACTTTTTTGTGAAGTAGCCTGCCGCTTAGCTCGTCTGCGAGCCGGGATAGGTATCACTTGTATTTGGATTCGTTTTGAGTGGTAAGCAAGAGAGACAGTTACCATCAGGTGTGGTTGGGGGGGGGGGTTTTATTCTTCCTGTTGGTTTTTTGGGTTGTTTTTTTTTTGGGTGGTGTGGTGGTTGGGTGTTTGTTTGGGGTTTTTGTTTTGGGTTTTTCCCCGACCGAGGACTCCCCAGTTTTAGATGATGACTCGATTCCCCATTGCCTGCAAAACGGCAGCAATTTGTGCCCTGTCTGCCTGACTTTGTTTTTACCCCAAACCTTCCCTGTTACGCGCTCCGCATTCAACGTTGCCCCCTCGCCGTTATCGCACGCGTCCGACACCTTCTTTCTGCCCTAGAAATGGTAAGTCCCTTTCTTGGCTGTCGTGGTGAGGCCGGGCGCTTGTCTCTTCTTTGTATCGGTGTTTCCAAGGTCCCCCTCGGCGGTTCTTTCTCTACCAGACCAGTTGTGGGTCTCACCACGGTCTCGGGATTTTCTCAAACGTCTGGGTGTCATGCCAGCCTGTTGAAGAAGCTGTGTCGGAACCCTTAATCGAGCCCAATTGCCCTCAGTGTACGGTGTTAAGATCGGGGCAGTCATTGTGCTTGCAGGGTTCCCTCCACGGCCAAAGGCACTTCCTCCTTTCGTTCCTTGCGGCCGAGGCCCTTGCGTCCTGATAGCATCCCCTCGACCGGCGTCTTTTGGCTCTTTTTTCTCCCCTTGAGCAGATTGTCTTCTTTTCCATTGCCGCGGTCAACGGGAACCGCGTGTCTTTTGCGACGTGACCGAATTGCTTGAACCAGCGATTGCTTCATCTTTCCCCTGTGCGTCTAGATAGGGATTCCATCGTCTTTTTCTTTTTCTTTTCCCGCCGGAATTTTCTTTTTTCTTCTTGGAGTCGCTGTTCCCCCCATTCAGCTTTTTTATGTTGTTCTCCCCCCTTTGTTCTCTCCCCCCTCCTTTGTTAACACGGGTTAGAGAAAGGAAACTTCAGACCCTCTTTTCCCTTTTTGATTCAATCAGGACGTCGCTTTTTCTCTTTGGGAATATCTTTCCGTTTCCCTTGGTAGCGCCCTGAATCCACCTGCTCCCCTTTCCCGGCTGAAAGCCTCACTCACCTCTTTCCTCAAGTGTAAGCGGCAGGTATTTTCTCTCAGTTGTTGTTGTTTTCTTGATCTTACCCTCCCCCCTCTGATTTCCCGCTGGGAGGAAGTCTTCCACCTTTTTTTCCGTGTCGGTTCCAATGGGCTACCTTTACGAGAATTGCCCCGTTCTATGCCTTCTCGGATGATTTATCAACCTTTCTCCTTTTGTCTGACGATTTCTTTTTATTGTTCCCCCTTCTTTTCGAAAACCCCTTACCCCATAAACCAAAGCCTGTTATTTACTGTACCGAAGCGACCGGCGCCCCCCCCCCCAGGTTTTTTTCCATAAGCGATCCACCATCCCTATTCGCCGCCCCTCCAGCTGTTCCTGATCGATAGTCTTTTAGTTGTGGTCTTTGCGCCACGACAATGTGTTTTACCATTTAGTTTTTCCCAGGCCGCTCCTGACAGCCCCTCCCAACCGCGTTCCCGTTGCCTGTCTTGAATTCCCATCTGATCAAGGGTTCCCCGCCCCCCTTTTTCTGCGCGCTGCGCTCTACGAGTGGTATCTTTATTTCCGTTAGGAAGCGAAGTACGCCCTAACAGGTCGACAAGGTTCGCGTTCGTCCCCTTCCATTCAATCCTCGATGAAAGATTCCCGCCATCCCCATGATGCGATTTCCCCCCGGTTCTTTTTTTTACACCCCCGCCTCTCCTCCCGAGATAACACCATTTTTCCCAGTTCGTTCCTGTGATTTCTCTCCGCTGGTGGAAATTTTTTCCTCTTTTTCGGTGCCTACCCGCTCCCCGACTTCATCAGATTTCCACTTCTCCCTCAACGACAGCGCCTTGCAACGGCTCGCACTTTTGCCGTTCGGCTAAAGATGCACTTGTCGTTCCTTTCTAAGAGTGATAGTATCCCTTCGGTCGACCGGTTGGACGTGTAGAGCCTTAATTTCGTTTTAAACCCCTGACTAGCATTCCCCTCCTGTTGAAAAACTGATGCCCGTTTGCCTTCCTTTTATTAGCTCACGGTTCCTCCCGTTGAGATCGAGTCACTGCCTCTCGATGCCTTCCAAGGCATGCTTAATTCCTTCTTGCCCTGTCCGGAAGGTGCCTCTCCGTTTTCGCTGCCCGAAATGCAGTATCTTTCCCCTAAAGTGTGGAATGCTGGCTTCACATCCTGATGGACCCTTCTTTGCGTCTTTTACCCATATGCTTTGGCTTCCCCCGCACCATAGCAAGCCACGAAGGCCCTACGGGCGCGTTTCCTGTTTCCCTGCGGCCACGATCCCTTTGGTCTGCAGCCAAGAAGCGCTCGTCTCCACTTTTTTCCTTGATGCATCGCCCAGCAGGCGGGATGTCGAGGAAAAGGCAATTTCCCCCCCCTGATTTCCCACAAACCGAGTCCTATTTTCCTCCCCCGCCCCGAAAGGAGGCCTCCTCATTTTTTTTCATAGCCCGGTTTTGTTCTCGTCTCTCCCGAGAGAAAGTTCTTTGGCCGTGTGGCATCGCCCCCGCACGACCGTCGCTCAGGTGTGGTAGTCTTCCCTTTCCTCGTCACCGGTACTTGAACAAGATTATCCCTGATCACCCTTGCTTCAGACTTAGTTTGATCTTCCTTCTCAGCCTCCTCCCGGCTACCGTGTCGTAGCCTGCCCCATTTCCTAAAAACTTTCGGTCCGGCCAGCCTTCCATGACGGATCGCCCGCCCCCATGCCCTCGGCAGAGCATGGCCTTCCCTCCCCCTTTTTTCCTCATTCTCCCCCCAGCGTTTATATCCCCCACCCTCGGTAGACATCCAGCCACTTTCCAACCCGTGGCTTAACACGGCATTCGGCACCAGGATTCCACCCTTAAGAGCGCGCGGGACAATACGGCCCCTCCGTTCTTCGTCAGATGCCTTTTTCCCCCCCTTAGTCTCTGAGCCGGAAAGGGTCGTCTCTCCCCTGGAAAATTAGAAATTGTTTTCGCTCTTCGCAGCCCTCTGTAAAAGCCAGAAGATCATGTCCCGATGTTCCCCCCCTCGAAGTTCTTCAATGCTCTTCACATCGTGCCCTATGGACCTTGCTCAACGATGGCTTCTCCAAAAGCGTTTTTCGATGGCCAACCGCTTCGCTCCTTATCCAACATTTACTTAAGGAATGGGGCAACTTTCCTTTTCCCTCTGTCCGGCGCAATTAATTGCGGAAGTTACACCCCTATTTTACCCAGGAGAATGGAAAGCCCATTCAGTCACCAGTTTGTTCCATATCTCCAAGACTCTGCCAGTCTAGATTCTTCATGCGACTTTTCTTGAACATGAAGGGTCAATCTAGCACCGTCCCTCCTGAGCCATCAGTTTCCACTGGCGTCTGTCTTGGTCCCCTGCCCCCTGCTGATCTCGCACGTCGACGATCCCTCTTCCTTTGCTTTTGCCTCGTCGATACATTCGCGCTTTGTGGCCCGTCAACACCCCCCTTAACTTCGGTCCGGCACCGACCATCTGGGTCCCTCCGTTACGATAACAATTCGTTGTGCTTCTCTGATTCGTTCACGGGTCTTTTCTTCCTTACGACGCCTTCGTTCGTTTTCTCCCTCTTCTCAATAAAAGATACTATCTCCTTTTCTCATCTTTTTTTTGTGTAGATCGGAATCTTGGCACTCGCAGTCTTCCGAAGGCAGTCAACCAGACGGTGAACGCCCCTAGACCTCCCGTTTCCTCTTTTGCGTGGAATTGATAAATTGTTTTCGAGCTCTTTTTTCCTTTTTTCGAGCGTCGGGATTGGGGTTTTATTAAACGGCACGGCCTTTAACTAAGCTGACGGGACATTCTTTCTTCGAGGTTCCCCCCCCGATCCCCCTTTTAGATCTTTTTTCCTTTTCTAGTGCGGCACCGGCCCGCATGGCAGCTAGGATCTCAAGGAAGTGACTGTGGGCTTTTCCTCGCCATGCCGTCAGGTCTTCCAGATGGTCGGACATGCAGCTTTTCCGCTTCGAGCTTCGATTTTTTCCTTTCACCTGAAATTGGCATAGGGTGCCATTGAGTTCTTTGTATGCTTTTATAGAAACCGGCCTCACTCCTCTCCCTTTTTTCTGCCGCTTCGCATTCCCATCCCCCCCTTTCTCTTTTTTTCCCCTTTCTCTAGTGCGCGAAGTGAGGCTTTTTTTCCCCTGACGAAGCTTTCAATGTCTTAGAGTACACCACCGTTCTCCTGCTATTTGAAGCGGGCACGTTTCGACCCTTTTTTCTTGTATCGTCTCGCATGCCACGCCCATTTGATTTGTAACTGCGCGAACCCCTGGTTTCCGGCTTTTTGCCTTTTTGCTTGACAAGTTTTTCACGGCTCCTCATCAGATGTTGAACCATCTCAGTTGGCGGCGTATTCTCGATCGCTCTGAGGACTGCCGTTGCCCCCTTTCACCTGTCGCCGTCCCTTTCTCTCCCTACGTGATGCGGACAGCCTTTTTCTCACGGCTGCGTGCAGGGATTTTTTTGATTCTTGAATTCTGTGTTTTCTTTTCTCCTCGCACACCACCCCCCCCGGCCGAGGAGGCTCCCGGCCTGATTCTTTGGCTTACCCCCCGGTTTGTAGGATATGCCTTCTCTCTGTTCTTTTTTCACCCACCACGGATCCGATGATGTTGGCGGCTGCCTCCTCTAGATGTGACCACAGAATTTCAATTGGTCTTTCCGCGTTGATCACTCCCTGCCTTTTCTACTTTTCCCTTCCTTTACTTAGCAAGGTTCGGTTCCGTTCTTTTTCGTCCGCATTCCAAAAGAACTATCAGAGTTCCGGACCTGAGGAGTACCTTCTCTTCTCCTTGTTCGGTGCAAGGCACGCGATTCGGGCTTCTTTTTAAATGCGCTGAAACATTGACCCCATTATTGAGAAAGCCACATCTCTTTTTTCTATTTGAACAATCCGTTCCCGTTCCATTTTTTCCCTCTGAGCCTTTTGAAGTTACGACCCCCGTTTCCTCTTGTATGGTGGCACGCCATTCACCCCCGCGAATTTTCCAAGTGGAATTCGTGCGTATGTTTTTTCTTTCCATCGTCGCGATCGCCTTCCCCCTTCTAACCGGCCCTATTTTTCCTCGTTGTCGATCGCGACCAGCCACTTTTCTTTTCTCGAAGCCAATTAGCTCGCATTGTCCGGCGGCTTCTTGCCTCAGCTCGGGATGGGCTGGCCTCCTTGTAACGCCTCTCCTCCATGTTGCTGGGCGGCGGCGCGCATCGTCGGCCTCTCTTTTACTTCGCGCTCGGCAATTTCCACCGGTGCAGCATGTTCACAGGCCACGTGATCTTTTTCCCCCCCACCCCCGCATCAGGAATCGTGCATTCCATCCCTTGTCTCCCTCTTTCTCTCTCCCTCGCTTTTCACCCCCTTTGAATATTGCCGCCGTAGATTGCTCAGGATTCTTTTGGGGTGTGGCCAGCTTTTTTTTGCCTTTCTTTGAAGGATGCAATTCTTCGTTTTCTTTCCCTCGCAGACCAGTTACACAGTAGGTTTCTTCTCGCAAATCTCCGAGATTTTTTATCGGTAACGAAAAGGACCGAACTCCTCTTTGTTTGTCCGCCACGCGCATTACCTCGGATCGGTGCCGCAGGCCTTTTTTCTCTTCCCCACAAGCTTAAAAGGTTGTCCCTCCCCTTAGAGGCAGAGGGCTTTTGTGCTTAACGTGCCGCAGCACCGCCTTGAGTTTCTTTTCGCCTTGTGGCTGCCCAGCAGTTGCTAAGTCTTTTTTTTCTCCCTCCCCCCCCTGTCCCACGGGAAAGAGGTTGTTTCTTTTTTTAGTCCCGTTTTTTCCCCACTGAACTGCAACGGCACCCCCGAAACTGGATCGTTCGTCTTCCGTTTTTTCCCTTTCTCCGGAGATCCTCTCCCTTTTTTTTGCCGTTATTTACGGAAGGGAACCTCGATTTTCTTCCCCTTTTATTTGGGCGCGGTCGCTCGCCGGTCCCATTCCTTTTTGTTTCTTTAGTCTCTGAGCGAGTGGACCCGGTGCCCCTTCCCCTCGTCGACAAAAGAGTAGACCTTTTTTGCTCAATCAGGCCAATCTGGAGGTCACGTCGATATTTGGTTTCCCTACGTGCACGTCTGCCCCTTTTAATCCCACCACGAGAAATTGAAACGGCTGTCGCATTTTTCCATAAAGGTCAGCGGCATTTTCCTCTTAATCAGTTGTTTGGTGCGTCTAGCTGATTTCTCTACCTGTCTTGACTTTCCCGCTGGATGAAGCATTACCCTTTTTTCGTTTTCGTTTTACATGGGCGCGGCCTATTAGACGAGCAGAGACCTTCCCCCCTCGCGACGTTCCCGGATTTTCTTCGGTCCTATTGACTAATCCTTCCCCTCTTTGTCTTGACGCGTTTTCTGAAATTTTTTCTTTTTGGCGTCGAAGCTTTTTTTAGTACACCCCTGCAGAGGGGAGATTCATGACCGACGACAGCGTCCCCCCGTCCAAGCCCCTTCCTTCTGTCCATTAAAAGAAGACCCAACTCCTCCATCATCACGGCCCGAACGACTCCCTCTCCCTCTGATCCTGTCTGATCGCTTCCTTTGTTTCCCCCCCTGTTATGGGTCGGCAAGTACCTCATTCATGTCCTGGGCAAGTTTTTGTTTTCCTCCGACAGATCCCCCGCGACCTTGACCTCTTCCCTACACCCCCTCCTGCCCCAATTGCTCCAACTTCCCCTTTCCGAGCGCAGATGTGTCGCGGCGTGAAGCTGCGAGACAATCCTCTTACGCATGTCCCTCCCGCCTTTTCTGAGCTGGAACTTGTGACTGGGCGCCGTTTACGCCCTTAGCCGATCTTCAGGCTTTTCTTCCCTCTTTTGTCAAGACATTGGTTTCTCCTTTTTTTTTAGCCCACCCAGCTCTTCACGCGGACTTCTCGTCTCCCCATCCGCGTTGCTTGCAATACCGCTCCCTTTCCTGGTATGTTTTTTTCCAAGCCGCTTGGCCCCATTGTCTATGAACCACCTCGTCACTTCTGAAAGCGCTTTCCCACTTCCCCCCTTCCCACAGAATGCCACCTTTCCCCTTCCGGTGAATTCGGATGCCCCCTTTTCTCAATTTCGTTTCTTCCGACGAGTTTGAATTTCTCTCCCCCCTATCCGGTTTGTCAAACCCCCATCTTCCCCGAATGTTGCACCCCATCGTGCAGAACGAGATCGACGTCATTCTCCCCGTTCTGCGTCTAGATCTGTGCCCCCCTCCCCTCGCTTCCCACCGTTCTTTACCCCCTTCTTCTAAAAGTTTGCCTCCCGAGCTTGCGTTTATCAGAGTTGATCGCCGACTTTTTCCACTGTCGTCACGTCACTTACATCTCCCGGGCTTTTTCGACCCCCCCCCTTTCACCGGCGCTTGGACCACCGTTGGGCTTCCCGAGTCTAAGACGATGCCGCCTTGACCCCGGCCCCCTCCCTCCACGAGAGGCCCCCCTTGGAATTTTTTTTTTTTTTTCGTCGCCATAGCTGCGACGATCCCACATCAAGCGGTGTGTCGCGGAAAGACCCCTTGAAGTACAGATTTTCCTTCACGGTTGTTCATTCGCCCAGCCTCGGTCACCAAGAATCTTGTTTCAGTGGCACATCCTTTTTTCAAGCATCTGTCCAATTTCCCCCCTGCTTGCTTCCCGACAGCCCCTTTTCGTTCCTCTCTGATTTCCCCTATGGTCGTCTTAGACTTCCTTCTTCCTTTTTCTTTCGGTATTCCCGACAACAGCACCTCCCCCCCTCGATCTCGTAACGATCGCGTAATTTGTGCACAATCGTTTATCATCCCCCTCCAACGACTCGGGTGTTGGTTTGATACCATGGCTGCCCGCCCCACTCACTCCCGTCGCCGACATCCGCTCTAACGGTGTCCGTCCCTCTTCTGATCAACTCCCAGACCCCTTTTTTCCCTTTCCGTAGGCGGATGCGCCTCCACCGACACGCTTTTGCACCCCCCCAGCCGGGTGTATAACCCATCCTTTGTCGCATGCTTTCCCAAAACGGGCCTTCTCTCCTTTTTTCTTTTTTTTTTTTTCTCAATGCCGCAGGCGAGTCTTTTCGGAAATTTTGCCATTCCTTCCCGTGTTTGTTAACCGTCTTTTTCCCTGACGGGTAGCTCCTACCTGCAAAGGAACCGACCTGTTCCTCCTTTCCAGTCCAGTTCGCGCCCCCCCCATTTCCGACGATACAGAATTTTCGCATCTTTCTGCTCGCTCAGCGGCTTCCCCCCAGTACCCTGGGCCCCCTAAGCTTTTTCTCCCGATTCCCCCCCAGTTTTTTTCCCCCTCCCGGTTTTCACTTTTTCAACCCTATCCTATGGCCGCAACCTTTCTCCTCCCCCTCTTTCTTCCCTTCCTAAAAAGTCAGTATGTTCTTCCAATGTTGCGAAGACAATCGGCGCCATGCTCCCGTGCCTCGTGGCGCTCCCCGTGGAGTCCTGGCCCTTCTTCTCCATTAAAGTTAACGGACCTTATCCCTGCTCCCTTATCAGAAGCTCGACTTCCGCCTATTGACTGGTCCCTTCTGTGCCCACATAGTTACTAGAGAAGAAAACCGTTCCCTTACTTTCGAGCTCACGCTTTCGGCGAGGCCTGTTGCCCTAGGCCTTTCAAAAGGATTTCGGACAGCCCTATATTCGCTCCTCTCGCTCCCATTTCGGCCTTTTTTTTTCATATAGGACACCTCCAATCCACGTAACATACTTTTAGACGAAATATAGTTTTCTCTACACGGGCTCCTTCTCCCTCTTACTTTCAGGTTTGTGGCTTCCTTCCTCCCCTCCTATTGATCTACGTCGTCGAACCCTGTCTATCCTTCTTTACTCTTCTCTTCTTTCATCCTCCCGTTTTTTTCTCCCTTCTTTCCTGGATAGAAAAGACAGTACCCTCGTCTTTATCCGAAGGCGTCGTCGGCAAAGTCCCCCCCCCTTTTTCTTCGAAGTCCCAACTCACGCGACGCTTGCTTTGCCATGGTCGTCGAGTCGCAGCCTTTCTTTCGGTGGTGTCCGCATCCTTTTCTCCGGGAAATGTGACGAGCGGAATGATCTTATCCTTTAACGTGTTCTTTCCTGATCTGTGGTGGCACCGGAGAGCCGACCCCTCCGTGAAGCTGACGAAGGAATTGATTTTTCGCTCCTTTTGATTGACCTATTTTCTCAGATGGTGGACCTCCTCTTTCCTTTCCTTCTCGAGCTTTGTCTCGTCTTTTTTCCATTCCCTTCTCGGACCGTCTCATTTCTTTCCCTCTCCTTGTGATAGCCAACGAATTTTCCGATTCCGCGTCGCAATTGCCCCATTTTTTGAAGAGATACGCGAAGCGTTGTCGCATCTGTTCCGAGAAGAAGATTTTTTTAACTTTCACCCCCGCTGTTGAAGAGATTTATTCATCGCCTTTCTTATTGGCCGCTGGTGGTCGACTCTCATATCAGAGTCTTTTTTCCCTGACTTTTTAGTGATCGTCTCTTTTTACCGGAGCGAACCTGCCTGGAATGGTGTCCTCCTTCTTTCTTTTTCCTTTTCGCAGGCAGGATGCATCCGGCTCTCTGCCGCAGCTGTTGAACACCCGCCCTCCGCTCGGGTATTCCTCCCCATCTCGTCTCCTGCCGGGCTGCGTTGCCCTACACTTGTTCCTCCTTTTCCCTTTGCCCACTTTTACGTGCTTTCGACTTCTTGTTTCAACGGTGGTGCGGACTTGATTCTTTTTTTTTGAGCATCTCCATCGCGGCCTCTTTTTGCTTTTTTCTGTGATCAAGGACCTAATTTTTCGTCCAGTTTGTAGGAGCGGATGGTTTAAGTCGGATGATGTTGGTTGGCGTCCTCGCCGCCCCGGATTTGAGCAACCTATTCTTTTCTTCTCCGGCGATCCCGCTTTTGCACTCGTTTTCCCCCTTCCTTCCTCTTTAGTTAGGATAGACGGTTCGGGGTCCTTCGCACGTCCACCCGAACTCTCGTTCGATCGGATAGGACGTACTCCTTTCTCGGCGACTGACGTCGTAGGCGTCGGTGCGGTTCTATTTCCGTCGGGTTTGGAAAGTGCCCTTGGCCAGCCGGCCTGGGAGCCTCCTTTGTATGGGCTATGTCACCCTTTTCCCCGGTTATGGTAAAGCCTGATTTTTTCTTCTTCTCTCCCCCTTTGCCTGTGGTTGTCGTGGCCGCAGCGATCCAACTCGAGTTCTCTTTTTGGGCTTGCGTTAGGGAAGGCCCCCTGGTTCCCTCCTTTTCCTATGCAGTACGCACCCCGGTTTCTTGTTTTTCAATCCGTATTCCGGACCCGCACGGTATGCACCTCACGTCGCCCCCCGAGCCCCTCCTTCGAGGGAAATCGTTCCTTAACGCCGAAGCTCGGTATGGCCCTTTTGCAAGCGAATCTAGCTTTTTGGCCGAGGACTTTTCCGAGACAGAATTTAGCCTTTGTCGTAGAGCTCCCCTTCATGGACTGAAAGGCCCTCCCTACAGTGAAACTTTTCGTTTTTCGACAAACACCCCGTCTCCTCAAAGAATTACAACCCTCCCCTCCTGACGTAAATACTCTTCGCGCCAGGACTCCCCCCTTCATCCCCTTAGAAATGGATTCCACCGGGGTTTTTTTTGGCAGTTGGCGGTGTACTTGTCCCATTGTTATTCTCTGGTTCCATTCCCTCTTTTGGAGAAGATCTATCCAGCCAACAGTTCGGGTTTCCGTCTCGAAAGTTATCCGCGATGATCTGTTTCAGCCCGATTCCCTCCACGGCGACACGCGAACGCGGCGGAATAGTCAATAAGGACACCTTTTGACCCTTCTTCCTCAGGCTGCTCGGTAAACGTCAAGGCCTTCCCCCCCCCCCCCTCCCCCTTCTTGTCCAATGATGCCTTAGATTCCTTTTTTGCAATTCACGATAGCAGCAAACGCTTTTTGGCGCTTCGAAGTGAGATATTGTTGTTTGCCGATATTAGCAAGTTCCGGTGTCATTCCCCCCCGGAAGCGGTGGGCTGTCGATCCCCTCCTTCAGCCGTTAACAAATCCCCCACTCCGGGCGTCTTTTATTTTTTTTTCTGGCTTCTCCCAGCTCATCGTCCGACCTTACCAAAAAATCAGTTTCCCTCGGAGTTCGGATTTGATCCTTCTTTTCTTCTGGCGCTTCTCATTCCATCCCCAGCCTCCTTTTGTTTTTTTTTTCTTTTTTTTTTTTTTCCAGCCAAGCGTTTCGACGTTTCTGCAGGTCCCACGCGGCAGAAATGTATTCCCGTTTGATCACTCAGCCCGTTCACGGGTGCCCGAGCTCGGCTTTCTTCTTCCTCCTTTTTCCATTTGCGACCAAGCCGACCTTTCCGTCCCCCCCTTCACGGTCTTCTCGCCCCGATTCAATTCCCTTTCCTCGCGGGAGACTTTCTTCCTCATCCCTCCGTTGTTTTTTTTGTCATTTTCTTACTGACGACTGACCTTTTTTCTCCCTCTTGCGCGCGATGCCTCCCTCCCTTTTTCCCGCCGTGGTCGGGCTTCAATTCTAGACTTTCAAGGCTCGAACGAATCTTTTCTCCCGTGTGAGAATTATAGGTTCCTTCTACTCCGTTCGCTATCTTTGTCTTGACGCGTTTTCCTGCGATCGATCTCCAAAAGCTTTTTCTTAACCAAAGCATGGAATGTTTCCGGTCCCCTGACCAGAGGACACCCGCCCCCCCCCGTCCCAGACAGAAACCTTTGCCGATAACCCCCCTCCCTATTAATTACGACTTGGCGCCCTTTATGAGACATTTTCCGACAGGTGATGGTCTCCACGACCCTTTTCCTTTTTAATGCTGGCTCTCTGCGCTTGCTTCGACTGGACCTCCCCCCCTTTCTCTCCGCGCTTAGATAACCAACTCCTCCTTCATTTCTTAAGGTCTCCCAAATTATTTGCGACCCCTCTCTGTGGCTGACGTATTCCGCCTGCCCTTCCACCCTTCCTCATGCACTTTCCTCACCCGGTGACAAACGTGATCCGGGAGCCCCCGTTTACTCTTCGCCTTTCCCCGTCAAGCTGTTCCTTTTTTGTTTCCTTTTCCCACCCATCCCCTTCGGTTGACGGTTCGACACCCTCCTCGTTGCCTGTTTTCCGCTCCCCAGCCGCTTCGATTTTTAATCCATGACGCTCCCCCCCTGGTTTTTACTGGTCTGGGATTCAGCCGTTCTAAGACTTGAATCGATTCCCTTTCTCAACTCCCAACTGCGCCTGCTCTTTCACAATGCACCCCCCTTTCCACCAGGCCTTTTCTTTTATCCCTCCTTGCAAGACAGTGATTTTCGGGCGCGTACGTTGCTTCTTTTCACGGGATAGGTCGTGGCCCAGAGTTTCATCGTGAGCGCCTTCCATGCCGTTCTCCCCTGCTGCATTACATCTGCCTTGCACGTCCTAGCTCCGAAGTAATCAGTCTCACTTTCCCCTCCCAGTATGCCGCTGACGCCCAGCTCCGATGCGATTTACTCACGCCCATCCTGTTTTCCTGGAAGTGAAGACCCCCCCTCTGCCTTATCTCCCCAAATGCTCTTTGATCGATTAGACGTCCTAACGTTTTTCCTTTCCATGTCTGTCGCTCTACAAGTCCCCCGCGTCCGGTCTCCCTGGTCGGACCCGTCGCGCCCGTTTTTTCCTCTCAAGAGAAAAACTTTTTCTTTCCCACTTCAGCCAATTGGATGTGTTTTTTTTAGGCTAGTAGCATTTTTCGCATCCCCCACACCACCCATTTTTTCTCTAGACGGCCCAGACGCTGCTCGGAGAACTCCCCTTTCCCTGCACGTTGCTGTTCATCGCCCAGGGTTAATGTCCTTTTGGGGTTCGCCCAGGCATGCTTTTTTTCTGTTCACGATTCCCCCCACCCCTCTTTTTTCGCGTTTGACCATTGCACGACCGGCCTTCTCCCTCCTCAAAGTTTTCTCTATCGCAGGGTATAGGTCGTCTTGCCTTCTTAGATTCACCCTTTTCTTTCCTTCCCCCCCCGAAGCCCACCGAACGTCTCCCGTTTACGCTTTTTCCTTTTCATTCCGTAACCGACGTTTTTCAATTTCTTTCTGGCCGAGATTTTTCCCACTCCCTGTGTGCTCCCTGTTCGTTCGTCCTGTTTCACCGCCGACCATTTCTTACTTTTTACGTCGACGGGCCCCCATCCCCCTTGCGGTACGTGGCCAGATTTTTCTGCCTGATCAACGTCTTCCACGGCCGGGCGGCGCGATCTTCCCCCCCCCTCATGTAAGATCCAATCGGTTATTTTTCCTGTGTGGTAGCATCCTGCCTAAAGTTTTTTTTTTCCCTTCCTCGGCGACAGGTCTGGCAATCGCCATTCAGGATCGTATTTTTTCGGAATACGCTCCTTTTTTTCTCTCTTTTCACATAGGCGTATACTCTAGGTTTTTTCCCTTTCGCGTCCGAGCCAAAGGTCACGGCTTTGCACTCCCCATTCCCGGCAGAGCTCCGGTACAGCGTCATCGTTCTTTTCTGGCTGCTGTGACGATCGCTCTTCTTCCTTTGCACCGGCCAATAGAAGGAGACCCCTTCTCTTTTTCACATTCCATGGCACCCACTTCTTTCTCAGTGACCATCCGTGTCCCTCCCCCCCTCTTTTTCTGCGGTCCCTATCTTCCCCAATCTAACAGTTTTGGCACCTTCCGCTTGCCCCCGCTCTTGCATTCATGTAGCTTTCTTTTTTCCTTGGCCTACCCGGGCGCCTGGGCCCGACCTTTCCCCCCCCCCAATTTCCGCATTATCAAGAAACTGACAGAAGCCTTCTCTTTTTGAACAGTTTCGACAGACTTTCTCCAGGCCTTTTCACCCTCTTTTCCCCATGTGAGAGCAAGCCCAACTCTTTCCCTGAGACGTCCTGCTTTTTTCTTTTTTGACACCCCGAAAACTCCTTCCCCGATGTCCCCCTTCCCCCCCTTAATGTAGCCCGTCGCTTCTGCCCTCCGCTTCTCCGGAGGGCCGTCCTTTTTGGCTCTAACCCCCCCCCTTCCAATTTCCTTTGTTGCTCGCCGACCATCGATTCACGGGCGTCTTTGAGTTTGACCTTTTTTTTTTTCATTTCTTTGGAGGTGGTATTACTTTTTTGGGCTTTTCCCTTTTTCTCCGTCGCCCTTGGTCTCCGCCAATGCACCGTTCTCCCCCTTTCTCCCTTTTTTTTTTATAGATAGTGTATCTTGTTGATCGCACCCTCTTTTCAGTCGTCCTACGGCGTGTCGGAAATTACGCGTTCCTCACTCATAGAAATCTCCCGCTTTCTTCGGGCTCCATTGGCTGTCCCCTCAGTTCAAGCAGGCGTTGTTTTCTTTCTTGGGGGGAGTCATCTCCTTCCCAGGCCGACTTGACTTTTTTCTCGGCGGCGAATGCTACTGTTTTCTTCTTTTTCTTCCCCGTGGTCCGGTTGACGCTAGTCTTTCTTTTTGACCCGCCGCGCCCCCCCAAACTGACTTCCCTCAGAATTCCCGGTTTTTTCTTTTTTCAGAGCATTGACTTCCACCCCCTTCCTCTTGTCCCATGCCTCAGGCTAGTCTTCCGGATTCGAGCTTCTGGATCTTTTGATACCTTGACTTCATCGGGCCCCCTTCTCCAGGGTAGCCCCCGCTCGGGGGTTACCTTAATAATGCGACGAGCTTGAGTTGCCTAGTCCTTCCCCCATTCCGTACTGTTATATGGAAGCTTTCTCCTGGTTGAGACATCGTATTTTCCTAATTTTTGCCCCACAACCTTTGAGATAATGGGACCTTACTTTCCCTCCCCTTCTGATTGGCCGGGCCTTCGAAGCGTTTACCGCTCGCCTGCACGGCCTCTTCGGCTGGTACCGGCGCTAACCCTTTCCCTTGTCCTGTTTATGCGCCAATTCTTCGGGCTGGCTGCTTCCGGCGACACGTGACGTTTCTTGTTTAACATCATCGACGCCCCGTCTTTCCTCGAGTATTCTGAAAACTCCTCCCCCTCTCTTTTATTACGGGCGGAGATCATGCCAATGCTTAGTGGCTGGACCAGAGTGACCCCTCACCGCTTGTTGAAGGGATAGACTCTTATTTCGAACCGCAAGGTACCTCCTCTTTTTGCGTTCGTTCATCCCCCCTTCTCTGTCACCTCGTTGGTAGGAGGTCTGGTTTCGCTCCTCCTCTTCTTTTGATTATGTTGGCGGCGGGGTCTGCTTTGACACACCTTTTTCTTTCTAGCCGGCTGTCGTTTTTTTTCCTGAGACGTTGCGCCGCGATCGTTACCGGATAGGTATCGGTCCATGAAAGCCACGGCCTCTTTAATCGGCGGACTGATCTATTCACTTCGACGAGTAGTAATGGCGCCGGTCCTCCCTTCCCCACAACGACGAGGGGCGTTTAACAGGCCCCGTGGTGCCAGCATTGGCCGACGCCTTTTTTTCTCCCCCTTTTTTTTCGATAACTAAAAAGTGCCTGCCTGCGTCTCTTTGCGTATTTCCCGTTCCACACCTTTGGTCCCGTGTATGTAGTGCTCAGTCGCGAAAACTCCCCCCTCCCTCCCCCCTTTTTTTTTTCGTCTTTGCGTAGGAGAGTTTTCTTTCACACGCAGCGCGTCGACTGTACCCGGGCCCGGTGGGTTCCCCTTGTCCCGCCGTTCCTGTCCCTTTCCCCTTTTACTTTCTCCCTCGAGCACGATTTCCGCCTTCCGCGTTTTTCCCTACTGAAACCGTTCTGGCGTGGAGTCTTAGCCTCGCGGCCGTTTTGAGAGGACTAGCTGCCTTTTTCTGACGCGAGCTCGGCAGTTCTTTGGAATTTGTGCACATTCCCTTTTTTCTTTCCAGGGGTTTTGAACCCCACGTCCTTCGCTAACGCCCCCCCTTTTACCGTAATATATAACTCCCAATTGGACATAGGCTTCTTTTGTCATGGAAGCCTCCTTGTTTGGGGAAGGGGGCAGGTTCCCCAGCTCGCTTTAGTTGAGTTCTTGTCCTTCCATTTCCTCGGGCTGGACGATAGTCCCCTCCCAAACCAGTTAGTCGTCGGCCCCCCCCCCTCCCCGTACGCGATGTGATCGACCGGTGAGTCCCTCGTGGCGAACGCTGGTCCCTGGGTGGATCGAACGCGCACTCCGGCACAGGTGGCCTTTCCTAATAATGCTTTTTCGTTACCCTTCGACAGGCACTCCGGCCGTTTTTCTTTCGGCAGGCTTTTCCTTCATTCTTCACGGATGCCCCTCCACCCCTCTGCGGCGGCGCTCCCTTGGAAGCTTTTTGCCTTAGCTGGGGCTTCACGGTTGGTTCCTTCTTCACGTTGGAAAGACGTGTCTTCGGCCCGACGCTTCCCCCTTGCCCGCTGTCCATCCATGTCGTGGGATTGCCACCTCGGATGTCATCCAGGATCAGCGATCGAGGCCTCTTCTTTTTTTCGGCACGAAATGTCCTTGACTCTTCCTTTTTTCTGCTTTCCCCCGCGAGTCGGTCATCCCAGTACATGTTTGTCTGTTTGGTTAGCTCCGCGTGTACCGTCCGCGCAATTCCCACTGTCCCTCCAAAAGGTAGAGCCGTTTCTCCCTTCCTTGACCGTTAGGTTAAACGTGAGGATCTCTCAGGTTGCATTCTAGTCGAAGTGCATTCGCTCCAAATTGGATCCCGCTTCCCTTACCTTTTCTCCAGCGATGCAATTTAATTTCTTTACCTTTAGATCTTTCATCCTCCCTCGTTTTTGTTTGTTGATCGCATTCCTGTCCCGTGACCTTGACACTTTTCTGCAGCCTGTCAATTCCGTTGTCGGCTCCCCTTTCATCCACGCATTGCACGTTCTCCGAATGCCCTTTCTTTTTCCTCCCCCCCGTTTGAGAGCCTTATCTTTCCTTAGAAACAGGGCTATTTGTGAAGGTGTTTCCTTTTCACTTCGCTCGAACATTGCCTAGCCCCCCCATAACACAAAACGGGCCTGTTCTTCATGAACCGATCGCTTAGCGAAAGTCTTTTTTTCCCCATCCACTATTTCCTCTCTCCTCGCGACGCTGATTCTCGTTTTAGCCCAAGGCTGAGTGGTCTTGCCCCTACAGTCGTGTTTATGAATCTGATTTTTCGGCGGCCACGTCTCCCAAATTTTCCGTGCGCTTCGTCCAGAACTGGCCAAGGCATCCCCCCCCCCTCTTTGCTTCCCTTTGATCTGTGGCGAGATACGTGAAGCAAGCGGACCTTTCAACCCGTCCTCTGCCTCGGCCGCTTCTACATCGTGTCGGGTCCTTCGGGTTCTTTGTTCCGCACGGCCGTGACCCGCTCCTTTTTTTATTGGCCCGATAACCCCGCCTTTTTTCGCGGTTTCGACCCTCCCTTCCTGGGTGCTCCCTTCCCCATTTCGCGGGGCGTATCCGCCGCCGCTTTTTTTACCTGTTTGGGTCGCTCGACGTCTCCAAGAAGGCATCCCCTCTCCACCTCCGTTCCCCCCGAACCAAGTCCCCCCTTGCGGAACCCCCCCCTACGCCACGCCGCACAGCGGCCAAGATTTCCCGTTCTTTTCTGAAGCGTGTCTCTTCCGGCTAGGTCGCAAGTTTCTCCTTTTTCTTTCCCATGATGTCTTTCCCCTTCGCATCTTGGCTTTCATGCCCCTTGCAGGCCTTTTCTTTCTCCGCCTTCTCAAGGCTCTATTCCTACTTTCCGCCCCACTCGTGCTGATGCCCGCTTCTCCCTTCTTCCCAAGAAATTCCCGCTTTTGTGGGATACCGATCCTTTCCCCTTGACTACTCCCACCCTTTGACGTCCGAAAGGGGGGGATTGAGATCTCAAGAAGGCTTGCCCCACCGTCTGGTTTCCTCGCTAAGAGTGCCGATGGGATCTCTTCCCCCTTTCCATCCGCAAGCAACGAAAGTCCAATCGCGCCTAGGTTTCGTCGTACCCCTCTGCTTACTCCTCCACTTTTTAGCTTCTCCCTTCAAACAAAGACTCAGACTTTGCCTTTCCCAAAAGACAGTGGCCCTTTTGATGTCCCTCCCCCCGGCGGCACCGACTGGGCGCCCCAGCTTTGTTCCTTTAATGTTCAAGCGCTTTACCAAACCCCCCTCCCGTAGATTTGCTGCACGAAGCCCCTTCCCGACCCGGTTTCTTTCTTCCCCTCGGTCTGCTTCGTCCTTATGCTTTCCCGTCGATCCCTTTCTTGGGCCGGGTTCCATCTGCCAAAATTTCCACCGAACCCCCGTCTTCCTTCCGGCGCACCTTACCTTCTCCTTTTATCACGGAGGTTTTCCCTCTCGGTGTGGCTAGCATTCTCACTGGCGGCACGCGATTACCGTGTACGTCGCATTGTCCCCTCCTCCTACACCCCTTTGTCTTCTTTCCTGCATGACGTGGATCGACCCTCCCCCTCGGGACTTTTCCGCGATCGGAGGCCCCCCAAGATATATCCCTCCCTCCTGTGATGGACCCCCTACCTTTTGTCGATCGCCGTAAAAGTGCTGCCCCTTCCCTCGTCTCCGTGTTTGAAAAGCAGCCGTTTCAGATTTTTTTTTCGGAATACTCCGCATCCTTATTTTTTCTGTTCCAACCCTCGTCCTTTGCAGCGGACCGAAGGTTTCTCCCCTGAAGAAAAAAGGCCCGGCCCTCCTTTTCTCTCAACCCATTCCCCTCCTTCGTTTCTCCCCCCCCGCCTCCGATCAATGTTTCCCCGGCGTCCTGAAGCTAGACGTCTTCCTACCCGCGTTGCCGCGGCCCCAACCTCCTCAAGTTTTCTTCCTGAATGTCCCATGGATATCAACGCTGAAACTTTCCCTCACTTTCTTCCGGCAGATTACGAAACCGAGTCCTCGTTCCTATATTACCCAATAAAAATCCTTTTGCAATGCGAAACTCACATCATTTCTTTTGTTTCTAACCCCTCCTCGTTTACCCCTGGGCTGGCCGTGCCCCATCCCTTCCCTATAAGAAACTGCTCTGACGCTTTTTTTCTCCTGCTGGTCCAAAGTGTAGAAGCTCTCTTTTTTACCCCAATGGAAGTTGCTATTAAATGCCGTGACCTTAGTACTCCCCCCCCCCTCCACTTCATTCACGAGCCGTTCCCCCTCTGCTTCCCGTCCGAACTTCGGCCTGCTCTCCCCCCCTTTTTTTCTACGATCACTCTCTCTTGCCTGCTCGCAATCGCGATAAACTTTCCCCCGTCCAAGTTTCCGGGTGCATATAGTCCCCTAGCCGCCGCGCTCCTTTTTTCTCCATGGAGCTTCAACTCTCCCCCCTTTCTTGTGTGTATATGACGTCGTTTCCTTTTTTTTCCTTGAGGGCCCGCGAACAGTCTTCCCCTTGCGATCTCTTCTTTTTGTTTTTTAGACTTGAATCTGAGGTATCGAAATAGACCCCGCCGAACAGGCGTAGTCAGGAAACGTGACTCGACAGTGGACAGTCACCCCGTTTATCTTTTTGCTTTTTTTTTCTCCCCATTGGTAGTGAGGCCCGCTTCCTCCTCTTTTCTTTTTGGTGGTGACACTTCCCTCCGGACCATGTGATCGAGCTCGCGAAGCTTTACTTTCTGACATTATTTTTCTCTCTCCACGTGGTTTTTCCGGTTTTGCGGAAGGCGATGTCTTTTTCAATCCCGCGCAGACCTCGCGTAACGGCTCGCTTCCCGGTGGCTCTCTCGTTCTTCCGGGTCCCTCTTCCAGTGGGGCTTGTTAATTTTTTTTTGGTCAGTTGCTGTTTCCCCCTTTTCCCCTGGCATTGGCCAGGCGCCCGCGGTAGCGCAGCTCCCCGTTTTTATTATTACACAGGCCTCATTCGACGCTCTCTTCCTCTTCCTTTTTTCCCTACTGTTATTGGGGAAGAGATAGGGTATCGACGGTTTCTTCCCTCTTGGAGTGTTACTCTCATACTTTCCTCAACCGCGTGCTTTCTTCCTGGGCATCAATTTTAGCCTCCCCCTTTTTTCCTGGCGAGGAACGCTGCGAATTCGAGCGCTCTCATTAGTCCCTAGTTTATGGGTCCCGGTGTGACTTTTTTTCTGAGTGCGCCCACTTGTTTCCCGGTGGTGAGTGGTGGATCTCAGACGCCGATTGCCTATCTGACTTTGCACGCGGCTCTCCTCAAATCTGATAGCACTGATGACCGGTCCCTTCATTTCGCAGAAGCAGTTCTGCACTTCCTCACACCATTATTGTTCATAACCGGTTGTTCCCTTCTCCTCTTTTTCTTTTTTCATTCCCATGCGGACCTGCTGTATTTTTCGTCCCCGGAATGTCTGTAGGTTTGATAATAGGATGTTTCCCTCCTGCCTCTTCCCCGGGATGATGTCTTTCTTCCGCTTTCTCTGGATTCGAAGCCTGATGGCCTTCTTTTTCTTTTGATGCTATGATCCCGTCTTTTGCCTCCCCCCCCTTCCCTCCGCGATAGACTTTTTTTTTTTTCGGTTCGGCGCCCTTCCCCCTCCCCAGTCCAAAAGAACCTTTGAGATATTTATCTTCCTTTCTATATCTTCCTTTTTCCGACCGTTCTTGGAGACGGGAGTCTTAACTCGCAAGCGTTCGCCTCTTTGACCCAGCCGTTCTTCATGGCTTGCGCCCTCCTCTTCTTCGCCGGCTGGGAAGACGCCTTTCCTCCTTGACTGGTATTTCAAGAATTAGCTTCCGACCGCTTGCCCTTGGATTTTTTTTTTACGACGTCCCACAACCCCTTTCCCCATGGCTAGTGGATTGCGAGGGAAGGATGTTCTTTCATCATTTTGCAGCGAGTCTCTCGTTTCCTTTGAAGGTTTCAATAGCTTTTTTCGCTACTTTTTTTTGCCCCCCCCCCCTTTCGATTCCCGCGAGAAAGATGTTTATGATCACGGTTTCTTAATTTCTGAAACGCACCGCTGTCTTTTTTGGCGTGGTCACCTTTTGGCCTTCTCCTAGACGCAAGTTGCGTTCCTATCCATCAGCCTTTTTTTGATGCGAGTCGGCAACTTCCCAACTCTATTTTGCACAGGGCCCCAAAGGATGTGCAGTTCCAACGCATAATGGAATTCGTCTCCTTCCCTCTCCCATCGCCGTTTGCTCAGATTACCTGCGCCCAGGCCACTCCCTGCCGGCCCCAGTAGAAAATGTATTGAGTCGGGTTCGTTTTCGGGGTTTTCCCTTCTTCCGTCGTTATGTACGCGGGTAATTTCGGCAAGTAGGCAATTTTCCCCATCTCGACCAGAACAGTTCCCCTTTTTGGCCGCCCTTCCCGCCCATGCTGTGGATCGAGGCTTGCCGTTGGCCGACGAGGGTTGGAACGGCTAAGCTCTAGTGGGACTGTTTCCTGCAATAAGAACCCCTGTGTAGTATCGTTTTTCAGGCTCTTTCGGTAACTCGCCCAGCCCCTTACGCTTCAGGCCGTGCTTTTCGTCAGCAGTGTTCTTTTTTTCTTCACGGATCGCATCCCACCTCTCTCGATTCCCCGGCGAGCGACTTTGCGATTGCTGCCATTTGAGCAGCTTTCCTTTCGACGCGGCAATTTCACGCGTTTTTGTATTACTCCCTTCGGAAGTTTTAAAATTTCCCGGCCTCACTATTTTCTTTCGCCAGCCTTGTTTTTTTTCGACCGGATCAGTCGTCGCGTTCTTTCGGGTTCCCTGTTCTGTGATAGTCTTTCTTGGGCGGGTCGCTGCGTCGTTTCTTTTCCCCTTCATCTTTTATTGTGTGTTTGCTGCAATTTTTCTTCCTTTCTTCCAACGGCGCGCCAGGAAACGAAGCAACGCTCCCGTTATTTCTTCAATTGGACCATCTTCCCACCCTGGAGGAACTCTCTCTTTTATCTTCTTTTTAGCCTAGGTTCTCGCCCTTTTCGGCCACGGAGCACTTCCGGTCTCAAGCGCCATGTCGCCATTTCAACAGCCGGCCTTTCTTTTTCTCATCCTTGTGTTGGTTCTTTCCCTTCCTCTACTGCACGTTACTGCCCTTGTGCGCTTCTGACAGATTCTTGTGGTTTCCGCTCCAAGCCCTTTTTACGCGCACGGCTTCGACTATCCTGCCTCCCCTCCAGTCGACGGTTTCCCGTCTTATCGGTCTTCTAATCCTACCGTTTGCTTGACCTAGTTTCTTGCCGCTTTTTCCCCACTTCGCTCTCAACGCTCTAACCCCCCCCAGATTCTGGTCCCACTTTTCTCTCTCGACGAGCCCAAAGGAGCGCCCCTCAAGCCGCTTGAACAAACCTTTCCGCCACCCGACCGACCTATTCTGACGACTGACTTCCCCTCCCTCTAATGGGTCGACCAATAAGGTTAGTTGGTCCAATTCCCACGGACCCATGTCGGGTATTTTCCCAGTTCGTTTTGCCCCTTGGCCTCGTCGACAAGCCCCAATCAAGCCCAAACCGTTCGTGCCCCAAAGAGAACCTGCCTCCCCTCTCAGTTGGCAGCAATTGCCTCCGCCGCGCGCGACTTCTTCTTCTATAATTTTTCTGTCAAGTACTGTGAGTTTTCCCCCGGCTTTCCTCGGCCGCCCTTCTCAAGAGTGAGGACTTTTTTTTTTTCCGTTTAACAGAGCTTTATGCCGACGTCCATCCCTGTTTGAGCGGTTTCCCCCCCTGTTTCTTTCCTTGAAACCCGCTTTCACTGATACCTATAAACGCCTGGTCGTGATCACATCCCCCCTCCTTTGTGTCATTTCTTTCTGTTTCCCTCGACCGTTCCCAAGAAGATTCCTGTTTTGTTCAAACGATGGAACAGCCCAACTACCCCCCCTTCTTTTTCCACAGGCCCCCCCCCCCAACTCCGCCCACGGTTCTCTTCCATTTATCGGCGGCACCTATTGATGCCCCTCCTTATTTGGTCTCTTAAGCTTGGCTTTAGTCGCCGTTGTTTTTTAGCGCCTCAATTGATGTTTTTTTTGCTTCGCCTCGTGGACCTGTGCATCTTTGCAGTTTAGCCCCCTTTTTTGCAGCGTTCCTTCTTCTAAAGTTCTGCGATCGACAGAGGTCTCCCTTATTTTTTCGATTGCGCTTTCCCGGATCCTCCCGAGCTTCGTTTTCCCCTTTGCCGTGTAAGGACCCCCGTGACGGTCTTCCGAAATGCGTGCCTCTCGGTTTTGTCCCCCTAAACTGTTCCTCAGGGCTTGTGTCGTCAACTACAAGACCAAGGCGTTTCCCCAACCCTCCTTTTGGCCCCCGAGGGTTCCTTTCCACGTTAAAGCTTCCCTCAGCCACACGAACTCTTTTGCTCGAGTTTTTATTCCGTCCCCGCCCCCCTCCCCTCCCAATTTGGGTCGGCTTCCTTCGGCTTGAAACGTGGCACGTCCCTTCGCAGAAGGTCTTTTTGCACGCTTTTCGGGAGAACAGTCAAATGAGGCACACCTTTTCGAACCTCGATATGTTTTTCCACCAACCGACTTTCCCTCTACCTCCCTCGGTGCCTACACTAGTCGCCTATCGACCCTTGTTCGGCTCGTCCTCTTCCTCTTAGCTCAAGTTTGGCCCCGTGTTTTTTCATGGAGCACCCAGAAAAGTAGTCACTTTTATCCGCGGCCGACCTTCTTGTAAATCCCGCTCTCTCCTTTCCCAAGTTCTCAGCATCGGAGATTCCCTTTTCCGCAAAATCACTTTTCGGACCATCCGCTTTTACCCGTTTTCCCTTCCCCCCGCATTTTCCGGTGATAAACAAAATCACAATCTCGCAAGCGATTGTCGTTCCCCGCATGCAAGATCTCTCGGCCCCCTTTTAGGACAATTCCTGGTGGTTCTGCCTCCCTCCCCGTTAAGTGCTGCACGGGCATCGGCATGTGATGTCAACGCAGCCCGTCTTCATCCCTGGATTTTTCGTGACTCCGCCGTCTTCTTGTTTGTAGGACTTTTCAAAACGGCGTGTTAGTTTTTCGCACGCCCCCTCCAATGCACCGGCCGCAATGGCGCCTGTCCCCCCCCCTTTTTCCTTTCTACTTTCACGATGGGCGAAGGATGACGTTGGAAGTTCCCTTCGACAAGCGTGTTTTGCATACGAATTCGATGCGACCTTTTTTTTCCCCTCCGCGGTGGAATTGCAAATACCTCCGGCCTCCCCGATTTAGTTCACCCTCGTTTTCCAATACTACACACTTTTCCTGGCCGCCGATGACCTCCAGATCGAGCAGGAATTTCTTTTTCTTCCACACGGCGCGTGGCTCTACCTTTTTTTCTGCGATGCCCTCTGAAACTGATCAAGTTCAGTTCCGACGCACCCGTTTCATTCCTGGCGTTCTTTTTTTTTTGTTTTATTGCAGCGCGCCCACCCCGTCCTTTCCCCGTGCTGCGGCGCTTTTTTCCCACGTTAACATTCCGCTTCAAACCGGATCGACTTTTCCCCCTTCATTTTCGTCGCCTCGTTTCGGCCGTGCCTTGTGGGAAGATTTTTTAATCGACGCCCGCTTGACCCCTTGGCTCGATTTGACATATTTGGTTCACGATCCAAGCGTTCTCGTGAGTGATGGCCCTTCGGAACGGTCTTTTTTGCGCGTCCCCTTTCGTGCGCGCGTCGAACACTTCTGCTTTCTCCCAAAGACCGATACTTTCTATCCTCCTCCTTGTTTTTTTGTGAGTCTCTTCTATAGTGCATCTTTTTTTCCGAAACCCCCCAATGTTTCGTTCGCGTCCCTTTTTTCCAATGGGACCCCCAGCCCCCTGACTTAGTAATTTTCCGCAGTGTCTTTCCATGCTCCATATGGTTTCTTGCCTTGAGCCCGCCTTCGCGCTCGTCGGGATTTTTTTCCCTCCATTTTCACTGCTCTTTACGAGTTTGCAGCTCAAGCGACGGCATTATAGTTTTTTCTAAACGTGTTCTCCTTTATTGTCCTATGTTTCGGTGGGACCGTTTTTGCTTCCCGCCAGCGTCCAAGCTCGAAGGCCTGACTGGGCTGGCGATTAGCGTGACGGATTTCGGCCAGGTGGCGGCAATGTCTAATTCGCCTTCCGGCTGGCTTCTTTTTCCCTACATACTTTTCATTGACGCCCGGGTAATTACCTCAGTCGTGGTGGATAGAAACCCTTCCGTCCCCCCGCCCTTGACGCATCACGCCCCCCCTCTCCTCCCTCCCCCCCCCAACCCCCCGTACCCTATTAGCCGGTGTCCGCTAAGATCTCATAGGGAGGCAGATTGATTTTCCCCCTCCCGCTTTTCTAGGGGACCATTTTTCCTCTTTCTCTTGGCCGCGTGACGCCTCTTTTCGACTGCGTTTACCCGTGCGACGATCCTATTCACGTCCCTATTCGTTTGTGTAACGTTGCTCGCCTGCTTTGCCGGTTCTCTCCAATTTCTGGCCTGTGCTTTTTGCCGGAGTTGACCCCGTTAGAAGAACCCTTGGGGAAAATCCTCACGAGGACGGTTTTTGTATAACTCAACTCTCTTTCTTGACGGGATTCTTTCCCCTGTTGGAATGACTTGAAGCCCACTTTTACGCGGTGCGTCAACACGCCGGGTTGGGAATAAGCCCGAGGTGAGAGACTTTATGTGGTGGCTCCCTGCCTCCCATCGGCCCTAGGCCCCTGGCGTTCTTCGTCCTCAAGGATGCCGTATGGCCGTGTCGAGATGTCGGCGACGTAAACCTCGGTTTATGCTTTTGCGGACAGTTGCACATTCTTCCTTTATGTCTGAGCACACAGAATTAGTGATCCTCTCGCGTTTTCTCTTTTGCAATCGCGACTAGGACCGCGACTGATATTTCTCCTTTGCCGGTCGTTGCGCCATGCCCGCCACCGGCCACGAACTTGCCCTCGAGATGCCCCGGCCCCTTCTCCTTCCGATACCTTCGATATTCGACTTTCGTTTGCGGTTGTGCCCAGGCACCGGACCCTTTTTTGTTTTTGCCAATCGGGTGTTCCAGATGTTTTCTCTCCCTTTTCTTCCGCCCGGTCTGGGCGTATACAAACAACGTGCTGTTGACTTCCGAGAATGTCTTTGACGTTCTCCCCCAGCTTTATCGTAGTGTCCCGCCATCTATGTGTCCAGCCCCCCCTCTTTCTCACTTCCAATTGGGCATTCGTGGCTTGTTCTTATCCAGGGTTTTTCCTGCCAGCGCGTTATAGTTCCTCACCCATTTTTGGGCCGTTCTTTCTCTCCGCGCCCCTTCCTTCTATGCCCTTTTCGGATGCGCGACCTGCTCCAAGAATTGCGCCTAGCCGTAGCGTTTCTTCCCTTATTGAACGACCCTAGTTTGATGCGGGGTTTCTCCCAAGTCGCTGTCGAATTCTTATTTTTTGCTTGTAAGCGATCCCCGTCTTCAGCCCCTTTGTAGTGCGAGACGTCGTCGGCAATTGGTCCCTTTCAACTTCCACTCGGACATGCCACGTCTCCCTTTCCCGTGTCTTACAACCCGCATATTTAGGCGCTCCCCGCCACCCTTTTGACCTCTTGTTAAAAGAACGTACTCTCTTCCATTTTACTTTTTTCCATCATCTGAAGTTTAACTTGTTTGATTTGGGGCATTTGAAGGTGTCCCTTCGCTTTCCGCAGTGCTGTTCGGACGTGATTGATTCATTCTTTCTGCCAGTTCATTGGAGTTCTCTCTCGCCCATGTCCCATTCCCACCCCCTTTCTCCTTTTTTTAGGACCTCGACGCGATGGGTGATCTCTTTCATCGGTGATGCGGGTGTTTTTCCCGGAGAGTACCGTGCTTTTCGAAGATCCAGGACGTTGACTCGTTCATCATTATTCCTCTTTCCAAACGTCTCCCCGAAATTCCTTATCACCGGACTCAGAGTGACTTCTTCCTTGATCACGTGATCGCATCCAACGCGATCTCGTCGGTCGTCCCTCAACTCTTTTTTCTGCACTTGACAGATTCCTTCCAGTTTTTTGGTTTGGCATTCCCCGCGGTTCTCATCAGAGTTCTCTGGACCCCCCTTGACTTTCGCATTTTCAACCCCATTTCCCTGCCTGCCGACCAGCCCCTGGCTTTGCCCGGCGATCAGCATGAATAATTTTCCTCGTCTTTTTCCCCCCTGCCGGCCCATGGGTGGTGCTTCTTTTTTTCTTCCTTTTGCCGGTTTAGTTTTTGCCTTCCCTCCCCATCCTGCTTTTGTTTTTTCGCTAAAGTTTTTTAGAGGCATTTTTCGAGACCCGCGTCAAAGACCAAAAAGATTTGTTCACTCAGGACCTTTTAATGCTTACCTTTTCAGTTGCCCTTCTCTGTGAATTATCGTCGATTTGTTTATGCGTACGCAAGCCCTGAGAACTTTCCCTTCCTTCACAGCGCCAGCCCCGATTGCCCAATCATGTAC
>Ga0179593_1335690_pt1 | contig 28691 bp, 29 predicted proteins | sample CZODoug2_1_08_16_FD_185931 | JGI IMG/M metagenome (GOLD analysis project Ga0179593, IMG submission 185931) | Vadose zone soil fungal communities from Angelo Coast Range Reserve, California, USA - CZODoug2_1_08_16fungal (PacBio error correction) | ecosystem: Environmental > Terrestrial > Soil >... | reverse complement strand
TTATTTGTTCGACACTAACCTCGAGACACTTCTTCCTTCCTTGTGCAGTCTTTCCTTTCTTTTGAGCGTTTTTATTTTTACTTATTTTTTCTGATCCCAGACCAACAACCCCTCTCTATCCCCTCCCCATTCCCCCCGTTTTTTTTTTTTTTTTTTTTTTGTTGTTTAAGATACTATTATTTGCTCCCCTCCCAGACAGTTGTATAGCTCTATGGAATTTACCCCCCCCCCTTTTATTTGGTGCTCGCGTCCCAACTGAAAGAGCGTCACAGTTGTGCTTTTCGATTTTTTCCCCCTTTTTCGTGTGAATCTTTGTCGAGTTTTGAAGAACCAGACACGTTGGTCTGCTCACCCTCTTCTTGTTTGTTCCCAACCCTACTCAATGTGTCCCTTTTCCAAGTTGTCACTCTTTAATGTTTGGGCTCTCCTTTGTGTCCCAGGGCGTCTTTTGTGCGGGCTTTTCCCCGTGAGCTTGACTCGCGCTAGACGCGCAGTCACATCCCCCCCCATTCTGCTCCTCTGTTTTGCGAGTGATTCCCCCTCCGCTTCTCTAGCTATCACCCCCCCAGGACCCGGCGTTGCCCCCATTTTTTTGTGACCCACTTTTGGCACCGGTCCCTTCTGGTAATTTTCACCTGATGGCCGCTTCCCGTTGATGCCAGGCTTTTTACGTATTATCAACTTTTTTTTAGGATTTTGCTTTTCTTACCTTCGCTCAGCTGGTTATTTTTTCCGTACACCCGCATAAAACTTCCTCAAATGTTCACCAAATGACCGCCCATTCACCCCAGTGTTTTTATGGCGCCCACAATTTGCTCTCCTTTTTTTGGCACCTCGCTCAAGTTCGCCGCACCAGTCCCATTTACGCTCCTTTTGTGCCTTTCCTTTCATCCTGCCGGCGGACTTTTCGTATCGCAATGTCCTGGCTCGCCACACACGCTTATCCACCACCTTGATTCCCCCCGACCTTCACATCCGGTCTCTGCAGACCCCCCATCACCTTTCAGACCCCCGTAAGGACTCCCCATCACTGGCGCACCCCATTCCTCACATCACCCCGCCCCCTGGACTTGAGGAGCATTTGTTTCGACCTTAGAGCCGTCCCATTGTTATTTTTTTCGCAGCTGGTACCCCTCTTTTGAACGTTACTTCGTGCGGGTCGGTTTTGATCGGTTAAAACCGAAAGTACAGCCAGGGTGGGCCTGCCGTGGCTGGCCCAACACAGTTTTTCTTTTTGAACCCCCCCCCCAGATCCCTGCTTGCCCCAGATTTGGGTCACGGACCCGTGTGGCGCACCACCCACATCCCGAGTTTTTTTTTCGAAATCCGTCCCCATGGCCCGCCCCCTCGTTTTGTTTCATGACGTGGTGTTTTGGAAGGTTCCCTGCGGATCCACTTAAACCTCTGTGTTTTCCAACTTTTTCTCCCTTACCAAAGGGTTTGCGGCCTTGACCCGCGCGAAATTCGCCGCGCCCGCGTCCTAGGAAGATCCATGCCGTCGATCTATTATATTTCGCCGTCGCTTTGCCTTATCTTTCCTTCGAGTTTGTTTTTCCCCCTTCCTTCCTTCCCCCTACGGCTTTTGAGTCAATACGGAAGCCGCAGGGGTGGCTGTGAACGAAGTTACCACATCAAAAAACCTGGAAACCCCATTATAAGGACATATGTAACGATCATAAACGGAAGTTGTTACAACAAATTGCCCTGTCGGATTCTGGATTTGGCCTGCTGCCGCTTGGCAGTTCCCCCCTCGTTTCCCTGCCGTCCTCTTGCCTTTTTTCAAGAGCCCGTTCCATGGATCCCCTCCCCGATTTCGAAACACTGGGCGCATTCGTCTCACCTGACAGAGAGTCCATCCTCTCTGTTTGATTGATCGTTTTTACTACAATGATTTTTTTTTCACATTTTTTATGGTGGCAAATATGGTTTATTGTTTCCCCTTGTAATATTTGCACCAGTTTGACTCTAAGAGCACCCCCCGGATTGTATCACCCCCACACACGCCCACCCATTTCCAGTAGGGCGGACCCACCTAGTTTGTCTGTTACATTAACTTATACCTAGACATCTGATTTCAACCTAGAGCGCACCATATTGTTTCTTGCGATACTCGGGTTTTTTTGGCTTTTTTCACGGTTTTTGCTTTTTGTGAGTTACTTTCGTATCCCGGGACCCTCAATTAACCAAACCGTGAAGTTCCCCTGTTTTCTTCTCTTTCACCTGGGGTCCAGTGGTTTCCTTTTTTCTTTCATACCAGGAAGCCCCATCACCCCACCCCCGCTTGCAGATTCTCCCTGACATGACATCTATCCAACTACAGCTTACCTTGGGATTTGTGTACCACCATTTGTGCACCCATCCACCTACAAGCCAAGACCATCCAGCATGGATAGTGGGCGGAGCCTGAAACAAACATCTACAACAACAATGGATTTGAACCACAGTCCCCTCGGGATAGGGCTTGGGAGTAACGGTGCGAAGTGAGAATGCTAACAGCAGGAGGACAAAGTACGATACGGACAACCACCGACGCGGGTAACAAGACCCTTACAAAAACCCCAACAAACAATCATTTCCCCCTTGCCAGACAAGCCACAACAACGAGCCTGGGTTAAGAAAAAGCCCGGAAATTTCTCCAACGAAGCAAAAGGAGAAAAACGAGGTAGAACTAATCTAGCCACATCCGACTACCCCGTGCACGAAATGAAAATGGCGTCCAATGGATAGTGTTGATGGTGACGCCGTAAACCTCTGTTTGTCTGTATCCATATACTCCTCTCTTCCTCTGAGGTTGTTATCAGTGTTGTGTTTCCGTTTTCCCATAGATATGGTGTCCAACATCCTCCCCGTCACTTCTTTAGGGCTTTTATTTTTTGCCACAGTGACAAGCGGGGTATGGGCTACTCCTTCAGGCATCTTTGATGCCAGTTAGTAGTTGGGCTTTGTTTGAAGTGTGATTTTGTGTGAGGACCTTAGAGGCGACGTGAAGTTTTATCTTCCCAAGTGTTGACCAGATGAAAATGTATGGTTCCTATTGGAGTGCGACTTTTGTTTGTGACGTGGGCTATGGCTTTGGCTTTCGTGTTTTTCGTAACTTATGACCCTGACCCCCCCCCCCCCCCTTTTTTTTCTCCAACCCGGAAATATCCCCCCCTGACGACGATCAGACACATTCCGTTTAATGTTTTGTTTTATTAACGGGAGGCTTGAGGCTTTTCCATGGCTATTCCTCCGTCTTCCATATCCTTCACAAGTACTAGCGCAGATTGATGCAGCTCCTCTTCCCGCATAACGTTCAGGATTGCCTCTTTCCCATCTCCCCTTCACGCTTTTTCCGTTAGCTCTTTTTTTTTGATCTCTATGTTGTGAGTCCACGGCACCTGCGGACCCCTGAGGGTCTGATATATTCACTTCCCACACTCCGCTCCCACCTACCCTAGCTCCTCTGTTATTCCTCTTGGGTTTTTTCTAGACCCTTAGGTATTGAATCCGTCCACTTTCGTGCACAACGCCCTCACTCATTTAATACAAGTAGTATGAACGAGGTTCGTGTCGCATGTGCTCTTTTGTGCCCTTTTTACTCCTTGACTTTCTGATAGACCTGGCATCTGTGGTACCCCCCCCGCAAACTCGTTCGTCGTTAGCTGCATGATTTCCCTCTTTTTTTCGTTTACTTCTCCAATCTGCTTCTTTTTGATTGCAATTCTGCTGGCTTGTTCTCTTGTTGCTTCCGGTCTCATTTCCTCACGTTGGGAGGCACCTTTTCTTGTCCCCCATGGCCACTTTGTTTTGGACGTTACTGGACTGGCTCGTCCGTGCCGTCATGGCTCGCCTCCATATTCTCTCTGCCACGCCCCGTTCCTTCCCAGCAGCATATTGTGATTACCCACCCCCCCATAACCTAACTCCATATGTTTTCGCACGTACCAGTTTTACTCCCCAAATTTCTATTTCCACTCTCCGCGTTGTCTCCAACAGGCACCCGCAACACCCACGCCCCCGACTGTCCATGCTCCTATTGACATTTGCCGACCCTTTCTCCCCTCGATGTTCCCTTTTTTTAAGGAAACATGGCTTCCCAAAATGCTTCTCTTCTTACAAAGAGACCTTAGTTGGAACCTTTTCTAGAGAACCATTACCTCACAGTGTAACTCTGACAGGGCTCACCGTCTGGGCCCCTTTCGCGGTATTTTACTCCTGATCTGTCATACCACAGGCCTTTTTTCACCTTGTGTGCCTCTTACAATCACCTGCCGTATTTTGCTTGCGGGATTTCCGCGCCTTCTTTTCCCCTTGCGGAACAACCTCTCCGTTCGCCGCCCATCAGCACAGAGGAGTCCCTTTCCATTGCGATCGGCCCCCCCCGCGTCCACTCCCTTTTCCCCTCAGTTTACCTTTGCCCGTTGTGGTCAATATCGACCAATCCTCTTCGACCTTTCAGATCCGAACCTTCCCCAGTGGTTTTATGCTCTAAATAAAGCGATCTCTTTCCGATTCTCGTAGCTGCAAATGCGAAGGTCATTGCTCAGGTTGAGTGAAGCATTTGAGGAAGTCGGACACCAGTTCCTCTAGGGGTAAGTTGCAACTCTCTGGTGTAAGAAAGGTCACGTACTGATGAAATTCAGTCACTCCATCCCCACCCTCCGCTCTACTTGTCGTCCACCACCGCCACATCTACTTTCAGCTAATCGAAACCCACACATTAGTGTTGGACCAGTCGGTCAGACGTGCAACCCCCCCATTTGTTATGCCGGTCCGTAAGGTGCGTGCGTTTCCTTATCCCGATTTCGTCCCCCATAGGCGCGCTCCTCTTAACCCCCAAGCTCAATCTTCACACTTCCTTGTTAAACCTGTTAACATAGATGTCACAATTCCGCGGGAGACAGCAGTACCACTGGCGGTCTTTTTCTCCTCTTCATCCCTTCCCTGGTCGATCCTTCTCCTATTCAAACACTTTGCTTAAGTTTGACCGTCGTCAACCGAGTACGTCCCTTAATGTTAGCTTGGAGACATTCCTTGCCAAAGACACGCCAAAGATTTGTGACTGCAACATGAGCCACAGGGCGTGCCCTACCCTGCCCCACGCAAGCGTACTGGTTTGCCAAGCCAGTAAACTAATGCCCATGACTCCTTCCGTGCGATTCAGAAATTTCTCAGCCCTTCACCCCCCGGCATTTCACACGATCACTCTCTTATTGCCTGCCAGTTGTCTTGGACCGCTCCCACATGCTCCTTGTCTGAGTCAGTAGGTGCTGGCCATCTTTGCAGGACCGTGAACCCCCCCCCCCACGTAACAACTTAAAGTGGCCAACTCTGCGACAGATGAAACGCGAATTCCTGGGGGCCGCAACCATCCAACCGGAATTGCCGACAACACCACGTGAAAGAAGAAAGGAGACACTTTGAACCCACACCCAAGTGACCCCCAAACCCCCATCTCCCACCAACCCCCCATCTTGTGACCGCTTTTCTTGCCTGTTTCCCCCTACCCAACGGAACCAATTCACTTCTCTCCCCCCCCCCCCCACTGCCGGTCGGCATATCATTGACTTGTCCCTCTTAGTTCTAGCACATTTCCCGACATACACGCTTTTCGTTTTCTAATGGGTTTGTGGATTTCTTGATTATATTCCCCAGAGCCGAACTTATTGACGCGCCGGTTTTCTCCAACATCTACCTAGGTCGTGTGTTGATTGTTTCCGGTATTTTTTTTGGCTTGGCCCCGAACCTAAAATTACCATGTGGGCTGCGAGTGAGTCTCGAAATGTCCCACCTGTTGATCTTTTGGTTTTACAACTCGTAACTCTTTCAATTGTATCATTGAGGTTTTTACAGAATTCTTTTCCATTTTTTTTCGCCTTTTCGCCCCTTTGTGTGTTTTCCCCCCTCTGGCTTTCTGCACTACCCCAAACCATTTCCCCGTTTTTGTTGTTGACGTATCCTTTGAATTGGACTCCTCCTCCCATCCCAAATTTCCTTATTTTTTGGTTATTCCACCTGCCATGAGCACGACCCATGTTTCCCCCCCTAAACAATGAGGAGTTCCCCCACATGAGTACCACCCTTCTCCCGCACTGTATATTTATTCAGCCAAAAGCTATGTCCCTCGTCACAGGTTCTCTTCCCCACCCCTAGTTATTTTGCTTCTCTTCCCTCCCCTTCATCCTTGCGTCTCCCGCGGTATTAATTTTCGCTTGGTTGCGCTGTCGCCTTCTAAGCACGTTTCACCCCCTTTTCGTGCGCACTCACTTTGGGTTCGCCTCCATGACTTGTGATTACCCTTATTTCTTGTCTACGTCGCTCCGACACCAATTGGGGCTTTCTTTTTTTTGCTTCCGTATAATGCATTATAAATGGTGGAACGTATAAATCATTGAAGTATTGAGTGCTTGAGCCACCTATGTGATGTCCGTGGTGGCGTATTTTCGGTGGTATTTGTTGGTTACTAAGTCAGCGCACATTCGGAAGTTTTTCGGGCCGATGCCCCCGGGGCCCCATCCCCTTTAACCGGTTTCTTAAACTACCCCCATCGTTAGGTTTTGACTCATTGGTCCTGTTCACCACCCATGCGAAGCATTCCTTTCTATTTTGCCAGTCACACGCCCTTTTTTTTTTTTTCTCCACATAGTCACCTTAAATACCACCACTCACTGATCACTTGTTTCCAACTTCCCTCCCGTTTGCTGTCTGTTTTTTCTTTTTTTGTAGGCATCTCGCATCTTTTTGCACACCTTTTCTTTCGCCCCGAGAAATCGGTCCCTTCACCAGCTACCTTGTGGGCTCTGTTCACATACGTTGTCCTTTGGGGGAAATGGTTGGGTACCTTGCCCCAATTGTTTTGTGAGCGTTTCAATGTGTAAGACCAAGCTTGATTAATCCCCCTTAAGCCCTTCTTCACAAACTTTTTCCAGGGTCGCGTTCTTCCCCAAAGATGGCCACCCCCACCGAGAGGCGTCTTCTCCACGCCCACTTTGCATTTCTCTAGCCGGGTTACAGGCGGATTTCGTGTGGGACACTCACACCTTAAAGTTTTGTCCTGTTTTCACCAGTGGCCACAGTTTTCCTGCTTGTTTCACTTGAGTTGTTTTTTTTCGCCCAATGCAGGTTTTGAAATGGCGACCCTTCTGACCATTGTTTTCCGCGACTTATGTGGCTTCGGCCATGAAAAACTTTTGGCTGGTCTGGGACCCATCTCCCCTTCACAACGAGTGCTGTGCCTTGACAAAAATTGGGCATGTTATCTGCCGACGCTTTGGTGGCTTTGTACACTGCCACAAGTTCCCCCCCCCATTCCTTTGTTGGTCGGTCCTGGTTGGTTTTTCTTCTCTTTTTTTTCGCCGAGGTTTCATCTCTTTTTTGGACGCGTCGTTTTACGACGTGAACTCTAAGGTGTTAGTGAGCGGGTGCCGAACTAGTCATTTTTTTTGCCCGGTTCAAGTCCTCCACCCGTGACTTCGTTTCACTCAATTAGAGCGAATGAAATCTTCCAAGAATCAAGATAGAAGTGACACCTGTATGAATAATGAATCCAGCGTGTTAGATGTTCTTGTACGAGGATGATGGATCTTCTGGACCTACGGGTTGAGGACGCAAGTGCGTCAGTTTGTTCAGTGATGTTGTGGAACTTTCCGGTTTATGGTTTTTTCCAGGTTACATTGTAACGCTTTTTTTTGTTTAAATCTCCTTGCTCCAGTTGACGTTAAAGTGCTTTTCCCCCCCTCCATTGATTGCCCCAGTCGGGCGGTTGGAAATCGTTTGTTTCTTAGGCGTCTCCCCGACTGATTTTGCTTCGTTTCCCCCCCCCTTTAAACTGCATGCCGACCTGGCGATTTAAATTTTTTGATATCTTTCGCTTTTTTTTTTGCTGCCTATTGTGCATTTTGTTGCGTAGGCGCTCTATGCTGGTAGGACCACGCAGGTTAGAACAAACTTGCGCAAGTCAACTATTACAGATGCAACACTTCAGAGATTGTAGTGCTTCTGCGGCCGTTGGAGGAGGTTTTCAAAGCTCCCCAGTCGTTGCTCTTCCAGGTTTTTCCCCCACATCTCCAACCTGGTTCCCCGCCGCCTTTCGGCAGGGCTGCTCCCTTTTTTTCTCTTTACTTTGTTGATCCCCGTCCCCCCCAAAGGTTTGTGGGGCCAGTTTATTCTTTTTAGGTGTGTCACTTCACCAAAGCTTATATTGCTTGATGGTTGTCGATTGTGAATTGAGTTGGTAACCGCGTTTTTAACCTCCAAGCACCTATGTGGCTGTATCCTGGTGAGTTTCACCCCGCCCCCTCTCCTTTACTGGAATTAGTTTCGAAGGTGAGTTTGTAAGAAGACGTGTTCGGCTGTCCCCTTTTGAGTTCCACTCACATTTCCACAGACAAATTGCACGTTATGGACTTCCAGTATTCTCTGCCCGATTCTTGTGACTACCATCCGTTATCTTTCGGGGGATCGTGGCGGACATCAGGTTTACTCCCCAACCACGTTTTTTAGTTCGGCCTCCGACTCCCTCGCCCCTCCTTTCTTACTTGCACTGGTTCCGCTTCCCCCAGTTTCAGTATGTTCCAGCCCCCGCAACGCGGCTACCTGCCTTTGGGGGTCACTTCCCCCCCCATGATTACCCCCCCTGTGCATGTACACTAGTTCAGTAGCCAATGGGTCTTTCACGAGTCTGCCCTCTCTGAGTATAACCCCTCGGTTTTAAGTGGCAGGTGGCGGGTGGTGTGGACAACCGCACCCTTTTCGGATTGTCGCCTGTCACCACCAGCTGATAACACCGGAAACGTTCCCTACCGCCCGAGCTTAACGCTAGCCACACCAGCTGCAACTTCTATACGCCCCACTGTTGCGTCCCACCCTAGTTGCTTCATTGTGCCTTTTTCTTGTATGCGTAGCTGACGGTGACAACCTGGCCGTTTTCTTGGTTCCCGCTCTTTTGGCACCGTTATGCAATTTACTTAGATGTAGCTCCTTCTGTCTCCCCTTCGGTACTTCCCATTCACATTTACCCCCCGCCAAATATTTCAGGTGGTTTTCGTGTTTACACTTATCGATCCATAACGGTGCTTTTCTTCTGGCCAACTTCCACCTCACCCTGGTATTCCACGTTCGGGCCCCGCTCCCTTGAAGATTGGATTCTTCCCATTTGCATTTCATAGGCATCTTTTGTTTTTGTTGTTGAAGCCATTTTGCGTTCTTGACCGACTGTTTGCGTGTCCTATTATGTTTTTATTTTTTTACTTCCTGCCGTTACTTATTTGGACTTTTTTTTCTTTTTTTCTTGATTTTGAACGCCAGATTCGGCACCGGCGGGACGCCGACGTTTTGAATCACCCTTTTCACCCATGCGTTGCCCCCCCATGCTGCATTTTGGTTCTGACAACCTCGAGTATTTATCCGGTGGTTGCTCTCACCTCTGACCCCATCTACAGACGCGCTTCTTATCCAGCCACGAGATCCGGCTTTTTCCGGTTCTTTTTGAAACCTGGTCTTTTCAGAGGCAATTGCTTGAAGGACTCAAGTCCCCCCACCCCCCAGCTCCGCCCCCCCCCCCCGGCTTTTCTTACCCCCCGTCGATTATTTCTTTGCAGAGTGAACGTTTGACTTCACACGACACCCCCCCCCTAGCTAGCTCTTTTCCCCTCAGGTGTTTTGTTGAGGAGGGCAGTATGTTTTTCTTTTTATGGAGGGGGATTGAGAGTTTATGTGATGGATTTTCAACCCGTCCAAAAACCAAAGGTCTATACCGCCACTATATCAATACTTGAACAACGGGGTACAGCCCCGGGGCAACCGGTTCTTGCCGATGCCTAGATCTTTTCATTTGAGGCGTCCCCCTCTGTCCTTTTGACTCCCCTGGTTCGGTGTCTTTCTTGCTAAGCCTGACCAGATCTTCTCCCTCTTTTCGAGGTAGGTCCCTGCCCTCTTTTTTTTGTCCTTTCTTTGCTTACGATCCTCGTGCTAAGCTGACACTATAACATCACCCCTTTTCCGTGCGTCCCCTCTATTTTTGTTCAACTCTTTTCCTGGGTTTTTGACCAGTTAGTTATTCATTTGATTTCTGTCTCCTTGATACGCCCAATACCCCCTCCCGATTCGGTGTGAACGATTAGAACTATCAAGGGTACAGGCAAACCAATACCCTTTGAAGTGAGACGTCTCCTATATAGGGGATATCTGTGACCAGATTATGACACTTGTGCCTACCATTGCGATCCATCGCTAGTTTCACCGGATCACCGTCCACCCTCTCCCACGGCCCCCCACGCACCCCCACCGGGGCTTTGTGTGTGAAATAAGTGTTCCCATTCCCCCACTTCCGCGCGCTGTTTAGCCCGCGGTCCTCCCCCTGTTTTGCGTTTTGCTTGACCTCAATCCCAAGGAACCGCCGGTTCAGGGCCTTGTTTAGAGTTTGCCGCCCCCGTAGACTATCGGTCAGCCTAGAGCTACCAAGCGACCCTGTCCTTTGTTCCTCCCTTTGAGTTTTTTTATTCGTTTCTCTGCTTTTTATTTTTTATTTTTTCCTTCTGTATAGTCTGTATTTTTTTTTTTCGTTGCGTTCGGTTGGACATCGTCGCACTTGCCACCCTTCTTTTCGATTTCGGCTTTTGGAGATGAGTCAGGGTGTAGTGTGGACCGGACTTTGTTCTTTCTTTTCCCTTGCAAAAAGTGCACTGTCCCCCCCGTTCCGCCCCCTTCCTGGCGATTTTTGGAAGTAAGCGACCCCGTTGCAGTTGGCGCCCCCCTGTTATGCTACTTCGTTCGTTAACAACCGTGCCCCCGGACGTTCCTCCTGATCCTCCTCCCCCCCCCTTTTTTGGCGCAGACGCATCTTCACGGCCCCCCATGCATCCTACTCCGTCACTTTCGCGAATTCCCCCTTGATAGCTTGCCACATTGCTGTGGACCGAACTTCATTCGACTTGAGTCCCCGCTGTGATGAGACAAGTGCCTACCCCTTTTCTTTTCAACAGAGGATCTTTCCTTTTAATTTTATTTTTATAGATGCCCGCCTGCCCCGGCGGTAATTACATTGTAGGAGGATAAGGGGAGTTTTTTCTCTTTGTTGGCGGAACATTGCAGTAGATGTCTGCATCGCCTCAACGCGACTCTGTTATCGCTTCCTCTGCAGGCTCAGGTTCCTCCTGTTGTGTGCTACCGAAGGGCTCCCTTCTTCCTTATTTTTCCTCACGGGAGACGCTCCCACTCAATATCTCGAGGTAATTCAATTCGATGGTGCAAGAGCGCTTGTTAGACGAAGATTTTTGTTCCCCCACACGGTCAGGGTCCTCTTATCGCGGCGTTTCGTCCCGTTAAGCGTTCTTCGGCGGGATTTCCCCTTCATTGTAGGATGTTCCCTTGCTTTCCTCGACATGGTGCCCAGCTCCCCCTTTCTGTCTTAATCGCCCGACCATTTTAAAGGCGGGCGGGCTTTCCCTGCCTAGGCCCTGCGAAGCGGTTTCTGGAGATTTGACGACCTTTTCCTTTCCGTTATTGGTCCCTGCCCATTGGCGCCTTTCGAGTTTCTGACCTTGACTTCCTCCTTTAGAGTCCATCCCTTCTCCTTGCCCTAAAAGAGGCTCACCCCAGCCCCCCAGTTTTACACCGGAGCGTCTTTTTCTGCGGTGGGATGGGTTTTCAATGATTTTTTTCCAAAAAGTGAATTTTTGTCGTTTCCCCTCACCAACCCAGATAGGGGTAAAAGTCACTCTTACCAACCAAGCCACACATCCCCCCCCATCCACATTTCTACGTTGGTCAAGATGTAATGTGCCGTCCTAACACTTGGTGTTACTTTCCCAATTACGGCACCCCTCCGCCCGCCCCCCTTATGACCCCGACAATACATTGTGAACAGACGTACAATTTCAAGCACGCGGATGCAACTTGGACCACTGCCGCGGGCTGACCGTGTTTTTTTCTCCGTCCGGCTTAGGTTTACATCTTTCCCCCTGTTTTTCATCATTCCCTTTTTTTTTTTTTTCGAGTATTTCGCACGACGCCGTTTCCTCGGTGCGTCGCCCAGTAGACCCCTTTCCCCCTTTCGTTCACCCTGTGCCATGAGTTTCGGGCTGAGACTCTTGGTTATTTGAACCCCTCCTTGTAGTTTACCTTAAGTTTCCCCCTCATAATGTCTACATCTTGGTATGTTTCCCTCCCTTTTTTTTGAGGTATCTTTCAAGGATAGCGTTTCCTGTTTTTCCCGAATATTGAACCCACTCCTTTTTTTGAACCAGACAAGCCGCCGTACGAAACCTGCCTCTCCCATGGAGTCCTTTTGCGTGAGGAAGGGTCGCGTGTAGGCTTGCCTGGTTCCGCCTTTTCATGCTAGACTTACACTTTTTTTTTTTTTTGGTCCCCGAGTTGCGCTTTATCCACCGCTTGCAGTTCTTCATCCGTCGCGCTCGCCCACTACATCTTTCCGTCGACTCTTGAAAACCTCCGCCCTGCAGCACTCCCTCACCCCCACCGGCGACGGTTCCCTGCTCCCCCCTTGCACATAGTAGCAGACCGGTCGCCCTTTTGCCGCGCTTTTGACCCCTCTTTCTGTCCCGTTCGCAGACGCCCGCCGCTGAACACTTGTCTGCCCATTCTCCTCTGACACTCGCGACGATGAAGATCCCGCTCATAGTTCTGTTTCCCCCCCTTTGGTCTTTTTAAGCAGTCTATCCTCCTGACTCTCCTTTTTTTTCCGCGCACTCGATCCTCCAACATCCCCCATCCCTAGGTGATCCTTTCCGCCACAAGCTCCCCAACCGCCAACACCGCTTCCTCATCTTCGACCTAGGACGTGTTTTCCCCCCACCCACTGCACAGAGTGTACCGCCTCATCCCCCCCCGACTCTTTTCATAAAAGTTAAATCACTTGCAGGTCGTTGTGGCCCCCTCCTTGCTCCGCGCACATCCCCCACGCCCTTCCTTCTGTCTGCATTCGCCTTCTTCATCTTCGACTTTCCTCTCACCCACAATCCTTTCGAGACAGCGGTGAGGCGCGGCCCATTTTGTGAACTCCATTTTTTGGAATTCTACTTTTTTCTATCCCTCACAAATGAGCTCTCCTTTACTAGCACCATCGGGACTTCATACCATCCAATTTTTTCTTTGGTGTTGCCCCTGCATTCCCCCCCCAACTTCCCCCGCAGCCGGGACTACGCTCTCAGATATCGACCTCCTGAGGGTCACCGCTTTTTTCGGTGGACCCTGTATTCGCTCGTTACTGGCCCCTGTATGAGCTAGTCCGCATCTGACTCTGACGTGATAATCCTGTACACTGTTTCACATATGCTGACCACCGTCGGGGTACGTGACAAGCCCTGGATTCCTTTGAATTTCCATACAGTTTCAGCGCTTTAACCTCTGCCTTTCCGGAGTTCCCCTGGAGGGATATACGACTAGGTTCCCGCAGTTCTCCCATCTCGAAGATTAAGGTGGATTCCCCCCCCCCTTTGCTCCTAAGCTTCCGTTCCGCGTCACACTCTTTCTTTCTCCCGCTCCTTTCAGGAGTCTTTTCCTTGAGTAAATCCTCTTCCGATTACGTTCCCCTTTTCCCCCCCCTTCGCCCGAGTCCCCTCATTCCCCCCACGTCCTTGAATGGAAGTGCATCTCTGATTGTAAAGTCTTTTTTTTTCTTTTTTCCCCCCCCCCTCCTACCCTCTGACCCAGTGCCAAATCGCTCTTGAGCGGGTCTTTTTTCCAGCGCAGCCTACCACCTGATTCTCTTTTCCCTTCCCGCTCCCGGCCCCCCCCCTTAATTTCTCTCTGCCTGGCTTACAACTTTTGTGATTACATTTTCTTCCGACCTCTTTCCCCAGAGGCAGTCTTCACCCCCACCCATACTTCGTCCCCTATACCATCGATCACAAACGACTTGATTTTACTTTCTTTCCCTCTTCTAAAAAGAAATCCTCTGCACTTCTACAGGCATAGCGGCCTGCCGGAAGAGCGCTGTTCCATACCCTCCTTTCCCTAAATTCCACTTCTTCGTATCTCTGGTTGGTATCTTTTCTTTCCTTGTGTCAGGCGGTTTCTACTCTTTCCTTCAACCCCCTGTTCTATCCCGACCTCCCCCCCCTCCTGCGATTCATTTATCGATTTTTTCCTCCTCCCTTTCCCCTCCTCCCTCAGTTGTTTTTTTTCTGCTCAAAAAACCGCGCGCTGCCTTCTTTCTTTGCCCATGCAGGGTCGGAATCGGATTCTTTTTTTGTATTGTCCGCGGAGAACTCCATGACACACCGATCTCTTTCCCCCCTCTTTGATTCACGCCTCCTTTTGGACTCGTTGAAACCTGAATTTCTTATTTAGCCTCTTCCAGTTCGGTTATTCGATGCTCATTTCTGACATTCCGGCATTGTCTTTCTGACAAATTCCTCTCACCTTCCTGGTTCTCTTGCTGGCTGGTCTCTCGGTTGTTCCTACTTTTCTGGGTTTTTGCCGCATTTTACGGCCAGTGAATCTCGTAATATTATTTAGCCCGTTTTCCGCGAGTTCTTCGGAGATCTCCACCTTTTTGCCCACTTGAGTGTTTCACGCCCGTTTTTCCCCCCCACATGCCCACATCCTGCATACCCGTACGCATATTTTGCTTCCGCTCTGTCCTCGGACCAGTCTACCGATGGTTGGCGCCCCATTGTCGGAGGGCTTTTGGAGGAGTATTGAAGGGTAGCGCTGTGCTCATTCTTGGTTCCCCATTTTTAAACCCAAACATGGACGAAAATCATATGCTATTCCCCGTGCCCGCCCACAACTGTCGTCTTTGTTTGTTTACACTTGTTATTCGCGGGCGCCCTATACCCTGCTTGATTTTGCAAGCGGATTTTCTGCCTCAAGGTTCCAGTTCCCCCTCCTTGAAAGGATAAGGTGAGAAGCTTTTCCGCTTGATCTCTTATAGCGAAGGATTTCTCGGCCATCCTGGAAGCGGCTCCCATGGGTCAGTTTTTCTACCAGTCGATGAGCAGCTGCGACCCCACTATCCCCTTTTGAAGTACCTTCGGTCCTCTTCGGGCTCCTGGACGATTATTGACTTGTTTTTGAACCTCCCCCCGAAACCCGGGCTGTGGCCTTATATTTCACCCAGTTGACACTGCGTTAGTCCCATTGATACCTATGCGGTTGCGGGCCCTCATTTCTTCACTTTTTTTTCATTCCCTCTCGCAATCAGCAACTCCCCCCCTTGCCCACCACTTCGAGTTATCTGGATTCGGCGATTATGACGAGGCCCTTCTCTTCGGGCTGGTTTTTCTTTTCAACCTGTCTGCCGAGTGTGTATCGCGCATCCCCGGAAGCCCGGAACCACTAGGCGCTACGCGAATTTTCCCCGGTCTTTCCGAAGGGGAGATGCACCGGGCGTTCCTCATGGTCCTCCTCCACCCCGCTGAGTCTGTTTCTTTGTTTCGTTAGCCCCATTGAACTACGAGCTTCTCAATCCCTTTAGATGCCCTGTTCGACCCTGATAACTCCCGGCCTCCCTGTGGACCCCACTTTTTCTTCCGTTTCTTTTTACCTTTGAACTTAGTTTATTCTGTTGTGTTGGTTTTCTCTCTGTGCTTCCTACACTGTCAGTTCCTGTCTCTTTCTTGGATTGATAGGTTGGGCTGGTTTTTTATTGTACTTTTTCCGTAACGTCCTTCTTTTTTCTCGCGATTTGTATCATTCCTCTTTGAGCCGAGAGGTGTCGCCTTTCTTCTTTACTTTCCTTGAAAGCCCATCCCCCTGAACAGTTGGAACACCCTGACCCTGATCTCGTAAGGCATCCTTAGAGGTTTGAACGAGGTGGTTCTTTCGACGTTTTGCGGTTTTTGCCACCACGGTCAGGGCGGCGACTCCGTTAGTTGTAGTTTATTTTTGACGTGCGTTCTAAATTTTTCCCGATGTCCCTTATTTTTGTTTTCCTGTCGGTGAAGTAACCCCCCTGTTCTTGGTTGTTGGTACCCTCGCATTGGGCGGGGCGAAATTCTCGACGGCTTGTAGTATGTTCTTTCTTTTTTTCACTGGACCGCGCGTTCGCTTGGTCAACTCTTTCTCCTTTCGGCGGCGTGCTACTTGAGTGCCTTTCATGAGAAACGTTTGAAGGTGGTTACTATATCCACGGCGTCGCCTGGTCCCCTCACGACCCCCCCTTCCCCCCCTTGCTCTCGTTTTCTTTATGCGTCAGTGGTTTTACCTTGTGGTTTTTTTTTTAACCCCACACGTGAGTGTCGACTCCCGCAACCCCCCGACTCTTGTGAACAAGGTCAATAACCCAACAGTTCCCATTCCACTCTTGACATGTTTCAAACTTAAAGTTCCCATTTCCCCCGGGGCATTTCTCCTTACATCCTTTCCCATCATGGCCCAGCGTGCTGAATCCTGTCCTTATGCCATCCACTGGGCCTTTTTGGTTTTTACACCTGTCGTGCCTGTCCAATGTTTTACTTTTCTTTTCCCTCCTCCTCCCCGTGTTTTTCTGTCTCCCTCTTTCGAGCCTGTTCGAGCTTAGCACCCAAGCCTGTTGACAGTTTTTGACTTCTTTCCCCCGTGCCTTCATGAGTTTTTTTTTCTAGGGTTCGTAATCTTCTTGTTGTGGTTTTCCCTTAGTTTTTCCCATCCTGTGTATCTTTCCTTGTGATGATTTACGTACCTCGTATGCGGGGGGGGGCATGGGTTTGGTTGGTTCTTGTTGTTTTTGTTTTTTTTTTGGTTTTTTTTCCCCCCGACAGTAACATTTTTTTTCCAGCACACCCTCCGTTTCCCATCACAACCAATGTTGGCTTTTATGCGTAGGGCTCTCTGTAGTTTTGCCTTTTGTTCTTTTTCCATAGCCGGCACAAGTCGCACCATCGCCGCATTCCCCGACTCCCTCCCTCTCCCCGCTGCGGATTTGGTTCCTCAGGACACCTGCCCCTGGTTTTATGTGACCCACAATGCGCCGACCAAACCCCCCCAACCCCCTGTTCCCTTTTTTCTGACCAAGCCAGTGAAGAAATGTGTAAACAGCAAATCCTGGACCAGTCCGTCCCCGAATTTTTCCCCCCCCGACTTCCGTCCTCGGACCCCTCCTCATATTCCGCCTGAACAGTTGATGAAACCCCACATAGTAGCTTTGTATCCCCAAGCTTTCCAAACTCCTATCTTATCAGCTCCTCAGTTCATTGGTTCCAATTGCGGTACTCTTTTTTCGTTCCCGCTGTCTTTACCCCTCCTTTTTAAATTTCCGGCCCCCCGAGGACCCGATCAGCATTCGCCTATTCTTGACAAAAATCCAGAGGCGCAGCCCCATCAATTAATTTCCAGGCAAAAATCCCCCTCCCATAACAAAAGCCCAACCGTATCTAATTTTCATCTGACCTCGTGCCCGTTCCCTATGCACCAAGTGACCTGAATAAACCCCCTGGTTTGCACCATTTTTCCATACCCCTGACTCCCCGGTGTAACCATACTTTTCAAAGTTTACTTCTACCGGACATTTTAACGTGCATCGTAATCTAGTATCGGCGCATTTCATGCCCCATCCTCCTTTAGCAGCGTGGGCGCATTCCCCTTCTGAAGCCCTCTTCACCCTCTACTACCTTTATTAGAACGAAAATTAGAGTAGCGTACATCTATAGTTCCGTTGATCCCCCTTGTGACGGGTGGCCGAGGTTGAACAAACCCGCAGACTTTTCGCTTCGACCTCTCATTTTCCGCCGATACCCCAAGTTTTTTGTATTTTAGATTAGTTCTTCGATGAGTAGTTTAATCTTTACGCTTTCCTCCTTAATCGTCAATGGCTTCCACTGGAACCCGCGCACGGTATCCGGGTTCCTTTAATTCCTTCCCTTCCAAACGCAAAGGAGTATTGCTCGGTTCATCCGTCGGTTCGACTTGCCCAGCATGATGATCCTTAGGAATCCTTCGTGAGAAGTAGCGTCCCCCCGAGTACTCTTTCGGTCTCCGTTAGTAGGTCGCTCTCTGTCATTGCGGCAATCCTCAGTAGCTTCCGCTTCCCAAACGCAAAGGTACTGAGACCTTTGCAGGCACCTCCTTTTCAACCACAATTATGTGGCATGTGCCTTTCAATACTCCGATTTTTCCGTTTTTTTTATTTGGGCCCAATCTAACAATCCACAACTGACCAATCTCGCGTTGCTAGATTGATCTGTGTGCTCAAGAGGTCATACAGGCTGTCACGCCCCCCGCACGGATTCGGGGGCACGGTCTATGAATAAGCCAAATATTGCCAATTTCCCAACTCAGGTCCACTTCCGACCCCTGGTTTTCCCCACAATTCGTCCTTTCGGCCTAGTCAAATTTTAACGGTCCAACATATAGTAGTCCACACCTTCTGATCAATCCCGACCAAGGGGCCACCACCGATGAATTCAGAGTTTTCCCTTTCCCCCCCGCCCTTTGCCTTGCCCATTTTCATGGCTCCTTTCGCATTTTGTACTTGTTACATCTTCTGACGCTTCACCTCTTAAAACAGGCTGACCGCACATTCTTTCGTATCCCGTGTAGTGTTTTCACCTCTCTTTTCTTTTAGTTGTGTTATTTGCCCCTTTTCCCCTCTGGCTGTAAAGACATGCATAACTACTCTGTTTGCTCCTCCCTTGCCCTACGACAGACTGCTTTGTTCTTATTTTTTTGAATATATTTCCCACCTCGTTTTGTGCGTGTAGAGATTCACAAACATTGCAGCTTCACCGACCCCTCCCCCACATGTCTGCCTTGAATCAGGACGTATTTCCCGCGGACTTTTTACAGTTCCATGAGCTTGAGGGTGTGATTTATTTTGTATGTCCTCTGCTGCCAGGTCTTCCCTCACACTCACACTCATCTTTCCACCCGATGGTGTGTGCTCCGTCCAGGCAGAAATTCGTTCACCGTGAGATTCCTTTAACCTGCTTGCCAGTCGTTTCCCTCGCGTTATGTAGCATTATGATGCGTTGAAGGCAGCGGTCCCTTCTGTTTCCTGGCAGATTAACCCTTCCCCGCGGTTTGGGCTGTCGTTCTGCAGTGAAGTGTGCCGAATAATTTTTCTGGTTCTTGTCCCTGTTAATCCCCTTCCCCCAGTTGTTCCATCACGGTTTCCTCAGGGATCGGCGATTGTCCATTTTTCAGCTTTTTAGTTTGATTTAACAAATATTTGAAAGTCCCTGTTCGTCTGTAGGAGTCCGCCGCTGGGTATCTGTCACTTCAGATCCTCTCTTTCTGCTCAATTGGCGATTTTGACTTGTACACATAAACATTCGTTGCAACCTTTTCGTTCCTTGTTTCCCCCACCTTTTGCCTCTAACCCGTTTGCGTGACGGGGGAGATTTGATGTTCTTTTCGGCGGTAGACTTTTTTTTTCGTGTGTCCCATATGCATCCGTCTACTTTCCCTGGCCGCCTGACATGCATTTTTTTTCGCCGCGCACCACCCCCCCGTACCTCGATGACTCAGAGTTTTAGTCTCTTTATTTTTATAGCCGACTGCGCATCGGGAAGACACTTCCCGATCGCGAGTGACTCCCTCCTGGCCGTGGGGAACAGATTTTCTCAGGCTGGCCGACCAGGCAGGTAAATCTCGACCTCCCCTTTAAAGCGTGTTCGCCGTCGTGCCATGACGCGATGCGGTCGGCGCGCCTCTCCTTCTTTCTCCTGCGTCACTCCTCTCCCCCTTAACCGGACCCAATGTGAGGATTTCGGCGGAGAGAGCAACAGCAGGTCCTGCTTTTCTTTCCCCTTGCTGCCACCCGGCACTTCCGTCGGAACGCCCGTCCCCTTTCGTTGGACGGCACACACTTTTGACACCATTTTGACGCCTTGCTTCCGTGAGATTCCTTACTTTCCCCCCTCCTTTCCTAGCAACTCGTCTTTTTCGATTGGATTGTCAAACGTCCCCTAGATAAGAGATCTTCTTATTTTCCATTTTATCCCCCCCTTTTTTCCCCGGTCGAATGCCGGAAAGCATGAGTTGACCCAGTCTGCCAGGATTTACCCCCTTTGGATGTGATTTCTACTCGAGACCGGGTTTGGATCGCGGGACTATTTTACTCCTCCTTTTTGTTTTCCGCCGGACAGATCCGTTGGGCTTTTTTGTTTTGTGCTTCTTTTTTTTCCCCTGAAGTGATTCTTTTTTTGATGTCTAATAGCTAGGCTTGAATGGTTTTTCAATACCGCGGGCTCGGTCTGCTCGTTTTTACGGGGGGCGCCATGATCCTGAGTCTAAACGACCAGAAACCTTGGTGGAAAACAGATCATCTAGGTCAGTCCCCCTTCGCTGTTTTGGAACGCTGTGGTTCAGAGCTATTTGGTTTGGCATACACGGTTCCCCCCCCCCAGTTGCATGGTAGAGGTGCCTTCTATTGTTTACGCGGCGGGACGTTTTCCCCTTCTTGTCGGCTTTAATATTTTTCCTGTTACCTCCCGCTTGGTTTCTTGTTTAAATCGCGACAGTTTCGGTCCAATTGCCGGCGACGGCCCGGAGACTTTTGCGATCTTTCCTCAATACTTCCTTTTCTTTGTTTCTGGTTTCTCACTCTGTGCGTTTTCCCGGTGTCGCCGCCCTAACTTCTTCCTCTTTTTCCGACTCTCCGCTGGACACACACCCCAACACACCTAGACAGCTGCGGTTTATTTAGGTCTTCGTTGCTTTAGGGCTTGAAAAACGTCTTCCCAGCTTGTCTCCTCCCCGTCAACCCTCCTCCAGTTACGGCATATTGTAACCTTCCCCTTTCCAAACCACCCAGTCTGGAACCACAAATACATCCCACATTAGCTTGGCTCCCCCCATCCTTGACTCCACTTCATTCGTATGTTTACCAGAAACTACAGCGGCGCGTTCACCGAAACTCATTGTGTCCCCTCCTTTATGCCTCCTAGAACGTCCTCTGATGTTTTTGTGCTCTGACTGACGGCTGTTTGCCTGCCAATTTTTGTAATCTGACTCCGTAGTTGTTTTTAGTGAGCATTTCCCCATGCCACCCGTGACATTTTTCGTTTTTGCCCCTGCTTGTCTTTGTCCGCATTGTCAGAAACGGCTGCCCTGACGTGTCTTTTTCTGCTGCGCTGCGTTTTCTGTACCTTTTCCCTTTTTTCCCTGCCCTGGGAGTTAGGCCTTTTTTTGCATGCCTCCTTTTTTTTTTTCTTTCCTATTGTATTTATCGCCCGATGTTGGGAGTACGACTGCGGTCAGTCGTTTTGTGTTCTTTGATACTTAGTTCGATAGACTTTAACCCTTACTTTCGTAAAACAAGAACTTCCGTCTCCAGCAAACCGCGCTCCTTTTTTGTGATCTGCTTGCGTGAGGTCTGGTTTGTGAGTGGCGGTCCTTCCCCTTTCTTCCTCCCGTGATACAAGCTCCGCCCTTTAAGCCCCCGGGCTGATCCCTTCCCCCCAGATTGATATCCTCGCGCCTCCTTCCCCCCTCTGGATGGATGTGCCCCCCTGCCAATTGCGTTTTTTTTCATGCCCCCTCCCACTGGAGCGATTTCTACTGGGAGCACTTCCCCTTCCTTTTCGTCGCGCCGTCTCCCATCGTACTTATACGCTAACTCATGGCCAGCCGTCTCCTACCTCTTCTCCTAGGTTTTACACCTACCTCCTATATCAGATAATGAAAAGGTGTAATGACAACACCTTTTAGCGAGACCCCCCGAGTTTTTCCACCCCCGGCTCCCTCTCCGCGAATCCTTTTAATTCCCCCTTTTTTTCTGCGGTCCTTGTAGTATATTAATGGCTATTAGGCCAGTCCAACTCTGAATCCTCCTTGCCCACCCATCCGCGATATTTCCTCCTTCCGTTTTCGTTAACCCTTCCAGCAACCCATCCCCCCACCGTATCCGCCCGCCCCCCCGTCTCGCCCGCGTGTCGTTTTGGCAACCTAGTACGATAAACCCCCTGACTTTTTCCTTTTCTCCTGCCACTCCCTGCCTTTTAACCTGCCTCCGCATTTTCCTTCCCGGCCCGTTACGAGACAAGTTATGCCCACCGCACATTCTCGCCTCTCCTCTTGTCTCTTTTTCTCTCAACAATCGACAGAGAGACACATCCTCAGTGAGCGGCGCAGGCATGAGATGCTATCCTCCCTTTCACCCTCCTACCGGTCATTTCCCCCCGTAACTCCTACTTCCGGGGTCGTAGTGCCAGTCCGGCATTTTGGGGTGGTCCGTTTGGCATGGGGGGGGGGGATTCGTAGGGTTGGGTGGTGTGTTGGGTTTTTTGGTTTGGTGTTTTTTTGTGGGGCCTGTTTTGGTTTCTGTTGGCCTGGTTTGACAATCCCCCCCCTTGACCCCCTCCGGGCTTTCTTTCTAAGCCGTTTTCATCGCGTCCCCGCCTACCATCATGTGCAGAGGTGGCTTTTTCGATGGCCTCTTTTAGGGGTTAGTCCAGCGCCGTTAAGGGGCGCACGTCCCCATTTCCTAACAAAGTCAGAGTTATTATCCCCCTCCTGTGACATCGTTTCTACGTTCCATTCGGCCAGCAGCACCAAGCTCCCTTCCTTCCTGTCATGTAACAGGTGCGTCCTTCCCGCGAGGTCACTCCAAGTCGTTTGTTCCTTCCTGCGTGAGGTATTTATTTCGAATCGAGCGATAAACCCACCCTTCTCCCCCCCGCTCGCGTAGTCTTGAGGGCTTCTTTTTTCCTTCCTTACCCCTATCGCCCGCTTCCGCTTCCAGCCTCCCTCATGTCCGCGCCGCCTTCTATTCACCCCGACACTCGGTAATGTGACTTAGGTTAATATCGCTTTTCCTATGATTATGTGGTAACCCGACCCCCTCCCTCCAGGTGTCCCTCACACCATCGCTCTTTTTGATGACCCGGCTTTGGAGTGCCACAGAGCCGTTTATCTCCACAAGAACTCCCGGGCTTCTATATTTTTTGGTCCCTCGCCCCATCTGCACCCACTAGGCTATCTCCTAGACCCAGGCCTTCCACACTGGTGCTTACCATCCCTTGAGTTCCCGGTCAAAGCCTGTGCTTTTCCCTACTCCTACCCACTTCGGCAACCCCCCTATGACCCTTCACGAAAACCCAGCGGATAGTTAACTACTTCCTAACACCCCTCCCCCATCCTTTGCCGTCTGGTGTCTAGGAATTTCTCCCCTCCCTTCCCCTGGCGCGGCGTCCCAAAAATCACGGCACCACGAAACTTCCCCCTCCCCCTTTATCACGTTTATCCTCTATGGTGTGTGTCTCCTTGACTATCCGAGATCTCACATATCACAAACCCCTTCTGTCTCTCTCCCCCCCCTTGTACCCTGCGTGTTTTTTTTCGATCTCCCTCTTCTTTCCACTAATTTATTTCTTCCGTGGTGTGTGTTGGCACAGTAGATGTATTCCCACAACGCGCGCCCCGATTCACTTTGCTTTCTTTTTTCCGGCTTTTTGAGGACGTTGATTTAGGGATCGCCTTCGTACCGGAGTGACCACGTTCCCCGTGCCCCACATTTCTCCCCGCATTTATTCCACATGTATACTTTCACAGTGGAATTTTCACCCCTTGATTATTTAACCCTGCGCGGACTTTTCCTTCTCGCGCGCTGTCCGTATTGAGTTTGACGGCACTGCACTGTCTGTTTCTCCCCCCGTGAACGGATTAATCCTCATGGTGGTCATCCCTTGCTTCAATGTTTCCATTCTAGGTGTGCCGACATTGAGGCCCATTTCTTTTGTCGGCCCCGCCTATGTGGCAGGCATCCATTGATATGACTATCACGGATGTGGTACATCCCTACATGGAAAATTATTCCATCGTGCGCGTCTTTCCGCAGTCCCCCTCACACCCCCAAACTAACCAACAGCCGGCTTCTGTCGGGCGCGGGGTTCCCCGTTTTGAATAGAATAACAGCTTCCCGCGCTCCTTTTTGTCGCCCTTTCCTCTTTTATTATTGTTTCCACCACAAAAAGCATCTGGACAAAGCGATGCAATCACGCCCCACTTTTTGCAGGGACTTCTTTATGCGGGCAGACCTTGCTTGAGTTAGAAGTGCCAATCCTTCTACCCCATCTGCAGACTGACCTCATAGCATCCCTCCGCACCGGTCTCCGCGAGAGGTTGCCGCGGTTTCTCGCTCTTATTCGATTTTCTCCCCCTTTACCTTACTAGGGTCGACTTCGAACTCTCTAGCTGACATGAGAAGACCATAGGGACCGCTTTTAGGTGCTGTCGAAGGATTCACCCAGAGAATCCCCCGGGCGTGGCTCTTCCCCCCCAGCTCCTTTTTCAAATGGCACAATGAAAGAGACCTTTACCTGAGGAGACCCCGCTTTTTTATGGCCACACATACGACCCGTCTAACCACCCTTTTACCCAACCACGAACAGGGTTCGAGCGTGGTACTCATCTCCTTCTGAGTTCGCAGACGACGCTTAAACATCTTCCAACCCGGATAGAATCAAGTCCTGCGCTGACGGTTCCCCTCTTTAAGTCGGTATGTTTTAGGTCGTCCACCTCACGTATTTCCAGTGCGATTCATCCCTGGAGACGCCCACGCTTTTTTTTGCGCTGACGCGTCGCCCCTGCGTCCGACTGGATTGCTCAGAATTCCTTTCACAGCTCCTCGCGGCCTTCTGACGCTTTTGACGGTTCATGTCCTTGATTTTCATGGATATTCAAACGAGGTCTCTTTTTTCCCCCTTACTGCATCGTCTTGTTCCTCATTTCTTGATGTGTGCGAGATTTTTACGAGGTTTTGAGGTTGTAGTACTACCCGGTTTTCAGTGATGGGGGATGCTCTCTTTCTTTTTTTTTCATTACCAATCTCTTGCGCTTTATCCAATTTTCACTCGCCTGTTGCGCATCGTGACTTATTTTGGACACCAGGACCGCTCCGGTGTCCCCCTTTTCCCTTTGCATCTTTTCGTTAAAAGGCAAGTCGCTGTTCAGTAACCGCGCTTTCCTACGCTCCTTGGGGCATACGCGGTTCCTGCGGCGATCTTGGCCTTGCAAGCCGAGGGGGGGGGCGTCAGTGGCCCTTATTTGCGACCGGCCTTTTTAGACACGTTTATTGCTGAGTTCCCTTTTGCCCTCCCCCCGTATGAGGGAGTGCCTCGCGCACCCTAGTGGACCCCTTTGCCGACAAAAACCGTGTCACGGGGTGACCCGTCCTCTGAGCTCCCTTACGGACAGCGGGTCGGGCCTGATGACGCCATCCTGGCCCGCGTTTGGCATAAATCTTATCTGGATGGATCATCGAGGGCGACTTGTACGGCGATTTCGCGAACGGCAGGAAGACCCCTTTTGGACCCACCACACGCGTTCCCCCGGACCTACATTAAGTCTCGGCGGTTCTTGCTATTTTTTGGTCCGCAACCACATTTACGCGTTGTGACGTCCTTTTCAAAACCCTTGAACTCCCCCTATCCGGTTCCCCTTCCCCCCCACCACAAATCCAAATTAACTCAATTTCTGGGTCCCCCCACCAAGCATAGGGACACTCCCCGCTAAGGTATTTCACCCCCTCACCAGTGCGTCCCCTCGGTCCACCGGCACTCATGTTTTCAAGGCCTTTCATAGGCCGGGAAGAAAATGGCAAGGCTGGTTTTTACCTCGACCCCCCCGGAACTGCCACACCTCTCTTTACACCCTCCCCCATCCTCCTTTGTTGAGAGACGACTGGGCACCGCAAGTTTTCTCGCCAACCACCCACATCCCTTTTCCTTTTTTTCTTGTCATAACGTTCTTCACTTTCTTCGGCGTTCTCATGTAAAATTCCTTCCCGAGTTGGAGTTTTCCCTTCCTTTTTTGCCCTAAATGTATTCATTATTTTTTATTTATACTGTTTGCGTGAGTTTTCCCCCGTGAGAAACTGGGTTTGGCCTTTCAGTAGACCCCCGACCTTTCACTTTTTTTCCACCCTGATCCACTCAACCGCGACCCTTCACCTGACCGTCGCGCACAAGGGAGCGCGTGTCTTTTCGGACCGGGCTTCCTCCCTTTTCATCTAAGTAGAAACACAAGGTCCGCCCGCGAGCCTTATCCCCCCTATGATCATATCCAGCTCCGGCACCGGAAGGACTATCCCCTCTCGACCCGCGGTTCACCCAGTGAGTCCACTTCAACACCTCCCAAATTGAGAGAACTCACACCCCCTTACTACTTTTCGGCCAAGCTTCGCACATCTCGTCCAAGCGTCCCCCTAATTTCACACAGTACCGTCTCCCCCTCACTCTGTCGGCTTTTGGCATCCAAAGACAGATATCAGATTGTTACCCCTTTGAAACACAGATTATCCCACCCCCCCCCCCAAGTTTGCGGATTAACTAGGTTTTCCACCACCCACCCACCTTTCCTTATAGTGGATCAACCTGTTTCCACTGTTTTAGCGGTCCTGCCTTTAATCTAGCGCTCTTTTTAGCCAAGTCGTCTCTTAGACCGCTGACGCGCCGTGATTTCACAAAACCCGCGATACCCTGAACAAAAGACCCCAAGTCCCCCATCAGCTTCCGTTGTTCCGGCAATGATTTACATACCTTCCCCAAGACCAGTCTCACCGATGCCCTGACCCCGGGCCAAGATTCCACCAGAGAGACCGTCACACTCCACCCCTTCTTTGAATAACGCTCACAAATTACTGTCCTCTCGCCCCTTTCCCCTCCCCCTGTTTCCGGCATTTCTTCTTGCGACTGCATCTGAAAGGCCGCGCCTCCGTCTCTGCCCCTTTTTTGCGCAACATTTGCTTCCCCCAGATGCATGAGTAAGACCTTTTCACATCTCCTCCTCTCCGCCAACACCATCGCTTCAGCTTCCCTTCCGTGATTTACTATGACAGTGCGGGTGTGGCAGCAGGTCAAATCTCAACCGCAGCCCCCCTGTGTTTCTCTCCGCTCTTCATCACAACCGGTTCCTAATTACTTGTGTAAATTTTCGTACGATGGCCGCCTTGATGCTTTAGGTAGAACCGATGACTAAGCATCCTTTCTCCTTCCCTGTGTTTACTGGAATACGTTCAGTGATCTCCCCTCCTGGGATTGGAGGGGCCCTTAGTGAACGTCCCCCCGCGGACCTTCAGTTTCGTCAGGTATTCCTATCCCCTCCCTCGTTCTCGCATGTTCTGATTTTACCATTTTTTTCTATGTCAGGTGGGCGCAGTTATGTCAGACCCCAGCGCACTAACCGCGGCTTCTAATTCCCTCATTTGTGTCTGTGCAGCTATTGCGGAACACTTTATGCCTTCAGTGAACCACTTCATTACGTTACTACTCACCCTTTCCGCACTCACGTTTTTTGACCAATCCTTTCCCCCCATCTTTTGGAGTCCTTGGCCGACTAAATCTTGGCAATTTTCCATTGATTGGTTTTATGTTTCCGTCCCGATTCACCCAACCACCCCACCAACAGGATTTTCCGTCCCTACCTCCGTCGTTGTGTCCCCGATTGCGGTGGTGAGAACCAATGTGCGTTTGCAAGGCTACGCCCAGCGAACTGCCTATTTAATAACCTCACCTATCCCCTTTTTCCAAGTTTTTCCCTACTCCGCCTGCCAGTGTACGGTACCTGTTGATTCCCATCCACAGTTCCTGACAGCCGGTTCCCCCCACTGTAGCGAAGAGACCCATTGATAAGATTCTGTTGCTAGTTTCACGCGTTTCCATTGACTCCCATCCCACCCCTTTTCACTTTCAATTTTACCTTTTTTTTCCCCCTACCCCCAGCACAGGGCACTGCTTGTTGGTTTACCCGGGAGGCCCATGAGCCTTTGGTCACGAGATGGTCCCCTTAATTGCATGTACTACAGTGTTTCACTTCGCTTTTCTCCTTATTTTCTTGGGGTTCAGAGTTTTTATTTTTCTTTGTCTGTGACCTGTTGTCCTTTTCCTTCCTCGTCCGTCTATTTATTCTTCTTACTCCCTTCCGTCGCCCCCGCCTTTCACGTTCAGCCTATCATGCTGTCTCGTTTTTTTATCTCCTCACAACTATCCCCCAATTTTGTGGGAGTTTTAGCTTTTGTGTCCTATAACCCCGCTGCTCCCACGCATTAGTCCCCTACCTTTGGCTTTCATTGAGCGGTGGTGGCTCTCCCTTCGTCCGCGTTATATTCCGCTTTTTGATTTCTCGGAGAAAATTGCCCGAACCCCCCCGTTGTATTCTTTTTTTTCCCCCCCCACTCTTCTCATTTATTATCGGTGAAGAAGTTGTGTTCCCCAGTCCCTTTCTGTGCCCCCCTTACACTTGACTTGGTTGGAAGCCGCGCTTTTTCCCTTTGGTGTTGTCCTTTTCGCGAGGCTCTGTCTTTATCGACCCCCCTGTTTTGTCCAATAGACCATTTTGCACTCTTGCCACTTCTGTTTCTGAAAAGTTTTGTTTCCCAGTGACAATCCCCGTTCCCCCTTTTCTTTTTGTGACATATTGTGAGGTGAACGTTTCCCTCCTTTCTTTATGGGTTTTTATGCCGCTTCTTGCCACCCCCTTCTTCACACTCTTGGTCGGTCAGCGGAGTCTTGGACCCTTTTCCGATGGTTGTTGTACAGTAGCCACCGTCGGCCAATGTGTTGCAAGTTCACCCCACAGCCCTACGCTTGCCCCCCTGCCTCAAGACTACGCCCATCGCTTTTACAAAGGTCTTCCTTTCGTCTATCGTTCCTGTCCTCCCGTCTCCGAGGGGGAAGCGTCTTCTTTTTCTGGTGCAACCCCCCTCTGGGACCCCCCTAGCCTGCCAATTCACTTGCACAATGTGCGTTTTTGTTTGAACTTCTCTGCACCCTTGTTCTTGTCCATTGTTTTGAATCCGGATGAGGTGTAGGAGCTGTGTTCCCATTACT
>Ga0179593_1322609_pt1 | contig 28694 bp, 27 predicted proteins | sample CZODoug2_1_08_16_FD_185931 | JGI IMG/M metagenome (GOLD analysis project Ga0179593, IMG submission 185931) | Vadose zone soil fungal communities from Angelo Coast Range Reserve, California, USA - CZODoug2_1_08_16fungal (PacBio error correction) | ecosystem: Environmental > Terrestrial > Soil >... | reverse complement strand
GTAGAATCCCTTTCCTTCACATGCTCCTTTGCGATCCTCCCTTCAATTCACTTTCGTGCACTGGTTCTCCGAGAGGTCAGTCCTACTACTCCCTCTTCACCTTTTAAATTTGTCAGATTGAAAAATGCTTCGTAGGGGCCCCCCCCCTTATTCGATACCCCCTTCCGCTAGCATGTCCTAAGCAAAGCTCCAATGAAGAATCCAGAGACTTGGATTGTTTGCCCTTCTGCTATTTTTCTTTTCTCCCCCTGAGCCGAAAAATCATGCCTTTTTTCCACTCCTTCCTTCGAATTGAGATTGTTCAATGTTCGATCTTCCGGTTTCGTTTTCCAGTCCACACTTCACACATCTGATTCCCTCGTTTTTTGAGTCAGGTTCTTTTCCCCCCCACTTTGTTCCCCGTTGACCTTTTTAGGATTGTAATCGCTTCCTTCCCCCCCAGTTCCTTGCGTCCTTTTAATTTTTTCCTAACCAGTGACGAAATCTCCGCGGTAAAATTTAGCTTTTTCTTGCCCTCATCCAGCCCCCACTATCTAGCCTTCTTCCGGTCTCTTGACGTTTTTTGTTTTGGTCGCCCTCCTTACTCGGCTTCTTTTTCCCCCTTCTTTCTGAGTAGCAAGCTCTGCCCCTACACACTTCCCTCTCGCCCCCCGAGCAAACTTGGCCTTTCTTTCTTTGCCTTCTTCCGGGACTTCCATTGTAGGGTTTAAGCCACTTGCGCGTTCTACGCAGCGCGCCCCCCTTCCTTCCTTCTGCACCATAAAAGTCCCCCCAATTTTGCCCTCAGCTTTTGTTTTCTTCCAAATCGATAGAGTTTTCCCTCCTCCTTGTTTTTTTTTGTTGAGAGCTTGGGGCCGACACATAGGTGATTTCTTTTTCCTTTTTCTCCCTTTCCCCTGCGCGCGCGTATACATTGCGTTTCTGGGCTTCAATTCCCCAACCCCCTTACCCGCAACCCTCCGGTCCACGACTCACCTCTCCTCGCGAGACAAAAGTTTTGCAGCCTATTTCGATGGAATTTTTTGCATAGTTTTTTTGCATCATTTGAGAGAGCAGCGATGGAGTCCTCACCTTCCCGACCCCCTTTAATCGCCGAGATAAACCCTTTTACACTTCAATTTTTCTAGTGGTTTCAAGGCACGTCACCGCGAGTTTACCTCTTCATTTAGTTTTCGAATCGTTTTCTCCCTTTTTTTTTTTCTAAGCGCTTCCCCCAGCATCGGAATGTTTCCACAGTGTGGCAACAAAGTGGTTCCTTCTGACGTCCTTCCCTTTCCTCTTTTTAAGGCACAGTTGATTTGCTTTTTTTGGCTTCCCACAACGAAATATGAGACATTTCAGCAGCTTCCACTGCGTGGAACTTCCAGGTATGTTTTCCGGCGAATGTTTTGCTCAAAAACGATCTTTCTTCCTTACGCGACCCCCCTCCCCTCCCAAATACATTCTTTTTCCTTTGAATTTTGCTGGAGGAGGACCTATGATTATTCTTGATCTTTTCTATTTCTGAGTCTTTGACGACCTCCGCACTTTGAGTTCCCCGCTTTGCTCTGATAACCGTGATGACCTGCTCTATCACCATTGCACCACTCTTCTTTCCCTTGCTCGAATTAGCTTTTCTTTTAGGCTACCCACAAGGAGGGTATAGGATATTCTGCAATAGATTAAGGGCTGGAAGTCTGCGAGCAGCTCCTTCTTTTTTTCCTCCTCAGTCCTCTTTGACCTTCCTGTATCACGTTCACTTTTTCCTGACTCTTTTATTGGGCCCTCCTGCGCACGCTTTTCGCTGGCCTTATTTCGGCTTTTCAGGGGTACGACAGTTAAAATTGAGCGCTCGTTCAATTTCTTTTTTCTTTTTTGCCGTCCTCCATCGGTATAGTTTCCTTCCCTTGCCTTCTTCTTCCTCCGAAGCCAATCTTTCCTGTGAAGGCCCCTCTCGAACCTTCTTTTCACGTCTAGCGGTCTCCGCCCTCTCGGTTTTCCCCTTTCGGGCTGGTTGCTTTGAACTGCCATAGTTCCGCGTTTGCTCACCGCTTCTTACCCCTTTTTTTTCTCAATCGCGGTGTTTTTGTTAATTGGCACCACACCTTCCTTCAGGGTTATCCCATCACGAAAGGTTTGGCGTTTCCGCGCAAGCGATGTGGTTTTTTTTTTTCCTCCCCTGTTTTCGTCGCAACGGCACCGGGCTCGTTTGTCGTCGCGATCACCTAGGTCTTCTTTTTTGCATACCTTCGTTTATAGGTTTTAGACCTGCACAAAGGCTTAGCGCACTCCATCTACTTTTGTTCCTTTTCCACCCTTCTTTTCCCTTCCTTTTGGCGTCTTGACTCAGTTTTCTTACACATCTCTTTTACAGTCCTTTATTCCTTGCCTCTTCTTCCCCCCGTTTCGCGAACTCCCCTACCCTACCACCCCCCCCACTTTTCCCAAAACAAGCTAACCTTTTAGGTCTCCACTGCCAGGTTGACCAAGCTAACTGAATAGGGAAACCACACTTTCTCTAAACTACACTGACAACAAATGAGCCGGTCATTCTCTCAAATAGTGCATCCTTTTGGTTAGAGCTATAGATTTTCAGTTTTTTAATGACAAAGTTCCTTTCACCACCCCTGTGAAAGACCCCAGATATTTGGTGAGTTAATAATTTTCATATATCATCTTCGACGAGCTTTCTTTCTAGCCTAATTTGTAATAGATGACTGTGAGAAGCTATTTCTCTTTCATGAAAACCCAACAAACCCCCAAGAATTTTCCTTCGTCATGCGAAAATACATTGTTTGGGTATCTTTTGGGGGGGTTTTTTTTTTAATGTTTGGGTGTTTGGGTGGGTTTTTTTATTTCTGTTGTTGGAGGGTTTTTGTTGCGTGTGTGGGTTGTTTCTAGGGGGTTTTGTTTTTTTAGTGGTCGAGGGTTTGTGGGGGAGGGATGTTTGTGAGGACTCTTGTTCTTCTCTGATTGCCGGTAGTGGTGTTTTTGTGGTGTTGGGTGTTTGGTTTTGGTTGGGGGTTGTTGTGGGGGCGGTTGGTGGGGTTTTTTTGTTTTGTTGGTTTCGGTTTTGTTTTGGGGGTTGGTGGGGTGGGTTGGGGGCCCCCCCCCCCCGTGTGTTTTTGGGGTGTTTTGTGCGCGCATCCCCCTTTTAGTATTCCCCCCCGCCGAGTTTTCTTCTCCTGAGTGTCGCTGCAGATGAGGTGATACCTGCTCTAGCCCCCCCCCCTCGTCACCCTTTTCCTTACAAAGTTATCTTTCTGCATTTTGGCTTCCCTGGCCTTCTGCCCCCTATAGGTGAAGTAACTGCACCGAGCTATTTATAGCCCCGCTCTCTCTTCCGGTATCCGTGAAGCCCTCAGGCAGTTGCTTCCCTCATCACCCTTTCTTTTTCCCCCCGTTCCACCCTCGTCTCATAGATGTAAGCCTGCGCTCTTCGTCTTAATGACCATAGATACGGACTGATCGCATCCTTTCTCTTTTTTTTCTCCTGCGCCCTTTTCTTTCTCGGACGACCGTCCCTTTTTTTCACTTTCTGTAGGTGTCCCCCCTCCTCTGAGACTCGCCGCTTCGTAGGAGACGCCCTCTCTCCGAAGAGGTGACGGTAGGGGAATCGTTGACCGCTTTTTTTCTTCCTCTAGAGGTTGGTGATTCGACCTACCCCATCCCCCCCATTCATCTATAACGGCGTCTTCCGGCCATTTTTCCTCCCCGACAGGGAGATTGTTCTGTCTGGAGGCGATGACCCCCCTTCACCCAAGTAAGCGTCCTTACTACTCTCCTGCTCCTTTTCTCGCGATATTCTTCGAAAGTGTTGTCTTTCAGGAGAGACTCTATAAAAAGAGAGTAAAACCGAATTCTGTCCGCGATGTAGCTCCTCCCTTCTCCTGCCGGGGATCGCACTTCCTCCGAGTTTTCTTGTTCAGGGGTCGCTTCCTCCCGCGTGTTTGTCTTGGATCTGTCGAGAATTTATTGTCTCCCCTCCACTTTCTGCTTGTTCCTAGTTAGTAGGAGCTATCCTCCCTATCCCTCCTTTTGCTCTTGCCCCAGACAAGGATGGAATGCATAATAGTGCCATAAAGGAACCCCCCCCTCTTCCCCCTCTTTTTTCCGCCGCTCCCCGTTCCCCCCCCATCTTCTCCCGGTCTCTCTAGTAGCGGTTCAAAGAGACGGTCTCTCACGATGGCTTTCTAAAGAGCACTTTAGTTTTTTCTATGCGGCCGCTTCTCTTTCCTCTCTGCGGTCTCCTCTAAGTGAGATCTGCGATGACGAGAAGTGCTTTACGCAGATCGGTTCCTCACGTCCGTCCCTCCTAGTCCCCAAGCAGAGCTAGTGATCTTCCCTTTTCCTGACTCGAAATGTAGCCCCTGGTCCACTCTCCAGATTCTCCCCCCTCCTTCCCATATTCTTGGACGTCCCCCGACTGGCTTCTTTATCAACCTCTAGTGGTGAAATGGTCCCGAACTCTGAGATGTCTCCAGATCCAGCCCTACTATTTTCCCCTTTGAGAGGAATTCCTTACCTGCCTACATACTCCCCCGAGCTCGGACTTCCTGTGGACGTTCTGAATCTTTTCCTTTTAGCCTTCCGTCCTGCTAGTCATCCTCTGTTTTGCCCCTTCCACCCCCACTGTGCCCACTTCTTTCCCCCACGCGATGGTGGAGTTCCCGGCACACATCGTTGTCATCCTGATCATAGTCGTACGCCAGCCGGTCGCTCGGATAATCGGGCTTCCTCGAAAACAGTCCGATAAAACTTCAGTTTGCCTCGTCCTTTCGCCTGTTTCTTCCTTCGGCCCTGACAATGCTCTGTTTGCCTCCTGCACGCTCTCTTCCCTTCTTGGAGCTTTCCCCAGGCCCCTTAATACCTGTTCATAAGAACCCCCTGCAAACTTATGAAGCGCCTCGCGTCCCCCAGATTCTTTCAAGAACTCGCGCCCGACCTCGCCCCTTTTTCCCTCCCAGTTTTAGCTGCTTCAAGTACGGGGCCAGAACGATTTGTTAGTATTTGGGGAGCCCTCTCTCTTCTCCCCCCTCCCCCCGGGAGAGGATTCTTACTTCTCCTTGCACTATCGTTGGACGTTCCTTTTTGTTGACTCGCCGACCACTGAGTATTGGCGTTTCAGTCGCAGTCTTCTGACGAGTTCCCTCTTTTCAGATTGATTTTATGTCTCCCGACGCCGACTCCCCTCGTAGGTTTTCTTCTTTTTCCCCGCCGGCTCTTACCTTTTAAATAATAAGTGCTTTCGGATTATGGAAATCTAGCACTTCAAGCTTTTCGCTTCGCGGGTTTTCCCCGGGAAAGCTCCATCCTCCGAATCCCCTCTGCCAGTACGTCTATTCCTGGAGCGCACAAGAACGTTAACATCAGGTTGCTTCTGTAAGAATCTCCATCCCGATTGCGGAACTCAGTCTCTCGGTAGGCGAGATCTCGGTGCCCTGTTCTTCCCCTTCCGATGACTCTTACCCGCGGGTCGGGGTCTTCAATTCAGGTACCCCGTCCCCCTCTCCCCTTTCGCGCGGGGTTAGTCTCGTTCCCTTTTCTCCTTATGGCAGCGAGGTTCTTCCGGCTAGAGAGTCGTGGTTCTGCGACTTTGCCCCTCTGTGCCTTCTCGGCCATCGCCGAGCGCCTCGAATTTACACTCTCGGTCCTTGCCGAATCGGATCAACGTCTACGCCAGATGGATGTCTCTAATGAGAGGTCGATTGTGTTGTGCGCCTCCCCCTTTAATCCCTTATCGTGACGCCTTCTGGGTTGGCCAGCTATTCCCAAGTTCCTTTATTTTTCTTCCTCCCACCCGAACAAGTCCAGGCTGCGCTCTGACGAGTGTTCTTCTCTTGTTTGTCCGTATAGGTAAGGGCTCCCAGTCGTCCCTTCCCAGTGTCGCGCCGAGTACCTCTCCGGCCACTTGCCTCGCTATTTATTCTCTCTTTTAGTTTCGTGCTCGGCTTACCACGCCTCCCCTCTTTACTAGCGTTTTAGTATCTGATGAACCAATCGATTAAGATCTCCCCCCTGTAAAGCGCACGAGAGGGTTGTATAAAGATTCGTTTTCTTACCTTTTTTCTAGTAGGTTTTGTCAGCGGACCGACTGGATCGGAGACCCCGGGTTCCCCCCCCGGTAACTGACGGTTCCCTCCTTACGAGTCCCGACGTCGTGATGGGTGACTCGCGGCCTTCTCTCCTCTCCTCTGATAGTTACCCGTCCTCGGTCGTAGCGGAGGCCGGCCTTTCTCGAGCCTTTGAGCATGTCTGATTTTTGTGCACGACGACTATGGGGATCACTTAGGGCAGCGCCCAGGATCGTTGACATCCGCGAACTCGCTAGACCCCGAGCCCTTTGTCTCCAAATGATACCGAGTCAAATTTTTCCGTGTCTTTCCCATAAGTATGGCCGTCTCCGTCCTTGATGTTTTCTTTCCTATCCCCCATTCCTTACCCAGTACTTTGGAGTCGTATGAGCGATAGGCGTTTCCCTTCATTTCGCCGAAGTTGCAGCAGAGTACGATCCCTCTCCACCTCGCAAAGCTCTCTGGAGTCGAGCTCTCCGATGCTTCCACGAACTCCTCGTTGACGGGACGATGAAAGTCCCGCCAGGCGCTCGCGTAGCCCGACGTTATGACTCTGACCCTTTCATGGTACTTTTTTCCCTTTCTTTTTTTGCCTCCTACGCCGCATCGATACCCGAAGAGTAGCCGACCGCCCGATCTGCTCTTAGGAGGCGGCTTTCCTTCGGTTTTTATCCGTTTTTCAAAGCAAGCTAGAACTCCGCTGCCGTTCTGATTCCTGGGGGAACTGAGCGATCGACTAGCCTTCGGTTGCTTGTCCTCCGTTCTCCACAAGACACTCAGAGTCGAGAACAATAGGGCCCTCTTCCTTCCCCAGCCCCGAGCAACGTCGTCGTCTTCTTGACCGACGCCCTTCCATTTCCCTCCTCTTTCCCTCGACAGTGAACGCACGTAGAGGGCTGATTCCCTGTCAAGATGGTCGCCTTCTTTTTTATCAATGCTGACCCCTGCTAGTGTCTATCAAGCGGGTGCTACCTTCTTTTTCTTTGCTTCGCTCTCAGCGCTGCCACTCTCGCAGCGTCACTATTTCTCTTTTTTTGGTCAAGATAGTGATAGTTCCACGGGAGTCCGGTTGGTTCCCAGGGAGACCCCCGGCTCCGGCCTGAGCCCCTTTCCTCTCCCAGTCGAAGTCCATGTGCGAGCTCGGCGGCATGTGCTCGCCACCCGACTCACTTTTCAGTATTCCCATTTACCTTTGGTTTCCTCGGAGAATACCCAACCCCCGTCGTCCCCGAAGCTGGACCGAGTTTAGACTCGAGTTTGTGCGTCCCTCAGTCCGTGCGGGCGATGGCTTCCCTCGACCTCCCCTTTCTTATTGTGGGGTGGGTTTTTTTAGGACTATCGGAGGTCTTGTTTCTGGAAGTCCTTCAATCTTTCCCTTTCGCTCTTCCCCTGGACACCAACGAGCTTGTCTTTCCATGGTTTCTCACCAGGCCCAACCTTTTCCCCGTAAACACCTTCCACAATCCGGAAAGTGCTCTTACTCCGACCCCTTTCTTTCGCGTCCCCCCAATGAACGCCAGCTGTACATGTAAGTTTCGAAGCCCCTTTTTACCCCTCTTTGCTGCTTTTTTTCCCTGTTCCACGCCTATCCTCTACCCAACCCGGGCCGAGTTGGGGTGTGCTTTATTTTGGTGGTTACCCTGTTGGTTTTTCCCGGGTGGTGCGTCGACACCTTTTTCCTCACTGCTCCTTCCCCCCCGCAAGTGACGGGCTCCCCCAGGGAAAACCTCCGGAGCCTCGGACGCAGTCCTTACCCTCAATTTTCATGTGACCCCCCCTGTTTCTTCCTGTCAAAACACCTGCTAAGGAATGGGATTGAGCCTCCTGCAGAGACGGTTTTTTTTTTTTTTTCCCCAATTCCGTTTCTTTCCCCCTTCCCGAGAACATCGTTTCTGATCACGCTCTCCCTCCCCTTTCCCCCTTTCCCTTGCTCCTCCGGCGCGACCCGGCACGAGCATCCACTCTTTTTTCGTACCGCCACTGCCAACTTGCGTTGAGGTGGTGAAAGCAGATTTGTCCCTGGCCACGCGTAAGAGCCCCCACCATTTCCCCTCCCTTTCGGATTCGTCCGGTCCCGTTCTACCCTTCTCCCCACACCAACTTTCCTTTTTCTGAAATCCCCCCTCCCCACCACAAGCAGCAGTCTTTTTACGGCTTGACGTTTCCGCGCGGGTCCGTTCCTTTTTGCGCGATCCTGCGCCTGAAACGAATGAGCGGCTTGCAGAGCGGGCCTGGGAATGCCCTCTACCCGAAACCTTCCATTACTCTTCCTTCCCAGAACCGGCCCAGGAAGGAGCTTCGCCGGATCTGGGTCCCCTTTCCCCCTGTCACCCGGAAGCGCAAGGAACGCTAGACCGATCTTTATCTTATCCCCCCCCCCCCCCCCTCTCCGTTCTTCCCCCCAAATCCATCACCTCTGTGGCATGCGGATTCTCCGCATTACGAGGCGGCTTTCTGCGCGGACTTCTCCTCTCTTCAACTCAGATGACTATAGCGAGAAAGCATAGCGGTGTGTAGTCCCGCGTTGCTCCCCGCAGCCCCTAGGTCTTTCTCCCGGGTATTTTCCCATTGGTGATAGAGCGGGGCACCCCAAGTTATATTTCAGCCGCACGGCCCTAATTGTGTCCTTAGTTCCCGCTTCATTCTTTTTTCTCGGGTCCCCTTCTCCTCCGAAGTGCCCAAAGAATCCCGCCGTCGCGCTCCCACCTTCCATCCTCTTTCCCTGGACTTTTTTCTGGGGGGTTGCATGCTTCATTATCGGATTCTCTTTTTCTGTATCCCTCCTTAGTCCCCCCCCACCTCCTTTCCCCCCCTTTTTCCACCCCTTTCCTTATACAGCGGCGGAAATGTGTCTTCTCTTTTACTTTTTTCCACCCCTTTTCACCATAACTGATTTCCATTTCGCTTTGGAGTAATTCATTTTCCTTCCCTTTGTTCGTTTTCCCTCTTCTCTTGGTTCATCCTCTTAGGAAAAAAGAGCGCGCGCGCGCAGTTGTTGCCAAACTTGTATTTTCTAAATATCGCTTTCCACTCGCTTTTCGCTTTGCCTTCCACAATTTCTTCCAGCCTTAGGCCTTGTTTTTTCGAAGCGTTTTAATCTCGGCTTGTCCCGTTTTTTCTCTTTAATGGTAGAATTTCCTCCGGAGCTGGAGTTTCAAGTTCTTTGAGTGCGCAAGCCCCCCTTTTCACCCCCCCCATTCATAGAGCTGAAATGTGTGAGCGCTCTGCTAGGTTATTCGTTGTCCTTGGTTATTACTTCTTTCCTTGGTTTTTTTTTTTTCATCCCCCCCCCCTGAGAGTTATACGAGAGCGCAAATTGGTACTGTGATCACCCAACCCCTCCTCTCCCCTCCCCTTCTTTCTTCCCCCCATCGACTTCCCTTCTCCTTGTACTTGTTGTTAGTGTTTCTCCTCTTTCCGACACCCTTCCTTCCTTCTCACGTGTTCTCCACTTTCAATTTGCGCCCGAGTTCCTGTACTCACCCTTCCCCCTTGTTTGTCAAGGAAAACCATTACAATTTTCAATTATTCCCAGCGACGCCCTCACTCCCCTCTCTTCGCGTCCACCCCCGTGGACGGTGTCTCAAGCTGGAATTGTGCTGGGCGATTTTTTTTTTCATCATCTCCTTTTGAGCTCCCGCCAGTGATTAAGGATCAATGTACCCCGCCAAAAAACTTCCGTCCCAGCCGCCTTTAAGTGCTCCGCCCATCCCCCCTTTTTTCTTTGTGTCTTTCCGGAAGCTCCAACCGCGATTTACCTCGATCTTCGTTCACTGCTTCTGCCCCTTCCTTTTCGAGTCTCCTCTGGTGTCCTCCTCTGAACCTCCCCCGTGGAAGTTCAAGGGTAAACCAGACAAATGTTCCTCCCCCCTGACTCCTCAAAGTGGACCCTTATTTGACTTTGTGCTTGGAACCCCCCAGTTAACTTCTATGCCTTTACTCCGATGTTCTCCCTTTCTTCAAAATTACCACTGATTTTGGAGACTTATTCTCGAACTACCACCCTTCTTCATGCGTGCATCCCCAGTCCACCACTTCGCTGTCTTTATTTCCTGGATGGGCGGCGTCTTTTTTTGATTGTAATTCTTTCCCCTGCTTCCCCCTGGGGAAAAGACTCGAAACGCATGCTTTCGCGTAATCGGTACCCCTTTTGCCGTTTTTCCCTCCTTTGTACCGAAAGGAGAACCCAGTTTTCACACCCCCCCGTCGGAATTCTTTTTGCTGCTCCCAATTATGCATCCAGCGCTCCCCCCGTGCTACCAGAGTGGATGAGCAGATTTTTCTTCCCTATATGGAGGACGACGTCGCGAGACTGGCCCTTTCTTCCTTTCTTCTTCTCCGCCTTCCGGAAGAGGTTAACGGGACCTTTTTCCGACCCTTGATTGTTTTCCTATGTGGCCCGTCACTTACAATTTATAGTTGCATGATTCTGCTTCCTGTGCCCGTTTCAGGCTAGGAAAGCTGCCTATTCTTCGGTTTTCTATCTTCTTCCTTTCGGTCTTCTATTGGCCCATCAGACGGCAGATCTTTAGTCGACCCTTTTTCTCGTCTCTAGAAAAATGTTCCACCGCTATCCGCGAGGTATCTTTAGCCTACCTGCTTCTTGATGTTGGCATGGGCATTAACTGTTTTTGCTCCTCTATTCTGTTGATCATTTCACAATATACCATATGCGTTGTTGGCTCTTCTCTGGTTTAACAATATCTTCTTTTTCCATTTTCCATCCCTCCATGATTGGCGTCCGGATTCCTTTTTTTTTTTGTTTGGCGAGCCCTGTCTGTTCGCCAATTGTTCCCCCCCCTTATTTTTTGATTTTATCATTTAACGGTCTTCTCGCCCCGGGTACCCACCCGGCGTTTCTCTTCCGGTTTTTCATCTCCCCCCCCTGCAGTTAGAAACCATCGAAGTTTGCTTATATTTCCCCAACACTTGCTTTTCGTCCTTGCTCCTCTCTTCCCCGATTGTTCATTTGGTTCCCTTTTATAAACAGCGTTCTGCAGGAGGAAGCCCGTTCATCCCCTTTCCCACCCAAAACCAGCCCCACTACACTCGTGCCTCTTTGCTTTTCCCCCAAGTCTTTTGACCCCCGGGCTGCCAGCGAACTTAATAGGCTAAACCAATTACTCTCAACCCAGGCCATTGAACCCCAGCGTTTTCCATTTCCGCTCAGCGGAAGCATGGGCGGGTCGCTCTTTCCTTTTTTTTTTCCACTTTGTCGTTTTTACCTTTTCCAAATCTTTCCGTGGCACGTTGACACAAAAACCCAAAAACAAAACACAAAACCCCCACCAACAACCCAACCCAACCCCACCCAAACCACAAACCCTAACCCCCAGTCGGTGGTGAGTCACCACGAATTTCTCCGGCGCGTTTTCGGCTTTGGCCCCAGAATGGCAGCAAGTCGCTGAGCCGCCGCGCTTTTCTTCCCCCCACCCACCCCCCAGACCCCGGTCCCTGAGGAGGGCAATTCCCTAACGGGAGCATCGGTGTGCCCGTCCTCCGGTGATCGGTCCCCGCAGCGTTGCTGTGGCTTCAGCCTCTTTTCAAGAGTAAAAACCCGAAAAGGTAAGCTTCACCAAGAGTAGGGAGCTTTTGCCCTTATCCGGAATGTAATATCGTCTTTTTCGTCATCTCCTTCAGCTTATCGCTCACCTGCTTGCTCCTGAATTTTATACGGGGCGCACAGCGTTGCCCCGCCTTCCCTCTGCTCTTAAAGCGAGTGATCTTTTCTTCCGCTGTGCTCCCTTCTTTTGTGCTGCAGAGCTACCCGTCGCCGCTCTCCTGATCCGAACAGGGAGACTCTCCTCCCTGCTAGGGTCGGTTTTCGTCCTTTGAACACTTGAAGGTCACTTTTTCGTGGCTGCTTTTCAATCTTTGGTTTTTCCCCATCGCCGACGACCCCAGGTAGAGATCGTCTTCGAAGGAGATTCGTAAGCTCTTTCTTTTTTAGAGATGCCAGCTGTTCGAGGAATCGGTGAGGCCTGTGATGTCCTACAGAACAAGACGTATCAGATCCTTCTCGTGCATATCCTCTCCGAACTCTTCTTTTGTCTAGCGGCTGTAACTTCTTCCCCAACTACCCTAACATTCGACGAAGCCTCCCCCTCAGCCCCCCCTTATAAGATTGAGGAGTGCGTGTCTCTTATCGCCGCGATGTCCCAAATAGGTGTCCCCCAGGCAGTAGAAAGGCGCCGACAGGATGGCGGTACTTCTGGTTAGAGAGCTTGTCTCTTCGCACGGCGCACGCGGAGGCGCTTGTGTGCTCGGCGCTGTCCACGTTTCCCCCCGCCTCATTTTTTTTCAAGTTCCCTCTTTCACCTTTCCAGAATCTCCTCACCGTTCCCGACCCCGTGATCTTCGTCCAGCCTCAGGCATGGTATTATGCCATACGGATGCAAATCCAACTCGTTTTTCCTCTTACTAGGAAGATCAGTTGGCAAAGAGCTTTCCGAGGTCTATCTCCAGGAGCGGATGGTTTCCACCTACCGTTTGATTATAAACCCGAGGGATCCAGAGCAAGCTTTGCCCGTAGAGAGCTCCGCCTTGCTTTTTTTTCTTCCCCCTGGAGAAGACCGTTTGGCCCCACGTTAGCTCGATCGTGCGTTTCCAAGGCAGCCCCTCTTCCCCCAGCATCTGGATTCGGACTCATGCCCTCCATGTTTTAGGTACGTTAGCCCTTCTTCCTTTATGAGACCGACGCGTGCTCTCTTACGACCTGTGCTATATCGGGCTTCTGTAAATGGGCGAGCGGACCGACTTTTTCTTCACGAAGTAAAACGCCTTTTGCGCTTTCTCAGGCCTCCATATCGAGCTCTTTATCTCCTTCGGAAAAATATGGCCGATCGTGAGTCACCCGGCGCGACCTGGTCTCCCTTTCATTTTTCCCAGTCTCTGTTTGCCGATCGTAAAATATAATCACCCTTATCCCCTTCTACGATGTGATTGCAGTGGGGTTTTTCATACAAAAAGGAGGATGTCTCCTCGTCGTCCAGTCTTCCGGAGTACAACGCTAGCCTCTCTTTCTGCAGAAGAAAAGTTATCACCCCTTTCCCCTTTTTTCCAGCGCGCAAGCCCTCGTCGCCTTGAGCCGGCCTTCGTCCAGGAATCGTTAGTACCTGCTTCCGTGCCCTTTTTGGGTTTTTGAAGGCCCCCGGAATACCTTTTCTTCCTGAACCGAGGCATTCATTCCGCCTCGACGCGGATCCGCCCCTTCCCGCCGATAACCCTCCTGCGCAACTTCTCGCTTTCTCTACAGGATGCTCGTCTCCCCTCCGGACATCCCTTGTTACGCTCTCTTGATGTGTCTCCCTATTCAGTACTGCCGAGCCTTTCTCTTTTCTGCCCCTTGCTTGACGTTTCATCTCCCTCCGCCCCTGCTTTTGAGTTGCAGGTCGCAGGGACGAGACGGCCCTGGCGACGCGCAATACTCTGGTCCCCATGCCCTCCCAGCGTCCTCGCCCCTCGTGGAGGGCTCGATGTCCATCAGCATCCCCCTTTTCTCCTTTTGTTTTTTGAGATGCGGCTGGCTCTCTCCCCCCCGCCACGGTTTTCTCTTCCGTTGAGTCCCTGTTAATCCTCCGAGAATTTTTTGGTTTCGCCGTCGTCGAGTTCCTTTCGAATGACAACCGGAAAAGCTTTCGCGGCACCCTCTCCCTCCCACACCCCCCGCGGCGTCATTCTACTCGGCGCTTTAGAGGGAATGGGATGATTGCCCCAGCCACAAATATCGTCCCGGGACTTCCAGACTTTCTTCTCTTTCTCCCCTTAGCCGCCGTAGATAATTTCCTCCCAGGTGCGTTCGAGGATTTATCCCTCTGGCAGCTTTTCTTCTTCTAGACTGATGAGCGTTCTGGTTTTGCTACTTTCATGTAGGCCTCGGCTTTTTTTTTGGGTTGACCCTTCCTGCACCCCTCTCAAGATGTTTTACAGGGTTTCCCCCAGATTTTCCCTGGCCGACAGGCCGGACACGGTTTCCGAAGGGGGTTCTCCTATTGCCTCAGGGGATGATTCTTTTGTGCTTTCCCTTTCCCACTTTCGTCCGAGCGTGAGCCAGTAATGGCGTGGTGAGTCTAGACTGACCCGTTCCGCCTACACACTTTATAAGGCCTCTAAGTTCGATATTGGTCACCGATCGGCCAAAGAGCTTTTTACAAGTCGTGCACAGGTACCGCCTCCCCCTAGAATGCCAGGGACCTCGGACCCTATGCCGCGCTCCTATCCCCGCGTGATCTGACCCTCGCGCCAGCGTGACGAGAGTTAGTTTTCGCTTTCCCCACGCTAATTACACATTTTCCAGACATGCCCGCGCGGTCCGTTCGCTGTTTTTCTTTTCATATTTTTTTTTGTTTTTTTTCGATTCTCGTGTTTCTCAGCGATAAACCCCGTGCTCGTTGAGAGGTGACTTGCGCGTTAATGATTGACGAGATGCCAGAAGATATTTGTACTCCCGCGTGCCGTCCACGTGAGACCGATACGATCCGTTGAGGCATCCTGCTTGCCTCTTCTCGGAACAGTTAGAGATGAAGTTTTCTTCGTTCGTTCCCCTCTCGTTTTAGCGGTTTCCCCGGTTCAACTGCCGCCCAAGGCCGTTGTTTAATATCCCCCCTCCCTCGCCTTCTATTTACCGTTCCGAGCATCCTTTGTTCCGGTAGGCAGCTTCGGATTTGGACTTGATATGTGTAGGCGAAGATCACCCGTAGGACTGTGTTGAAGTATGAGCCTTTTCGGCCAGTCTCCTATGGTAGGTGCGGGTTGGTTGTGTTAGCGACTTCCCTTTGAGCCGAGATCCTTTTTTCTTTTTTGCAGCCTGCTCATGACCTGCGTACCCCTGCAAATAGTCCGCGGCCTGGGCTGTTTTTTGGCGTTCTTTTCACTACTCTTTTTTGCATTTCGCGTTTTATCCGCTTTTGCCGTTTCGTCCTGCTGAGCGCTCGAAGAGGCGCGTCGTCGGGCCCCCTTTTACCCCCTGATCGTGTTTCCCTCCCCGTCGACCAATCACGCCCCGACGCCCTTTCGGCGGCGAGCTCCTTCCCCGCGATGCGTCGCGATGGCGGGTTTTTAGGTCGACTTTTGAACACCCCCAGTCACCTCTCCGAGGCCGCTTACTTAACGAGCGCCCCTCCCTCCTCCCCTTCCAGGATCTCTGTCCTCCGGACGTCGTCTTTTTACCTGTCGCCTCGCGGGAAACATCTACCGTTCAACGCCCCCACTTTACTGTGCGAGGCCTGCTACAGATCGCCGTGCGGCCAATTTCCGACCCCTCCTCCGTAGATGTCGATCCCTTCGGCTCGGGTGATCTCTTCTTCGGTTCCACCTAGGAGCCTTACGGTCCTAGGAATCGTAGATTTCTTTGGAAGATCTCTTTGCTGCGTGACAGAACTTCGAGCGTGGCTACGGAGGATTCGGCCGGCTTTGAGCATTGTGCGAAATTGAGCGTTTTAATGATGCTTCCCTCCCGGACTTTCAGGATTTTCGGCGCCCTCACCTATGTTGGAGCTTCGCTTTGGTTTCCGATGCTCATCTCGCTCACCTACGCAGGAGCTGGAATGTCGAGAAACTCCTGCTGGCGGGCGCCACCCTTTCTTTTTGGGCTCCTTCAGAATTGCAGATTCTTGGGGGGGGGTTTGTTGTTGCAACGATCATCTTCGGATTCTCTTTCCTGTCTTCAGGTCTGCGCCTCACTCTCGCATTGAGTTTGCAATCGTTAGTTTCTCACCACCCCTCTCTTTCTTTTTTTAGCAACTCACCGGTCAAACGCACCTTTGGACCCAATCGATCGGACCCCAGTCCGACTGGTCTCTTGAATGCCGCTTCTTGTTTAGCTGTCAGTTTTTTTGTTTTAGCCTCTGCCCTTTTTTGCACCCAACACTTTCCTCTAAAAACCTTGGACAGTACGTTTTCGTTTGGTGGTATGGTTTCCCCAACGGGGTGGTCGCGCTTGGCTGTCCCCCGACCGAATTAAGTCTCTATAACTTGGTTTTTGTTGGCAGCCCACGGGTGACCCACCCTTGTTCTCCTAATTTGCAGCCCCTTTTTATTTCTCCCCTCCCCTGAGAGTGTTTATGTCGAGTTGACGGAAACCCGCACTTGCACTTTTTTGCGTCTACGCAGATCCCACGCCGTTAGCCCACCCGAGAATTTACCGCTTGTTTGATCACGTCCCCTCCCCTTAAGAACGTGTCTTGGCGCGCCAAACCGTCATTTGTAGCCCCCGAGTGCGCTTCGCGAACGTGAACGAATGCCATTTCTGGTATGTCCCCGCATCCTTGGCCCAATTTGACTAGACCCAAACAGCAGTGAGAGTCCCACTTTGCCCTGATCGCCTCTTCTCAAACCCTCTTCCCTGTATGGAAGTCCCAGACCCCCTTCGCCCAAGCCTGCGTAAGGAGTTTTTCCTTCTTTCCGCTGAGTCCTTTGTCCCGATTGCGCCGGACCTATTTAGCGGTGCGAAGAGCTTTTTGTTGCCATCCCTATCATTACTGACCTGTTATAGTGCATTCCAGACCCCGGCAATATGAGAAGCTCCTTCCGTGGAACTTTCAAGGAAAAGGAATTTCAGCACGGCCCCAGCGAGACGCGTGAGTTCCTCGGCCCAAATCGCGTAAAGCTTTTCCCATTTCCCTTGCTTCGCTAGGCCGGATGCGTCTATGAGAGCCTGCATGACGTTCTTCGCTCCTGTCAGTATATCCCCCGATGGACCAGGCGCGCCCGTTCCTAGCCCGGCTGGTGTTCACTGTCGGCGCATACTAGGGGCTGACGCTTGGCATTCACTTCCTTTTCAATGATATCTCCCCCGGTCATTCCACAGGTATCTTGAAATCGGTCTCGGAACGCGCGACCCTCTTTGCGGTCCTCTTCGCCTAGTCCAAAGAATTCCAAGACATTTCCAGCATCTCCTTCCTCGCCGCTTTCAAGGCGTCTTTTTTTTGCCTGCTGGCTGCCGCTCCCATCCGATGTGAGCACATCCAGGCGCCTCACCCACTGGCCTTTCATACTGGAAGTTTTCGCCAGCTTTTTACAAATGGCCTCCGATTCGTTTTCATCAGAACAACTTCACATCATTGCTGTCCATTCCGCGGTTGCCCCTTTTTCCACACTTGACCCATTCCTCCCCCATCGCTTGACACCAGAGTTTGACGCGTTCGTTTCCCTCATTTTTTCATCCCTTTTCTTGCATTTACCCTTGCTTTTTTAGCTTGCCGTTAAACCAAGAATCTATTTCCGCGTCTTACTATCGGCTTCGGCCCCGGTTTTGTCGGCATGTCGCCTTCCCCAGGCATTTTTTTTCTCCCCGTGAGGAGCCGTCAAGCTATGAACCCTCCCCAATTTCAGCAGCCACGCGAGCTTTCGTTTCGCTTCCTGAGCTGTTCTTCGTTGAATGCTCTCATAATTATGTAAGGGTTATTGAATCCAAATCGAGGTTCCCAAAGCGTGGCCAAAATTGAAAGTGGTCTCCCTTTGACCCCCGGAACCCCGTATGTATTTGACCATCGATATCTTTCCTCATCTTCCCCTTTTTGTTGTTGAGCTTCTTGATTGGACACTACGTTCTTTCCCTCTATTCCTTTTCACGTGTTCTCCCCACTCACTTGGGTCTAGAGTTCATTTTTGGATTCACCAGGCACAATCCGAATGAATTCCCGCGTTTCCCCGAATCCACCTCCTCGAGATCCATTTTTGCTTTTTGCCCGCAGCTTGAATTGTTGCTTTTTTTTGGTTTTTTTGTTTTTTTTTGGTTGGGTTTTTTTTTTTTTGTGTGGTGTTTTTTTTTTTTTTTTTCTTTTCTTCCTTTTTTTTTTTTGGTGTTGGGGTGTTTGGGTTGGTGTGGGGGTCTTTTTTGCGTTTTCCCAGAGCTTGTCCCATAGCTTTTGCTCGACCCCGCCAGACGTTTTCTTTATGCCGACATGCAACCCAAACTTTCCGAATGCCTACTTTAACGACCTGTAAGGCTGGAGTCCTCCCTCCACCCTAGAGCGTCTTTCTCCCCCTGCTCTGAACAATCCTTGCGATTTTGGCCCCGAAGCGATGAAAAAACCAACATTCCCCGGCCCTTCCCGTTTTGGAACAAAGTGTTCGTGCCATAGACTCCCAGCGCTTATGGGGAATCAGTTCTTTTTGAACCACCACAAGGAAAATCTGATCCTTTCAGCCCGCTGCGCATTGCCCTTTAGTTTGGAAAAGGCCTTCATTTTTTCCGGAGCCCCTCTGTGCAATACCCCCCCTACCAGCTTCTCCTATACTGAGAGTCAGTAGAAATCCCCCAGCTTATCTGGATTCTTCTTCCGAGAGCGGGTACCCATTATTTTCTGAATTCTTTTGATTTGATGCCTGTCCCGCCCTGCCCCAGCCTTTTATTTCAACATTTCTTGCCGTTCGTATAACTGTTGGCCCTGAGTATACCCCAAGTGGCCACCCCTTCGTTTTATCCGCGGTGCGAACTGATTTGCCGCAGGCCCTTCCCCCCCGTTGCCTCTTGTATGGCAGCGCTTATCTGCCATCTATTATCGTCTTGAGCCTGGGCCGTCGGCTTTCGCCTTCTGCATAAGGCGCCAGTTGATCGGGAAATGTGGAAGAAAGTTTGCTCCCGATGTGGACGCTTTCTAAAGAGTCTTCTTTTTCATGATGCTTTTTTATTTATTGTTCTTGCTTCGTTCCCTGCAGGTTTTAGCCGGCGACTCAGTTCTCCTTGCCGTTTTTTGCCCTATTCCTCGGTCTTAAGTTTCATGTATTGACCGACTGCTCCATTCGTCTTTAAGGGCGCAGGAGAGCCCATTAGTAACGAGCTCTTTTCTTTTCTCCCCTCTTCAGGAAACGGCTGTTCTGGTCGGTTTTGGACAACGTATGTGATAAAAGATCTTCAGTTTGACGGACTCAAATCTACAGTAGTGTGTGGATTCTTATTTCTACTTGGCCCCCTATGCCCACTACCCTGTGGTTGCCAGTTTCGATAGTAGGCATAGTTTTTGATGATAGTATCTTTTTTCGAGTATTAGCAGTTGTTCCCGGGCCCCGTTTGGTTCAGTAGACGTATTTCCCCCGCAGGTCTTCCTTAAGGCGTGTCCGTCTCCTCCATCTTTCTCTCACCCCAGCGAAGTTCCTCATGCCCAATTATGGCCGGGGCGATTCTCACTTTGTTCCCTGGTTCCCCATTTCCTTTTTCCCTCCGTTCTTCGCCTCATTCGGACCCAACGTGCCCGCAATGCGCACCACCCACCTGTCAACCCACATTCCCGCCCCCCCCCTGACCCACTCGGAAGCTTGGCGTCCCCTTCTTGCCCAGGAACAACGCGCCAATTCTCGGCTAACCCAACCCCCTGTTATTAAAACACATTGCCAAACCCTCGCGGTTCCCCCCTTTCCAGCTGCGGCGCTTTACGGGAGTTTCTTTTCCTCTCCCCTCTTTGTACCCGTTTTTTAAAGTGAATTGCGGTCGGGTGTAACCCGGTCGACCCGCTTTGGTTTGTGTTCCAACGACTTCTCGCGTTTCTGTTTTTCTGTTTTTAGTAATCTGTGCCTGCTTGAGCCGGCCCCTAGTTTTTGATCAGGTGCCACCCCCCCCCCCCCCACCCCACGACGGTTTCCCCGGATTTCTCCCGTGTCTCCGACTCCGGTGTTTGCGCAATGTCCAGTAGACTTTTTGCGAGTCAGAGTCGCGTCTTGTACTCCCTGCTCTTTTCTGCCTTTCACATCAACCCGGTCAGAGACACACTGAGTCGGAGTTTTCGGGGTTAGTCACACATCAGTCCTACTTTTTACTCTTTTAGGCCCTGCATAATTCCCTTTCCCTATTTAGAGAAACTGTTCTCGCATTTCTCTTGACCTTTCACCCCACGGTATACGTCAGTATCAACTGCTCTTTTCCTAATCGCTCAGTACTCGATTCTGAGTTAGGAGTACTTTTTTCAAGCATCACCGAGCCAGCGTTGATCCCGACCCCGGTCGACTTACCAGGCCGGTAGGCCCTTCCTGCCCTTCCATAGGGGGACTTCTAACCTCTACTTGGAGGGTAAATTCTGCGGTGCCGATTCGGGCGGAAAGGTTTCCTTCTTTCGGCTCTCTTCTTGACCTTATCCTTTGGCCTCGCTAGCTGACACCTATGTAGTCCCCTGCGCTCGTTTCTGTGCTGTCTTTCCCTCCACAGAAAGTCTTTCATTTTCCCCGTTGCATATCTGCCCGCAGGGCTGTTCAGATCGTCGGCTGGCCACCCTATCACAGTCCTTCCTTCCTCCGCACCTCCTTTCCTTCCTAGATGACTTTTCTTGCCTCCCCCTCTGCGTTATTCTCGAGCCAATTCAACTCCTTTCGCAGCACAGTTTCATGATGACCGAGAGCGCTGGCGGGGTACTGGCCCTCTGCCGGGAGTTAGCCTTTTTCTATCTATCTCGAGTTCATAGGAGCTTTTTACGCTCCTGCGCGTACCTTTCGGGCACGCCGCTTCGTCCCTGATGGACTAAGGTCTTTCCCGCTACGTCCCCTAAAGAACGACTCTTCATTTCCTCCTGAGCAAGTCGGAGCCTTTCCTACTTCTTTCCCTCCCGGCCCAAAATGCTAGGATTTTCTCTTCCTAGCCAGTGGCAAAGCCTCCGGTAGTTTTATTCTGATCCCCCCGAGCCGTGCTCGCTTCCCGAGTATCCGCTCCACTCTCTTGCACGAGAGAACCCCGTCCGCTCCGCAGCGCTATCCGTTCGCTTCCGTGAGATTGGATCGGAACCGTTCCCGCTTTCTCAGAGTTCCCCCCCGATTCCGAGAGTAAACCAACTGCCTTAGCTTTTTCTTATTCATGGAATTCCTTGACCCCTCCCCCACCGAGTTAACTCTCACTTCTTCTCGTTTTAGCACTTCAGTTATCCAGACCTACGAACTCCTTGGAGGTATCCGGTCCTGTAAAAATGGGAGTCTGCTTATCTTGGTTCTCAGATACATCCCGCCCTGCTCCTCTTTTTTTAGTATCCTGCAGCACTTCCGAAATCATTGCTTCTTACTATCATCGTCACTCTGTCTGCCATGCTCGTTGATATACTTCTCTACTCTACGGCCCGCCGATTTTTTCTAGAATCCCCCTTCTTTACATGATGCTGTTTTGCGTTCGGCAATAACAACAGGATTGTTATCCTAATCGTTCTTCCGCAAGAAGTTGTATTTCATTCGGGCTTTGCTATCCAATTCTCTCCGTCCCCCTTCAGTCTGTCCCCGATCCCCCCCACAAACCTCCCCCACCAGATGCGTAGCATTTTTTCCTCCTTTCGGCCCAGAAAGAGAGTTCTTAATGCTTCACTCTATCTGTCCGGATGTGGCTATTGCGCCACCTCTCCTTAAATGCTCCTTTCACAAGACTCTCGAAGCTTCTCTAGACTGCCTTCTGATAATGAGCTTTTGAGCCTCCTCCCCTGACTCCCTTGATAGACCCCGTCGGATCGAATTGATCTTACCTCTCCTTGACCCTAACCTTTGTACTACTTCTTTCTTTATGCGGTTTTCTCTCAGTAAGTATCGCCGCTGAACGTCTTATCTTGAAGTTGATCAGGAACTGATCTTTCTTCTCCCCTCCTCAGAACTTTTCCTGTTTAATTTCTTGAGGCTCTCCATTGTATCCAACCTGTCTACGCGCCTTTTTATCCGTTCTTTCTTCAAGCCCCAGAAAGATGTCTTCCTCCTAGGTTGTTATCGCCCACCCTCCTTCCCTTTTCTTCCATTTCCTCCTCCTGTTTACTCCGATGGATTAGAACAGAGACAGGTCCCTCTGTTTGAGTGCTTTTCGGCTATAATCTCCCCCGTCCTGCGCGTTCTCTCGTAGTTCCCTTCTCTCCTTCCCGTCTGAAAGCCTTCTGTTCCAGTTCCGAACATGAAGTCCATTTTCATCACCCCGGGAGTCCTTCCTCTTCCTCGCGCTTTGATTTCGGTATTATGTTTCTCCACCTCTGAGTACCTCGTTCCGGCCTCTTTTTTTCATCAAGAGGTTCTAGTCTTCACGTGGCTCGGGAGGGCATATGACGTCTCTTCTTTCTTCCCTGTCAGGCTCTTCTAGCGAACTTCTCTATCCTTGCGGGTGATTAGAGAAGGTCTTCCTCGGTGACCCGCCACCTCAGTTCCTATCCGATCCAGCTTCCCCCTCTCTTCAATGGCGAAGTCCTTCTCCCATTCTTCCTTCTTTTCTGCCTCTGATGAGATTAATGTTTTCTTTTTTTTCTCCCTTTTGCGAGACGCTCGGGTCTATTTTGAAGCCCTTTTCTCGTGCCGATATGCTTTCTTTCCTACCGAGGTGTAGTCGACCCTGACCCTACCACCTTCCACTCGCGATCCTTTAGGTTCGTAGATGCTCTTGTTTTCCTATCGGTTCCAACATCTTTTTCCAGTATTTGACGACCCGTTCTCGCCCTAGAAAAAGAGCAGGTCTTCCTCGGTGGAATCTGGGATTCCTAGACCGCTCGTCTTCGGGTCTACCCTTTGATTCGCGCCCTCTACTTCTCCCCCGTTTTCGTTATTTGGCAAAAATCTGATTTTCCATGTTCACTTACTCCGATCCCGGTTTATCCAGCACCCGGTTTTTTCGTTTTAGGAGTAAAGTATTGGTTCCCCCCCCTCCCCCCCGATCGACTTCTGAACTCCCTTTTTTTGTCTTTATGGGCTGATCGTCCATCGTCCAAGTATCTCCTTTGATTTGTCTGGATGTCGAGGTTTTCTTCCCCCTTTTAGCTCTTTCTTCCTTATTGCCTCGTCCTTTACGCGCACTTTGATCGCGCCTTCAGGCTCTGAGCGGAGATAGTTCAAGTCTTTTGCTAGGCTCCGATCCTACGCTCTGAAGCTCTCCCCTCCCTTTCTCTTTTCCCCTCAGCTCTCTTCCCGCCCGATCTCTTGCCAATGCTTCTATAGTGAATCCTATTTTTTCCTGTTCTGACATATTAGGCCTGATATACGTTTTTTCGGAGAGATCCCCATTACGGCCGTACTGTTACTTGCTCTCTTCCCTTGCCCATGCAGGGTCGAAGAGGTCGATTCCACGATGTAGCTGCAGTCTCTCACCTGAGGTTTTTCTTTCGATTCTCCAGATTCCCCAGCTCTCCCCAGCATGACTCTTCCTCTTACCTCCAAGCCAGGATTCGTATTAAGAGGGCTTGTTCGCATTAGTTTTTCCTTGTTTTTGACCCCCTCGTTCTGATACTCCTCTCCCCCAGTTTAGTGTCCCCGTCCTGTCCTCGAACGTCCCTCTTTCTGCGCGGCAGGTACTACCTGTGATTTTCCCCCTTCACTCCTGCATCGCGCCGACGCGTGCGGCGGCCCCCTCTTCTTAACCTGAACTCTCATTCCCTGGGGGAGGTCCTCCACAGCAACTCGATTCGTCTTCTACCCGGGTCTACTCGGCGCTCCATCCCCCTCTTCCCCCTTTTTCGGAGTCGGAGTAGACCTTTCTCGACCTTTTTCCACCCTACGGGTTGCCCACCCTCGAAGTTGACCCGCCACGTATCCGTTTCGATCGCGAACAGCTGGTGGTATCGTCCTTTTTCCCGTCCTTCTTGACTTTCCCTCTTTGGTTTTTTTCGCTCCTGGGATCTTGTAGATCTGTCCCCTTCTCTTCCCTCCTGACTAGGCCTCCTTTCACAAGTCTAGGAATCGTAGTGCAAAGAGAAGATATTTTCTCGATTGTGAGCTTTCCGGGAGCCGCGTTCCCCCCGTGAGCCCTGGTTACCCCCTTCCCCATCGCCTTTTTCCTTCACTCTCTCCCGAGGGAATGAGAGTACCTCCGGCCACCGGCTGTTCTTTCCTTCCCCCGCCCACATTCACGCCCCCCGATTCTGTTGGCTGAGAAATTCTCTTTTTTCCCCAGATGTTCTTCCCTCCTCCCAAACCAGCCACGCGGGCTCTTTCCCGTTCCCCCCTTCCCCTCTGCTTGGGGTCCCTCCAGAGTACCCGTGTCTTGCTCTGCCCTCCCCGCTCTTGAACCCCATGGTTTTGGTGGGTGGTGTGTTGCCTTGACCCTTCCGGCTTCTTCCCGCGTCTGGAAGGAAGGTTTTCTTACTACTCCCTCTCCATCTGCGCTTCGTCCCCTTCGCGGTCGGTCCCCCCCCCCCCCCCCCCCTGAGCTTTTATTTCCACCCTTTTTTTTTTAGCCCACGCAAGAACTTCAACGGTTCCCCAACCCCCCTGGAAGCTATAGGCCAGCTGAGACTCCCCTTTTTTATTTGGATCTGGACCTCCGAGTTTTTCAATGTTTCCCTAGCACTTTGTGTTCTCCCCCCCGTCTGTGCCCCCTTTCGATTTTAGGTCAAGACCTTTTCTCGCACACTCCTAGTGTGTGTTCCGTATGGTTTACCTTTGTTTGTTCGCTTGCTTGTTGGCCTCCCCTTTTTTTCTAATCCTCTCCTTCAACTCTTTTCCCTTCCTTGAGCCTTTACAATCGGAGCCTCGACTCCCCCTTTGGCCCTTTGATTTTGGGCTGAGTTCCTCCCCAATTCGTTTTCTCCTCAAGCTCAGTGCCCCATTATTGGGGAGATTGAATACCCCTTCTCAACTCCCGTTATTCTCCGAAGAAGGTGCTGTTTCCCTTTCTTCCAACCGATACCGTTGCCAGGACTTTCTCCTCTCTCTCCATTACTAGCCTCACTTAGTTCCGCCTAGAGACTCCCTTGCTTGATTTCAGACCGCGATTCTTTCCCCCCCTTCGCTACTCTCCCCGCACCTGAAACCCCATTCACACACCACCCCCCCCAACAGTCTCTTCAAGTCCCCCCCATTCCCGCACCTAGAGGTATTGTTAGTTTTTTCCACACCCTACCATTTTTTTTTCCTCACTGACTTGAACTGGACCTTCCCCCCGTCTTTTTCCCCCGACGCCTTCTCTGTGAGATCATAGCGCGAGTTATTTTTTTCCCCAGCCGCCCAGACGCTCTTCCCCGTCGCAGAGTTCCAGCCCGCAGCCTTTCGTCGACCTTCTCCGTGGACAGTCTGGTTTTTTCAGCTTTTTTTTGGTCCTCCCTCTAACCTCCTTGTGCCCCAAGTGCGTGGCGTGCCCCGAAGGTGAGTTTGTGTGGTTGCCCCCCCTCTTTTGTTTCGACGACCCCACCCGACCCACCCCTTTGGTTCTTTTTTTTAGGGAGTCCTGTGCATTGCCGGCTCCTGCGTGACGTTTCAAGGACCCGGAATCGCATTAGGCCCCAGAAGAACGAGAGTGTTTTTTCTTGGAGGCGAACCAAGACAAGAGTTCGGCCACATTCCATCTTCTTCACCTAGGCCGGATGTACCGCGTCCCTTTTTCGACGTACATTCTCGCAGTTTTTGTCCTCCTTCTGATTGGACCCCACAGTCGAAATGAGTCGCCGACGCTAGACCTTGTCCCGCAACTGCCGCCTTTCTGCAAAAGCTACTTTCCTCGCCCCCGCGAATTCCGACCCGGGTTTCCCCTTTGTGTATCCGCGACGGTCAGGTCCCCACCCCTGGTATATCAGCAACGTCAACTATGTTTCGTACACCCAGGGTTTGTCGGTTAGCGGGGCCAAGTCAACGCTCTGAAAAGAATCCATATCACGGCAGCCGAGCGTTGCCAGAAGAATCACTGCCGGCTTGCTTTTTTTTTGTTTTTTTTGATTACTCCTTTCTTTGACGTTTTAATGGGAGCCCCCCTTACGTGCCGAAAAAACACGGCTTTCCCATGTACAGAGATTTTCTGGCTCGAAGATTCGTTTTATTTTTTGCCCCATCCCCCTTTTTCCCACCTAAAAGATTCCCTCACGCTTTTGAGTATTCCTTTACAGTCTTTTAACGTTTTTCCCATTATGATGGTTCATCGCTTCGGCCACCCTTGCGAAGCGTCTTTTCTTCCGACCCTATTCCCATGATTAGGTAAACTCGTGTTTTGGCTCCTTTAACCCAATCCTTCACTTCGTCAGTGAGAGAAGGCCGAGTTATAAGGTCCCCCCCTTCACGTTTTGCTTGCAGAGTCTCCTCGACTATTTGAGGCTTGACTCCCCCCAGTATTTTCCCGGCGTCTTTACCTCTCTGCCAGTCCCCCTCCAATTTCTTCGCCACTCCTTCTGCCACTTTGTGCGCGCTCTGTCTTTGGTTGACTTCCGTATGTCCATTATGGTACTTGTTTCCTTTTAAGACACCTTCGTCGCCTTCCCCCCCCTTTTTAAAGTGAGTGCAAACTCCATTTGCTCCCCCCCTTTCTTGTTTCGTCCCCCCCCATGACCCCCCCATCCCTAACTGAGAGATCCTCGCCTACATAATTTGTGCGCTTTTCTTTTTTCCCATTGTTTTCTCCACGTTCCTTTCCTTCGCCGTCACGCGCATTTTGCAACTTGTAAACGACAATAATGTGTCCTTCCTCCTCTCCCAAGAACCGACTCTTTTTTCTCGCTACCACAGTTTCCTTCCTCGGTTTGGAAGTGGATTTTCTAGGCCCCCGGACTTATCCACTCCCACGGTTTGCGACCCCCTGCCAGCACCAACAACCTTTTTTGACTCGATTAAAACGCTGCTTGCCGGTTTCTTTCTTTTTCCCGTCATGCTCCCACCGCGAGTTCCCTGACTCCCTTTTTCGTCATCCCCCCCCCTTCAAATCGCGATTGGCCGCAGCGATGACCATCCTCATTCCATTGGTCCAACGTGTTTTTCCACAGGGTCTCCCTGAATCCCCCACAGGTTCCCCCAAGGGCCTCCCCTTTCTTTTCCTTTGTGACTTTACAAAATACGTAAATTTGATCCATTCTCCTCCTTCGTTGGTAGTGTTTTACCTGGCAGTGTCTCCTGATTTCCCCATCGTCCAACCCTACGCTCCTTTGCCCTGACCCCCAGTGCAAAAATCATCCTTCTGCTGGTTCTCTTCCTTCTTGGGCGGCGAGATGCTTCTTCTTTGAATTCTTCTTCTTTGCTGTCCCCCTCTTTGCCCCCCCTCCGCACGCATTTTTTTTCCTATGAGATGTGCTTGATCTTGGTCCCTTTTCCACCCATTTCACACCAGTAGTGAATTCGCTTTGCTTGCAACTTAGCTTTGCGCCCATCTTCCCTTTCCCCCTTTGCGATATTAGGAGCTCTTCTTTGCATCTCCTCGGTCACTCACTCAGTTTTCCTCAGGACCTATTTCGCTAAGTCTTTTTCCAAGTTCCCCGCTTTGATCACTGGACTTGGACGATAATTCTCGATTTTTTGGCTCAGCTAACTCTTTCTTCCTTTTGCTTGTCTTCTTTTCTTTTTCGTTTCGTTTACGTTCCCTGAAGGTAATGGAGAATGAGTTCGTTTGACTGACCCATCGCCTTTTCTTATTCTTTTGGAATCGGTTTTTAGCCGCTTTCATTCTTTTCCTTCTTCATTGATTCTCAAAACTTTCCGTCACTCCGATCCGAGGGAGAGCTCCCTCAACTTCGCCCGTTTGTCTTGTTCATCCTCCAGGGGATGTCTCAAAGCTCTCCAGGGCCACTTTTTTCTCATTCCCACGTGTTGGCTCTTCAATTGCCCCACCTCTCCCTTTTTTTCATTCCATCAGCCCAATTTTTTCCTTGTTTTCTTCTCTCGGCCCTTTCTTTTTTCTAGTGAAGTTTAGTTCCCTTTTTTCCAGCAAGTTTGCCAAGTTATCTGTTTGAGGATGCCTGATCACTCACGCAGTCTTCTTATGGACGTGTCTCCTTCCCCCCCCTTCTTCCTGCCCCCATCCCGGGAACCCTTAGATTTTTACGTACCCCATCGCATTTTTATCATTTCCCAAAACTTGATCGGCCTGTTTCCTCTGCGGCCCCCTATTTTGTCCCTGGTCTTCCAGTATATTTCCCCAAGCGTTTTCTTCCGCATGGATTCGGAAAATTCGCCCCCCGTCCCCAGAACCTTTTCCCCCCCTTTACAAACACAATCCTCCCCCTCACTCTGCCGCTTTTTAGAGAAAGGAAGTGTGAAAAGCCTGAAAGTCATGGGCAGCACAAGGTGGTTCGCACTATTGTTGAAGACAGCTACCCATTTCTTTTTCGCCTCCAGAGTTATCCTGGTCCGCTGCTTACGATTTTTAGTTTTTTTACGTTTGACATTAGTTTGCCCACCCACAGGTTATTCTTCTGGTGGTTAGATAATACACTTTTCCTATCGCACATTGCGCTTTTAGGCTTTTTACTTTATTTCCTAGCAGTTCCTTGATGTCTTCCGACATTTTTTTTTTTTTGTTGTTTGGCTTTTTTGAGGATTGTCTGCAAACACCCCCCCCCCCCCCCCCCCCCCTGCGGTTTGGGGGGTTTGCGCTCTCCGCCCACTTTCAAAAGTGCTGCCTCGGTTTCTCCCCCCGCTCATCTGGTGCACAGCCTCTTTCCCTGCCCCTCCGTTTTCTTTGTCTCCTTTGAGCAGTAAACCACGCTAACAAGTCGCGCCACGATCTTTTTTGAGCAGGTTGATCAATCCATTCCCCTATCGTATTCGTTCTCCACTGCACCGACCGCTCTTCTTTCTAGTCACGCACTGCGCCGGTCCCCCACAGTGAGCCCCCCCCACCCCCCTCCGGATACCGTGTGCACTCTATCCCAATCTCTTTCCCTTTCCTAGACGGTTTAATTTTTCTAGCCTCTCTTTTCGGCTGACCAGCTTGCTAACATTATCCCGTAGACTTTCTCTAGACCAGTATTTATGGCCGGCTCTGGTCGTCCATTTGGCAGAGTACTGATCGGACATCTG
>Ga0179593_1695206_pt1 | contig 28695 bp, 21 predicted proteins | sample CZODoug2_1_08_16_FD_185931 | JGI IMG/M metagenome (GOLD analysis project Ga0179593, IMG submission 185931) | Vadose zone soil fungal communities from Angelo Coast Range Reserve, California, USA - CZODoug2_1_08_16fungal (PacBio error correction) | ecosystem: Environmental > Terrestrial > Soil >... | reverse complement strand
CCCTTTTAATATGCCTTTTTCTAACTGATCGGTGTCTCTTCTTGGCAAGCTTTTTTTTATGGAGTTCTCTCGTGTTTTTTATTTTCCTTTGACCTTCGCAGTTCTTTAGCCTTCTGTTGAATTCTTCCTCTCCCTCTCGCCAGTTATTGATCCTTTCCTCGGACTCCGCTGATGGGATCCTCAGCCACCACTTTGGTAGGTCTCTCCAGTCAAACTGGTTTTTGCCATGGACGTCCACCTCCAGAGGTTTCCCTCGTCCCCTTGTCGCCTTTCCTCCCTCGCCGGTTTCTTTTTCCGGCCCAATACTCGACCCGTGTCTCTTTTTTTCTTGACCCGCCGATCTGCACGTCCATTGGCGCACATTCCAGCACCACCGATTTCTTGACCCCAGACCCCTGCTAGTCCGTCGCCTTTTCCCCCGATAACGGCCTCTTCGCGGTTTTTCGTTCTAATGTTGAACCCCTACTTTTTCCTTCAGCATTTTGTCCTGTATTTCCGTCGTGTTTCAGGCTCGGATTACCCTTTTTTTCTTTTTCGGCGTTTTTTTTCGGACGGCTTTTTTCCGTCTACCTTTCTGACCCCCCCTGGCGGGGTCTACGATTGTAGGTTTTCACTACTTGCCCGTAGTTTTTCCCATCGTGTAGCCTCCCCCCCCCTCGCTGCGGTCCATTTCTTCCCCGATTCCCTAGTAGTTTTTTTTTTTCTACTCTTTTCACTGCCCCCGGCCACGGGCAGCGCCTTTCCGCTCGCGTTGCGTTTTTTCCCAGTCTCCCCCCCCATTTTTGTTGTTAGGACTCTCTTCCTTCTCTATGTCTCACGTGATGCGCACTTTTTTTTCGAGCTCCCCCCACTGCACCCTCGGCCGTCTACTTCCATTCTCTTCTTTGGAACCTCACAGCGAGATCCCCTATTTTTTGTTTGTTTCGACTCTTTCTGGTCGCCCCGGGATTCCCCCTCACCGCGCCACGGCCCCTGTTCTTTCCTCGGTTAAATTACCCCCCCTCCAGCCCCTTTCTCTCCTTTCTTTCGGACAGTTGAATTCTTGCGTCCCCACTTTTTTCTAGGTGTTTTTTCCCCACCTATCCCCTGGTGGCTTTGTTGCTTTTCCTCACTTTTAGCCTCCTCCTTTTGCTACCCGCCAGCCCCACCATCCGGTCGTAGTCTCGCCCGACAGGGCTGTTTTTCAACCACGGCAGTCCCCCTGGCCGGTTTTTTTTCCTGTCCCTTTTCCCCTTCTGAAGAGACTTGTCTTCCACGATCCTTGGCAGTCTTGCCCTTTTTCTACCTATCCTGCCTTTCCGAGCTTCCTTTCCTCGATTTTCTTTGCGTCCTGGGCTCTTCCCTTTATCTCTGGCGACTTGTGCCTCTTTTCCCCTAGAAGCCTTTAGGCTAGTGGCCTGTTCGGCGCTGCTCGCTCTTCGGCAGACTTCGGTCTTCGGATTTTTTCCGCCCCTTGTTCCAGCTCGCCGTTTTGCATTTTTTTCTCCTGCAGCAGGTTACTTTTTCTCGCGCGCCTGAGCAAAAGGATCTCACTAGTTTTTCTTCGCTTTTTCGTTCTTTCTGAATCTTTTTTTCCCTGACTCCTTCCCTAAGTATCTCACACGGGTAACCTCTTTGGCTTTGAGCTCCCCAGCCCGATCGGCCGTTTATCGGTTTGCGGGAACATCGATAGCGCCCGAAATTCCTTGACGTTCCCCGTTTCCGCGTTCCTCCTTTGGCGCTTCTCAGCCTCTTTACCCTTGTTTTCCAGCTTCTTTTTCTCGGTAGCCAGTTCCTTGCGTTTTCTTTAGGTACAGGGTTTCGACTTTTTTCACTGCGTTTTTTTTTGCTGTAAGTTCCTTCGTTAAGATACTTCCTTCTCTGTGAGCAGTTTTTCGAAGACATGCCTCCATTTGAACAAGCTACTTAACCGTTAGCAGGTACCCCCGACGCTCAGCGTGATTAAGAAATTCGGCAGCCTGAAGAGCCCTCGAGCGCTTTTGGAGACGAAGACCTTTCTTTAGCTCTCAATGATGATCCCTTTAACTTCCCTCATGTTACTATCCTTCACCCTGGTGCTTTTCACTGCCTTACCTTAGCGGAAGTCCATGACTTTGTTTTTTTCCCCCCAGCACGAAGCCCTCTTCTCCTGATTTTCATGGAAGATTCCGGCACCACATTCTCCCTCTATATTCTTTGTTGTGTTCGAGGATCCCGTGAACTTCAGCTATTCTTTACAGTAACGTTAAGCGATAGGATATTTTTTTCTTCATCCCTCCCTATAATTACAGGGTTTCCTTTTCATCATTCCCGTTCTTGGTTAGAGTATATACTTCCCTTCTCGCCCTCCTATTATTAAAGTCACGATAGTGGGTTGAGGTTACCCCCACATGTTATCTTCCCCTGTGCTGACACTCCCGTTTTGAGAATTTGCATTTACTCGTTTTACCTAACTGGTTTTATATGAGTCTTGATAGCTTGGAATTCGAGGTTGACCAGACGGCAGAAAAGGACAACTCTCGCTAAGGGAGTACATTCTCCCCCCCAAGGGTTTTTACACCCTTGAAACTACCTTTTAATACCCCTTAAGGCAGAAAAAGTAAAGGAAGGTTTCTCTCCTTGCATCTTTCCAGTTCTTTAACAGATGCGTCCCCCCGCACTTTTCGACGGGAGACAACAGGCTGCTTTACCGGACGTTTTACACTCTGTCAATTTTCCGCCCGTGAGTTTAAAATTTAAGCCCCCGTGGTAATTCTCGCATGTCCTCTTCAGTTTGACTTTCTGAATCCTAATCATGAGGTAATTCATTTTTACTTTGCCCGACCCTACCCTTTCCCTCCCGACTTTTCCTCCTTCCTTTTCCGTCATTATCGGCTCTCTTTTTTTCTAAGCCCCTTTCCGTTTGCTGGCCTGAGCAGATCTGGGCGGCCCGGTACGGGGGTGCGCATCTTTTCCCAAGCTCCCCATTACCTTTTTGCCCGCACTCCGGCGCTTTTATGGCTTCAGGGAACCCTTTTTTTTTTTCGGACCCCCCGAGATCTCACCCCCGTTTCAGATCGAGCCCCATTCTCCGACACGGAATTTTCTTTGGACCTAGTCTCCAAAGATTTTTTCCCTTTTAGATGGCTTTATTTTTATCACCGACGAAGGCTTGCAAGAAGCGTCTGGTGGACAACTTCCGATTCCTCCCAGTGCTTTCTTCCCGGAACTCCCCAGCCAATTTCTTTTCCCCCCTCATGCTTTAAAGAGGCTTTCTAGCGTGTGGCTAGGCGTAGTTTCTCCCCCCTCTGGCCCGGGGAATCACCAACCGTGGCCTCTGGAAAAGATTGTTTTTCCCCAGCATTTTTGTACGATCCTGCCCGTCCCTCCTTACTAGTGAAGTCGCGGTGAATCCCCTGACCCTTTCCCTTCCAACCGTTCCCCGAATTGTGGCTTCCCCGTATGGGCGACTTCGTGTGTTTTCTGACATCTTCGAGCGTTGCTTTCCCTCCTGGAGATGCATGATGGTCCCCGAAAAGTCTTTTCCGGTTCTCTGCCTCGGTTTGAACTTTTCGGCGTGCTCAAACTTTGCTGCCCGGGAGCGTCCTTTCCCCTTCTTCTTAATTTGCTGCGCATTTTTTTTCCCAAAGGCGATGCACGAGTCTTTTCCAAGAAAGCGGTTCTTTTTCCCCCCGGCATGACCTTTAAACCCTTTTCCGACAGCCTTCGCTTACGGAGTCATTTTTCCTCGCTAGCTCTTTTTCCTTTTTGCAGCGGCCCCTCTTGTGCGGCTAGTTTGTCCGCCAATCTTCGAACCCTCGGTCGTGTCGTCCAGTTTGGATGCTCTTCTCTTCTGACCCGCGGCGCAGGCTGGCCGTTGAAGCTGGCGTTCTTCCGCCATGCGCCGCTCGGGACCTTTTCCTGACCTCCCTGGCCACTCTTTTTTTTTTCTTTTGACGTCCCCCTTCTTCTGGGGACGCGTAGCGCACTTTCGTTCTCTCCAGACATTTTGTTTTCGACCTCAGACGAAGTTTCCCAGTCTTTTGATTTCCTAGATTTTTTTTGAGTAGGACTAACGCACTGGAAGCTACCTCTAACCCTTTCTGGGCATTGACAGTCCTGGAAGTTTCTTTAGATAGGTCTCCTATTCTTTTAAACCCCATCTGCAGAGATGAGTGCAGTTTCTTCCGCTTAATACTTTTACTGTTCGTTTTGTTCCCCCAGGCCTTAAGTTCCTGAGTTGCGGCTGAGCGAGCCTCGCAGTTTTTTGGAGCGTCTCCAGATTCTTATCTTCCCCCGAAGCGATTTTAACGCGTTCTTTGGGAAAGTCTCCTGGTTGCTCCTGCATTTTCTTGCCAATAGAAATTCTTCTTAAAACCTTTCTGGTCCCCCGCGGACCTAAGTGTTAGTATAAGTAGCCCTTTCGAAGTCTCCTTCCCGGTTTTAGTCTCGCGGGCCCGACTATACCCACAATCTTTCCTCGGTCCGCGTTACGTACTGGATCTCCGATTTTCCTATGTAACGGTCCAAAAGGAAGAGTTCTTCCCCGGTCTAGCTGCCCTCCCGAAGGTTTTCTCCCCCTTGGGTCCCCTGCCCTTTCGAGAGTTTTTTTGAAGAGCTTTTCGGCGTTCCTTTTGACCGTGCTTGGTCGAGTCCCCAAGTTCCCTTCCCTCATCCCCTTTCATTCCCTATCTCCCCCTCCGTTGTTTTTCTTTTTCCTTAGCTTTCCTCCTTTTATAGATGTCCTTTGTTTCTCTTGGAGTGGTTGTTCCTTTGGCCTTTCTCCCCTGAAGTCGTCTTTCCAGCTCCTTTTTGGCTCCCCTCCTTTTCCCTCCCGAAGACGTAGCGTTTCTTTCGTCCAGTTCTTCTGCCTCAAGCCCTTTTTTCTTGACTACGGCTTTTTTTCGTATCCGCTCTTTCTTTAAATCTCCGCTAGTAGGCCTCCCAGGTGTCTTATTTAGTATTTTTTTCAGGTACTTTCTTGTGTTTTTCTTTTTGACTCTCCATGTTCCCTAGGGAATGTCGCAGGGCTATCGTCTTCTTAATTTTCTCCCCCCTCAGAGGCTTTTTTGGTCGTTTTTTTCCCCGTTACGCTTTCGATGTCGATGTGATTTCCATTTGACGTTCTGCATTTCTTGATAAGCTCCCCCCAGGTTTTTTCGATTTGACCTTTTCCCGGATGCTTTTTCCCCAGTTAATGTTCTCTCTTCAATGGCTTTCATTACGGTTAAGCCCTTTTCCTGCGCCCCTTTTCCCAGAGTTTTATTGGTGTCCCCCCCCCCTCAGACAGCCACCTCGACTTAGCTTGAGCTGCGCAATCCTTTGACTTATTGACCAACTTTACTTTTTTTTTTGCTTTTTTTTTTTTCCCTAACTAGAGTAGCCGTTTTTTCCCTGGAGGATTGCAGAAACCCGCTACATTTTTTAAGACGACCCTCATTCTTATTTTCCCCATTATTTCTTGAGATTTTTTCCTTTAACTAATAATCTCTGCCCTTTCTCTGTTTGTGGTTCTCGCAGTTTTCCCCTCTCCTTCTCAGAGAATGTCCGCCAGATGCTTTCTTAAAGTTGTTTAAGCTTCGTCTCGGAAACACCCGCCTTTGTATATACTTTCATGTGAACCCTTGCAAGTTTTCCATTTTTGCCCTGTTCCGCCCTCAGCTCTTCCATAGTTTCCTCTGAAACCACCTGCTGCCATTCTTCATTGAGTTTTTGGAGCCTGGAAACGTCTTTCCCGAGCGTGAGTTCCCCCAATCTTGCGACCAGCTGGGTCCCCGGTCCCCTCCTCGAAATTTATTTCTGTCCCTTCGCTTTCCTTTTTCCCCCCTCCAAGTGATTGACCCACCCACACAAAAGCGCGTCAGGTTTTTTTTGCTGGCAGACCCCCCTTGGGCCTTCCTTCGTAGTCCGGCCCCCTTGCATAATGAGTAATTTCTAGCTTTTCATTTCGTACCATTTTTTTGTCTCCCTCCGGTCCTAGCCTGCCAGAGAGCCCTTTCCGTCCCCCCCTCTAATTTTTTATTCAGTTGTTCCCGGACCGTAAACCCCTTCGCAGCTTTTTTGGCTCTCCAACCCCCCCTCTCCTGTTCCAAGCCTTTTGGACCACTTTTTGCGAGTTTTCCCTGTTAGCCCTTGTTCCTCTTTTGAATTTTTAAGACGCTCGTTAACATCCTCCGGATTTTCTTCCTTGTTTTGTGTCTTCCAGGCCGTTTATGCCTCACTGGAAGGAACTTCGCGGAACCTTCCCCCCCTTGCGATGAAGCTCTGATTCGGACTTTCCGTGATTTTCCTCCCGGTCCCTTTAGCTCGCCAGTACTCATGTCCGTACCTTCTGGTGCCTGGGTTCGTGATAAGGAGGGAATTATTCTCTTAGTTTATAATTCAATATCCTGGATTCTAGGTAATGGTCTTTTCGCAGGCTTCAATTTTCTTTACTAGTTCCTTTCCGCAGATTTTCGGTCCGTTATTAAGTTATTGGTGCACCATAGGTAAAGTGAGAGAGAATTCTTTTTTATGTTTCTTGATATTCAATTCCTTCTCAGGGGAAGACGGTCTCCCGACTGGGTGACCGCCCTCAGTATCATATTTTGAATTTTCAGCGCTCTCAGACCTCTGCAAAGCCTCGAGGAAGGTCCACGGGAAAGGTTCTCTCGCGTGGCCAATTTTCCGCTTCATGGCCCTCCTTATATCTTTTGATTCCTTCCCTTGGACCATTTAGAGATGTTAGCGGGAACTTATATTCCGTAATTCCTCCGGAGGATCTGTTTGTAGCTTTTTACATTTTCCCCCCCAAGGAGTTCCCTGTGGTCAGCGTTGAAATAATTTCCAGTTTTTTAGGGTCAGGCTACCCCTAGCCAGCGCGCGGTCCTTTCCTTTTTTTTTTCCCCGCAAACCTTCTTGTGGTACCTTCCTTTGAGTAAGCTCCGCAAGGTTTAACATGTTCCTTTCAGCGCTCTTTTGCGCGTTGCGGCTTAACCCTCAGACCCCCTCCCCCAGGCTTTCCGGGGGATCAAATGTCGGTCCCTGGTTCTTTCAGGTTTTTGACGGACCTTTTACAAAGACTTTCAACCCCCTTCCCCTTCATGGACGGTCAGGCCTTTCCGAGCTGAAGCCCCCCCGTCTTTATGTATCCCTTTTTGAATACGTTGTTGGTTCTACATTCTAGGAATATTCTCACCTCAAAGCAGTCATTCTTAGTTTTGAAGATCCATACCTTTCCCTATCTTTAGCCCAACCCCCTTTATGGTCTTACTGGTAATCAGTTTTACCTATAAGTTTTCCGGGTCACATCATCCTGGTTCGTTCTCGTCCTCCTACGTACCGCTTTTGTTTGAGGTTTTTCACATGTTCTCTGCTACAGTTTTTCTTGTTGGTATGATGTCTCCGTGTGTCCCCCCCTTCCGGTGCTCCGAGTTTTTTTGAGACCCGTTCCTTCCCGTTAGATTTTGACCCGCCCTCTATAAGTGACTCTCACCCCCCCCCTTACCCCTGGGGACCCTGCATTCCTTCCCCTTAACTCCCCCTATGTATCATTGGCCTCTCTCCTGCCCAAGTCCCTTTCAAAGTCTCAACTCTTAACCGATTCTTCGGTAGGTCCTAGGAGTCGTCCCACCTTTTGCCTCCCACGCACTTCGTGTACATCCGGCCCTAGCTGTCTCCTCTCGATTTTTTTGGCACCCCCGTCTCAAGATTGCTGGAAGTGTCACCCCCCCCCCCCCTTCGAGTTACGATCTGTTTCTCATCGGTCGAGTTTTCCGCTGCCCCTTCTTAGTTCGAGAACTTTTTGGGAGGGTCTTCTCGAGTTCCTTTATTTTCCTGGCAATCATCTTTTAGAATCTTGCCGGTCCCTTTCTGAGTCTGAAAATTTGCAGATCATATCATCTTGAGACCATGCATCCGAGAGGTCCAAGAAGGATCAGTTGGCGCGAGATATTTCTAACCCCTTTCAGGACCCCGATCCCTTCCGAGGGAGGGACCTTTGGCTGGTTTGCCGCCCGGTCGTTGTTGCCAACAGAGCTCCTAGAAGGTTCTCGCCTTTAAGGCACATTTGCGGCTCTCCCCTTTTTTTGCAAGTCACCGAATTTCGTCCGATTTTCCGAACCTTTTGAGCGTGAGTTTGTCCGCGATTTCTTCCCTAACGGTCTCTAGATGATGGCTCGGATGTTTCCCCCCAGCTCCCCCCTTGGCAAAAACTCCTGGTTTTTGTCGGCTTTCACCGAGGTGTTTTTTTGACCAATGGAACTCCGTTAAGCGGACTTCCCTATTCTCCAAGGTACCCCTTCCCGCGTGGCTCTGTAGTTCCTTTTCTCGCGTGGGCCCTTGAGCTTATATCCCCCGCTTAGGCGTCCCTTCCCCTAAACCTTTTGACCCTGGCCCTTTTTTAAGACTCTTTTTCCGGTTTCTGCGTGTTTTCTTCCGATTTTTAGGCCCAATCACCTGATTGCAAGTAGCGACCCTTTTTAACTGGTCCCTAAAGGTACTTTGAACACTCTTTCCCCTTGTAAGCACCAGATCGCGATCCTGGACTGCGACCCCTCCCCTCCTCCTTCGCGACTCTCCATTGCTTGGTGTTTTCCCGTCCTTTGAGCCCCCTTCTCGTCTTTCGCTTTGACCCTCCCCCGGGATTTTACTTCTTTCTTTTTGGTGTTCCGATTTTTTTTTTTTTTTTGGAATCCTTTTACAAGAGGACCCTGTCCGGTCTCCTGATATTTTCCTTCCCCTCAGACTGAAGTTTCCTAAAACCACGCACGGAAAGGTACCCCCCTCTGGACCCTTTTTTTAACGATAATTTTTTCCCCCGGTCGATTTCCAGGTCCGAGCCCAGAAGGTCCCAAGTGCGCGCCCCAGACTTAGGCCCTCGTGCTCTCCGGATGATTTTTGGGAGCTTTGCCAAACGAGCTTCCGAGTACTTCCCTTACTTACCCTGTCTTTTTTGAGATCACGTTTGTCCGCCCCCTTTCAAGATTTTTTTCTGGCCATTTCCGGGCCGCCCCCCGGTTTTGGGGTATCGTTCGGGCAGTTCCTCAGTTTTTTTTGAGCTTTTTCCTTTCGGTCTAGCCCGGTGGAGCGGACTGTTCTTTTGCTTGAAGACTTCAAGGTGACCCTTTTCGATTTTTTGCACAGAGTTCGTTTCCCTTCCAGAGACCCCTCCCCTCCCCCCCCACATCAACAAGAATAAACTGTTTTCGAACTCCGATGACCCCCCCAGGAACCTTCCTCCCCATTTAGAACCCTATCACTCGTCTTCTTTGGGCGATCCGAACCCACACTCCTTTCCATTCTCATTCGATACCGACCCCACTCCTTAGCGAAGAACGTTTGTGTAAATACTGCCCTCGAGGTTCCTCAAAGTCCGGGCGTAATTCGACTCTTCTCTCAGCCTTTTTTGGGCGCGTTCTACCTTCCTCCAGTATGTTCTATCGTTGCGACAAAGTCCCTGCAGCGGATTTTGCCTCCAAAGGCCAACATCTTTCCTACCAAACCTTTTTTCCTATATCCGACGTCTCTTTCCCATCCTACTGTCTGACGATTCCGACCTATGTAGGATTTTTCTTTCCTTGGTTTCTTTTAATCTCGGAGAGCGGCCAACGAGCAGCCGGAGTGCTTAAGAGCTTTTTTCTCGAGGTCAGAAGCCTCCCTTCTTTCTCATTCTCCATTCCCGCCAGGTCGTAATGTCCGCCGAGTTGGTATATTCTTAATCTTGTCGCCGCCGTTCTCTTTGGGCTTCTGCATCTTTTGTAATATTCCCGAGTCTTCTTCTGGAGAACTTTTTTCTTGGAGACCCTTCCGTAGTCCTCCCTCTTTCGGACCGGGTTGACTCCCAGTTTTGTGATGGCTCTTTTAGATTCTTCAGTTTTTTTCTAAAGCTTTCTGACGGTCATATTGGGCCTTGATGAGGGTCACTTTCAGTAACCTTCTTTTCCGCAAGGTTTGGTTCCTTTAAATATCTCGCGGGCCGTTCCCCCCCTGCTGAAAAGAGGGCCCGCGGACTTTTCCTTCTGTAAGCTCCCCTTCTCTTCGGGTGATTTGCCCCTCGATTATTTTCGTTGAAAGACGCCTCATGACCCCCCCCCCCCCCCCAGAAGAGGTTTTCCCAGGTCTCCTAGCTACCTCTCCTTCTAACGATAGCCTGGAGTTTTTTGAACTGGACTGTATCCCGATAATGTACCCTTCGAGTTTAACCTTTCTTAGGATGAAGGGCGTTCAAGCTGGAAGTCTTAGAAGGGTCACTAGGTTTTTTTCGTCTTGGTCGGCTGTTTCGGCCTTTTGTTTGTCTCATTTTTTTGACACCTCCATACCAGCTTTTGATTTGCCGGAGTGCTGGTTGGAACTTCAATACTTTCCTTTTCCCCATACCCCCCCCCCTTGTCTTCTTCTGTAAGATCACCAGTTTCGGACTCTTGTTCTTCTACACTCCAATGATACCTTTTTCAACGCTCGACAGTCCCACAGAACCGCGGGATTAGCTTCTTCACTGTAAAGGAAGCACTTGAGATTTCCGTTTTCATTTCCCCTGCTCCTAAGTTCGGGTCCCTTTTGCCTCTCAGCTCTATGAGGTCTATACGAAGCTCGACTAAGCATCGAAGCTTTTTGAGGCCACCCCCCCCTCTGCCTTTCTCCCGAACTCCCCGTTTTCCCCGGCCTTCGTTTTACCCCGGATAGGTCTTGGCGCACCTACTTAGGCTTTTCTTGGTAATAGAAGTTCCCCATTGGACGTCTCTCTTCACTCCTTTTCTTTTTTACCCACCCCTCCCGACCCCTTTCGACAGCCATTCCGGCAACTTAGCACCACTCCATGTCTTCGCCTTGATGCGCACACGTCTCGTCCCTTCGCAGACTTCCCCCCGGGGCCTTTAGGCCCGCCAATATTGAACAAGTGCCCGAGATTTTTTCAAGGTCTGCTATGATGTCCTCTTCATTCAATTTTTTAGCCCGGCCCCTCCCGAAGTTGGAATTACTCCCCTCCTCGAGTCCTTCAGGTCGGCCCCCCCTCTTTTTTTTTGTGACGGTTTGGATTCCTCAAGGGCCGTGTCCCTAGAAAGACGTCCAACAGACCCACCGATCTTGACCGCAGTGAGAGGATTTTCAGTAGCATCCTAGACTTTCGTAAGAACTTGCAGAGGTTGCCCTTTGCTCTTGGCGGGGCCTCGGGGTTAATTTTTTCTGAGCTTTCGAGGCTCTTTTTCTCCCCCGTTGAATCTTACTGAATTTATGACCTTCATGTCGATATCTAATTTCTTTTTCATTTCATATATCCTGGGTCCAAAACTGATCTTATGGATTTTCTTTTTTCAAAGAAAAGTTTCAGAGTGATGTACTCATGTCTGACTGATCACAGCTAAGCTTTTTCCTTTTTTTTTTTTTTTTCGCCCGACCCATAAAACCCAATACTTCTGACACCTCCCCCACAGGCATATCCTCGATCCGAGTCCCCTCCTCGACATGTCCCCCTATGTTTTCCCTACTTCTTTTTCTGCATAGTCTGGTGAAGACACCCCCGATGCCCTTGGCCGCCTAGCGTTGGCTCTTGCGCTGATGACTTTGTACGGTCTTCTGATAGCTTCAGAGGAAGATTCCTTCCACATGGGGTTTTCTAAAGTTTATTTTGCAGGTTATCTAGCTATTTTTGGTAAGAGTATTCAAAAGCTGCTTGGGCCCAGGGTCTTTTGGAAGCGAATCGCCAGAGAGAATTCGAGTTCCCACCTACCCCCTAGTCCCTGCATCCGCATCCCGCAGAGTATGTTTCCGACAATTTTTTGCCTCTTTGAACGTCAGACAGTCGAAGTCTTGTGAATGGAAGCCTTATCCTCCCGGTACATGTGTTCTTTATACCTTTAAAGTTTTGAATAACTGGCACCTGGACCCCGAAACCACCTTCTTTAGATTAAGTTGATGAACCCAAGCGGACCCCGCTGTGAACTTTCCCTTGAGCCTCCGACAAATTCATCTTTTGTCGAGCTCCAGACCTTTTTTTGTTTTAGCCCTCCCCCCCATTCCTTACGTGTCTTATCTCCCTTTATTCCATTGAAGGCACGTAACTTCGGATTTTTTTGCTATCCTTCCGTCCATCCACCCCTCACCTTACTGACTCCCTTCATCCCCATTTCCAAGGTTTTTTTTTTCATATCTCCGCTCCAAATATTGTTGATGCCCTTTCTTGTGAAAGTAGTAAAGCATCCTGGTCTTTAGGATCTTTCTTGCTAAGGCTTTTTAAAGACATTTTGGGTTTTCTCTGGACGGCCCCCACCCCGGGAAAATGTTCCCACCCGATCATGGCGCCGATTGCCGGTACATTCTACCGCCCTCATCAACCCTTAGGTTCGCGGCCCCCTTTGATTGCTCGACATCTTGAGACCCTTTCGGTACTCTATTTTTCAATTCATTCTTCCTAAGTTCTTACTTTAACACACTTGACCTCAGTACCCGTGGGTCGAACCTTTTATCCCCCTGTCCAATAAGAAACTCTTGAGGATAGGTCTCAGTTCCTATATTTCCAACCCTGCATGGTCTCCCCATGAGTTTTTAACGCAAGTCTCCCGTCTCCTCCTAGGAAGGACAGCACGATTAGTTAGCGGACGAGATCGAGGCCAGGTTTTCAGAAGGTTTTTACGGGCGCATACGGTTCCCTGTGAGTTTGAGTGAAACGAAAGCCCGGAAGGGCAGATGAATAAGGCTCTTACAGTAAAGCGTGATCCAGTTATAAAACTTAGATTCCCCCAGCTTTATCACCGAGGAACTTCCTCGGCCTCTCTCCTCCTATTGCTGGTTTAACCTTGATTGAAAAATTAAGTCCCTACGAAGAGCGTGGCTTCCCCTCCCCCGGTTTTCTTTTTTTCAGCACTCCACGAAGCTAACCTCGAGCAGATCCTCCATTTATCCTCCCCTTGCGTTCGGCCACCCCCCTTGCTCTTCCGAGATGTACGAGGCCCCCCCTTTATACTCGTCGAACACTTGCCCTATAGGGATCTCCCCGGGAAGATTTCACGACACCCCCCCCCCCTCCTCTCCGAACTCCCTCCCTTCTGACTCTTAGTTTAGAGATCTTTCAGCGGCTCCTCCTTCTGTTACTTCCTCCTTCCTCTTCCCGTGCCGCTCGCTCACCGTTTTCCACAAGACCCCTTCAGGGTACACCTTCAATAGCCCTTTTCGTACATCCTGGGGGGGGATTTTTTTCTCTGCACTTGCAGGACCCTCCGCTGCCGGGCCAATTCAGACCCCTCGCGAGCCCCATGGCGGTTCTCCGTCATGCCCCCGGTGAGGAGTACTTGTGCCGAGAGCTTCCGCAGTTAGAGCCTCCTCCGACACACCCAGAATTTCTATCCAGACTCCTCAACGCTTCTCTGTTTCGCCGGGGTCGGCTTTCGACTCTCATGGTTCGCGCAGTACCATGTGCCGTAATTCATTTTTGCTCCCCTGCTCGGAAATCTTGAGGCTTTCCCGGCCCCCAGAATCTGTTTTATCCCTTGTGAGGCAACTCCAATCCTAAAACTTTCTACTCCTTCTCCCCCATGGATCACCTTTCCCCGACCTCTACCCAATGAATTCCCGCTCCCCCCCCCTTGGACTCCCCAAGCGGACATGTGCCTCGAACGGACCTATACAAGATCCCCCGACCCTCACACTTCACCCCATGTCATCCTTTTTCCTCCCGCCTCGGCTATTCCCCCCCCCCCCTTATACTTCTTCGAGCGCCTTCTGCACTCTAGGGCCCCCCGGTCTCCACGCACCTTCTCCTTCGCCCCTTTCAGCCTAGCAGTTGCACCCCCAACCGGTTCACCTCCCAAATCCCACCCTTTCCCTGTTCACTTAGTGGTCAACCCCCGCGCCGTTTTTCGAGAGGACCCCCCCTCGGCGCGAAGTTTCTGCGCGTTCCCGCCCTGATTAGACTGATCTCCCCCGGGTTTTTTCGAGAAGTCCTCCCTCCCCGGCAACAGCTTAGTCACTACCTCTACCTAAACGAATCGTTTGAACAACATAGTCTATTAGACCACAAGCTTTGGTCTCCGTTACCAGATCATTTGAGATACACGGAAACTTTCCCGACAGGAGTACCGGCGTACCGTACGCGCATACGGCTACTATTTTCTCTTGAATACCCTAAATTAACCCATATTTCCCGGACTCCGTAATTTCCCCAGGTTTCTTTAGAGCCCAGTGAAGCCTCAAAGACTCTTCTTTCCTTTACCTTCCATCCTATTCCCCCTTATCAGCCCCCTCACCACTCGAGAGTTGGGCGCTGTTTCTCTCCCCTGGACAAACTTCTATCCCTGTTTGGCTTTTTCATTTTATGTCTGATATTCGTGTGTCTGATCTGTGATAGTCCCCGTCTCAAATGCGAGTCCTGGTCGTCTACCCAGACCCTTTTCGGGATCTTTCGACTTCCCCCCTTTCCCCTGACCCCCCCTAAGATTTTAGGACAACCCTTTTTGGAGAGGCTGTTCGCCGTCATCCAAGGCTTTTTCCGATTTCCGGCCTTCGGGGAGATGTCATCCGTTTCCCCGACAGGCACTAGAACCACTCGCCCTCGACACGAGAAATTTTCCATGGAGTTTTTTCCGAAAGGTATCAAGACCCAGCTTTCGAACATTATCTGAATTCGAGAGAGATTTAAGAAGTTTTTCGGAAAGTTCCCCGTTTTATAATCTATTTGGACCAGGCAAGCACGCAGCCGAAGATTTCCCCTCTTTCTCTTCCTAGACCTTATTCTCTCTTTTCAGAAGATCTTCAGTTTTTTTCTATTCTACTTCTGCTAGAGCTCCCTCTATCCGATGCTAGTATCGAACTTGACCTTCTAATCCTCCCTGAGTAATATCCGTCCTATCTTATCTTTTTCCCTTTTGTTGTTCTTTTTTCCTTTGATAGTATTTTTTTTTAGTGCGACTTTCAGCCCTGTTCCTCTCAATCTTATTAGAGTTTTCCCTATCAGCAGGTGATTCCCTCTCAGGGCCCAGGAGCGATCAATTCCGAGAAAGATTCGAGGCTCTGCGGACCTACTATGATCCTAACCCTCAGTCCCTTTTTATCCCCTCCGTGTACTCACGGTCCGTACCCCTTGTTTCTCCTCTACACCGTTCTATCGTTCTCCATTTCCGATTCTCCTCTGAGTCCCTGGACCGGTTAAATAACCCTTCTAGGTTTCTCTCGACTTTTTCTGTATTCTTCCTTTCCCCCTCACTTTTATTAATTTTCTCTTCAGGCATGATTCTCCTAGGATACCCCTCCCCACCTTAACGAATTCTTTCAAATACTCCTTATTTTTCCACTTCGAGGTCCTACCAATATTCTCAATTTCCGCACGTATCCGGTTCTTATCTGGCCTCTCGTTGTACCTCCTTTAACCCCTCTAGCTCCTATGTTTTTCTGCCGCCCTAAGCGACTCTTCGTCAGGGAGGTTCTCCCTCCGATTCTGAAGCTTCCAGACCCCCCCTTCTCCTTCTTCCTCGTCTTCCCGTGCTCTATCTTCCGTACCCCTTATATTGACATAACCCTTTGTTATGATCAGAATTCGAATTTTCTGCCTCATCTGATGACTTACTTCTTTGAAATCTTTGAGTCCGTATTCCTATTGGACCCCAAGAAGTTTTAGATCACTATTTTATCCAAGGTTTTTCCTTTAAGCTCTCGCCGAAGATGTCCCCCTTCCTCTATTCCCCATTTTTCCCGCCTGACTCTTATGCTCCCAGGTCCACTTCCGCTTAGACTTGCCCCCGTCAAGGGCTTCATTACTCTTTTCTAAGTTTGCGATCCACCTTGCGTAGAAGGTGACTTTTATGTGTATCTTTTTTTTCTTTTTTACCCGTGCGGCCGTAATCGAGATCCGGAGGGGCTACCACTTGCCGCAATCAAGGCATTCGTTTTCGGACCAGTCCTTAGGGCCTGAGGTGCTTAAAGCGACCGTTTTTCTTTTTGGGCCCCCAGCGTCCATGGCTCCTAGGTCTCCCTCCCACGGTTACTGATAACTCTGAATTCACTTTCCCCTGTCTCCTGAATTTCCTCTGACATTCTTTTAAACTCCACAGTTTACTGACTTGTGGCCGACTCCGCCCGTTTTCGGCTAGTCCCCAACTACCTTCCCGTTTTCAGCTCCCCAACGATTACCCAATCTCCCGTTTTTGGTCATTTATTTTATTCCGACCTCTCTTTTCTTCGACCGACGTTACTAACCCGTATCCCTAACCCTCCGGATTTATTTCTTTGTGACTCATAATCACTTCCCCTTCCGGAGATAGTCTAGTAACCAGACTTCTCTCCGCCTTTTTATGTTCCTTTCTAAAACTCCCCCTCTAAGGAATCCGAAGCCCCGTTTACCCTATGTTTCTTTCTTGGCTGGGACTTTCTGTATCCGTTTGATATGTCAGGCATCCTTTTTTTTATATGGATTGTTGACTTCCCTAATTTCCCCTCGGGACCTCGTGCCTTCCCGCCTCGTATCTCTTCGACTGAGGCTTCTTCAGGGCCTTTGAGACTCCTCCTTCCACCGTGAAGGCCTCCCCAGATTCTTCCCCCGAATATTCCCTCCCCAGATGACAGTGTTTCCCTTCCTAGATCCCCACTCTGAAACGGATTAAGATCCTTTAATTGAAATTTTCCTATGTTGACGCCTTTCCCGATATTAATAAGCTTTCCTTGACCTAGAATTGAGTATAATCTTTCCGTCCTCTATGCTTAATCCGGTTCTTTTTCCCCCCCCCCTCATTCTTGAATTTCCCTTACGATTTGTAATCTTCTACTTGCACCTTTCGAGTTTTTGAAGCTTTCACATGAGTAGTTTTCCGTTCTTAAAGTTCTTTACGTGTCGCTTCCGTCCGGATTTCTCTTAAAGCGTCTTTAATGTTCCCTCAAGCTCAGATTTCCTTTCTATGTTATATGAAAAGATCCAGGGCTTTAGTTCCCCTCCAGTCTTAGTATTACCCCTGGATTAAAGCAACCAGACTTTCCAGCTCCCAGACCTTACCCCCAACAGACACCTCTGTCCCGGGACCCATCGTGACAGCACCCCAGGCTCTCGCTCTATTCTTCCCGATCCTAACCGTTCCTGCAGTAAAGACTCCAGAACCCTCCCTGATATTTCCCTGGTCTCTTCCTTTTTTGACTAGTTCCTATTACCCTCGCCGACCCTCCCCTGACTTCTCTTCAACGGATCACCCCTCGGCATTTTCTAGCTGAGTTCTCTCCCGGAGGATCTTCATTCCAGGAGTGGTAACTCCCCGACCTTCTGGGTAGGGCCGAAAACTTTCCCCAGCGAGTCTCCTTCCTTTATTCCGTAACCAGAGCAGGACAAACCTCCCGCTCTTCTTTACGGGACCCCATCAACGAGGAAATTTGCCCCATCCCGAAGTAATCTCTAGGGGACCCATTTTTTTTTCGAGATCACCCAGGACGGTAGGGGATTTTAACCCCAGGGTTACTTGAATTCCAGGGGGGAACGATTATGAATTTCCCCGGCCTTTTCTCCCTGAGCAAGAAAGGGTGGTGCCAGCATCCATTCTCTCGTTTCGTCCGTAATGAGTCCCCCATCGGTTTTGGGCCTCCCCTGAATGCAGACCTTTTTTGAGGCCATTCCCCTCACCCATTGCCCGCCTTTTCCCGTCTCTACTCTCCCACTTGTGGAGTCTTTTTTCTCCCCATGTCTCGCCCTGAAGACTTCTACGCTCTCGGTCGTGTTCGCATTGCCGCCCCCCTTTCTCGGAGTTTTAACGGTCTACCCATTCTTGGCCCGTTGGGTCTCCCACTCACTTCGTCAGAGATCTCCGTCTTCCTCTATTCCTCTCCCCCCCGGTGGAAACCCCTTTCCCAGGCAGGGCTATCGTTACCACCCACCGCTCTGACCCTCACTTCACTTGAAATCCCTGAGGACCCTTCGACTTCCTGGGTCTTCGGAAATATTCTCCCCCCAACGAAAGGCCCGACCCCCAGCCTTCTCCCCGGATCCCCGTAACCCTCCGTGATCTCGGGCCTCGATTGCGTTCTACCCTGTTTCTACTCGTATTCCCAAATTTTCCAGTTGTCGACGCTTCCCGTGCACCCCCCCCATTTCGTCATCGTAGCGTTCCCCTTACTTGAGACTCCTCCAGGCCCTCAGGAGGACACCCCCTAAGTTCAGAGCCTCTCAGTTTTTCTTCCTTTCTCGCTTCCCCTCATTCGACTCCCCCTTTTCGGGCTTTCCAAGGGATTTCCCTTCTTTTCAGCGTCCTAAGGTTCCATTTTTTTTTTTCGTCGACCCATTGATCCAATTCCCTCTGACCTTCCAGACCTCTTCTTTTTCCGTCTTATGCCCCCTCCCGTATCAATCCTGCTTTCCAAGATGTTTGAACTCTTTTTTTTTGTATTTTTTCTTGGCCCCCTTTTCCCTTTCATGCAACTCCATTGACCCGTCCCCCAACTTTTTCTCGATTACTTACCTTTCTTAGGGCCAGTTCTTTGGCCCCCCTTCTACTCCCCGTAGATCTCTCTATTACCCTTCCCTCGTCCCCCCCTGGCGCGGACGACACTTCTGCTTTTTTTTCCTCACTTGCGCTTCTCGCCTTTACAGAGGCCCTTGGATGCGACTTCGTTTTCAGAAGTCTCTCGTTTCCTCCGATTGGATCCTTTTTACACTTTTTTCACGATCCTCTGTGGGCCCCTTGAGGAGGCTTTACCATGGTTTTCTGAAATCTATTCTCCATGCTTCCCTTTTCGATGTGGATTACTTTCGTTCCTTCCCTCAAGTCTTTTTGACGCTTTTCCAAGCTCCCATGGCCACATGAGACCATTTTCCCCCCTTTGGTCTTTCAAAGGGGCCTGCCGTGAGAGACCTCCCCCTGGAAAAAACACCTGGACTTATTTAGCCGAGTCCCCTGCCCCTCATTCTCTCCCACTTCTTGGACACCTCCCTCTGCTCGGCCGGTTACACTTCTCCTATGGCAGGTCCGGAAATCTTGGAGCCAATTTTGTTTGTTCTGTCTTGTTTAGAACCTAATCCCCGTGACCTAGGTCCTTAACTTTCTCATCTCCGCTTCTCCCCAAAGACTATATTTAGCGGGGCTCGACCCGTTGGCAATTTCCTCTACTTAAGGTTCATCGTCTGGACCCCTTTTTGGCTTGGGTCAGCTATTAGACTTTTCAATTTGTAGGCGGAGAGCCCTTACTAACTGCTGTTTTTTTTTTCACTCCCCTCCCCCCCCCACTTACCCCTCATAGGTTCAGCCCCTACACCGACTCATGTTCGTTGGTTTCAATTTTTTTCCTCGCTTGGATCTTTTTGAGGTTTTCTCCTCTCTTTTTGTTTCTTCTTCTAACTCTCCATTTTCCCCTTTTTTTTTCGCTAATTTTTTTGTCGCATAAGGTAACCCCTGAACCCTTCTACGGATTCCTTGTTTTCTTTCTTCGTCTGTTCGGCTTCGAGGTTCCCCTGACTCCTTTTGAACTGAGAACCCCTATGGGAGTGCTTTTCAAGACAGAATGACCCTAGCCCTTTGAATTTATAAGTAACGGACCTCCCCCTTCACCAGATTTCTTTCTGAGCCCCTTTTTCCGTCTACGGGCTCTTTCACTCATCCTCGAGCCAGACTTATCCCCAATGACTTTTAACCTTCGTGGACCCCCTGATTTGGGTCTTTCAACATTCCCACCGCTTTCGAGCACCTTTTGATGTCTCCCATGACTTCTGATCTACTAGGCTCTTTACTCTAGTCGAGGAGGTCTTATTCTCGCAAGGTTTTTTCTTTTTTTTAAGTCTCCGCCTTGGCAGATTTTCTTTCTTTTTTGACTTTTCTTCGGGCCCGGATCCCCCATTTGCATCTCTAGACCCCCCCTTTTCCGGGGTTCCCCAGCTTTTTTTTTCTCAGTTTCTTCCAAGTTCCCTTTTCCCTCCCTACCTCCGAACTTCCGGTGCCTCTCCCTGGTGGACTCCCGGAACTTCTCTCTCCATCGCTATCCTGAAGGTTTCTGTCGAAAAATTTCCTGTTAGTTCTTCTCTACTTTAGTTTCTAACCCCCCTCCGGTCTGAGGTCTTGCAGTTCCCCACCTTCGCCTCCCCTGCAGAGTCCCAGGCTTACTTCCGCTCCCTCCTAAAAACCTTTTCCCCCCCCTTTTCCGGCCCCCCCTTTTCATCCTTTGTCCAAGTAGTCCCTTTTTGAGCGTTTTTGCGAAGCGCGAGTCTGAAGTATTTTCCTGATCCTCCAAGCTCTCTCGTTCTTGTTCCTCTCACCGCTACTCCCTAGATTCCACCGAAACTCTAAACTCCCCCTCCCCCACGAAGTCTCGTGTTTTTTTTTTTTTTTCGGTATTTCTATTGGTACGTTTCTTAGGCTTATCTTCTTGTTTTTCTAGGACATCCCTTCCGCCCGAATTACCCTCTTTTCTTATTGCTCCCTTTCCATCCGGCCCCTTTTCCACGACGTCTCCCCCCCTGCCTTTTCCTGTTTTAGGAGACCCTAAACCTTCCCTCTGAGGTTTTTTTTCCCCGAAAGTTTTCTTTTTTTTTTTCAATTTTCCTTTCCCCATTCGCTTTTCCCTCACCTTTAATTTTGGTTACTTTCTCCCTTTTGTCCGATTTTTACGCTTCGGATTTCTTCCCCGATCTTTTTGCGCCCAACTTTCTATTTTTTGTCCGTATCTCCAATATCTTCTTTCCAGGGTAGACCCCAGTGCAGTCTTTTTTTTCATTTTCCCCAGTTTTTTCCCCTATCAGCTTTTCAAAGGTTCCCTCAGCCGTGTGCCCGGTCGCGGCCTGCTCTCGGAATCTCCTTTCCTCCGGCATATGGTGTTCTGCACTTGCCTTTTTTTGCGGACATACCCCCCCCCCCTCTTTTGGATTTCTTCAAGGCCATTCGAGACTTTGAGTCTGGACATCCTTCGCAGCTACCCCTTCTAGATCACTTCTTGTTTCGGCCCCCCGTCTCGCCCGCGAGATTAATGGTTGCCGAAACTTTAGTTCTTCAGATCAACCCCCCCCTTTTTTAGTAGAGTCGCAACAGTATGTCTTCCAGCTTCGGACGAGTTGAAGGATTCCCTTCATGGTCCTTCTTTTGCGTGGTCTTTCCCTTATTCATTTTTGTAGACCCCTCCCCCCTCTTTCGGACATTCGGCCCCGTTTTTTGTTGTGTCCCATGTCTTCCATTTTGGAAGTTTCAACGCCTTTCTCACGAGTCTCCCCCTCTTCCTCCTTTGGGTTTTACGTTGTCTTCCCTCTAGAAGACCTTTTTCTCGGTCTCTTGCCGATCAAACCCCTTAGCCCCTTCTCCCCCGACCTTTTAGGTCTTCGGTCCCAAATTCCCGGCGCTTCTCAATTTGTTCAACCGTTTTTCATTTGTGCACCCCTGAAGTCTTTTTTTTGAGGATCTTCCTTCTGCTGGGTCCACTTGTTTTTGCTCTTCAGGTCTTTTACCCCTTTTTCCGCTCCTGAAAATTGCCGGAGCACTCTTTCCCCCTCTTTTTTTTTTCGTAACTTTTTTATGATTTTCCCCCTTTTCCCCATGTCTCCAGCGGTTTTGCCTCCTGACCTCTCTTTTGATCAGACCTCGGGCCCCTACCCCCCGGCTCCTTCTTGAAGTTTTCTCTTCCTTTGCGCGGCGACCTTTTTTATTTCCGCATGTCACATCCCCTTTGACCTTTGGGGCCCTTTGGCCATTTTTTTCTTTCCCTAACTTTCTCTGACCAGGAGCTTTAATAATCTTTTTTAGGTTCTAAGTTTCCCCTAAGAAGGGTCTGTGTGCCTTCCCAGGCTTTTATTAACTGCACCCAGACTATTCTCTTTTCTAAGTTTTTTAGGTGATCCCCGAACCCTATATCTTTTTTTGATTAAGGTGTCCCCAAGTGGTGAGAATTTCGGAGTTCTTGTTTTTCTTCGACCCCTGTTTCCCGGAGTTTCATCTCTGAGTTAGCTTGCCTTGGACGATGACTCTCTTTAAATTTCCCTAATTTCACCTTTCCCCTTTGCAGAGTTCCTCACTGGTAGAGCCCAGGCCAGGTTGCTTCATTGAAAGCATACTCATCTTCTCCGCCTTACCTGTTTCCCCCCCTATTCAGGAAATTTTTCTAAGAACGTCTTTAACCGTAAGTAACTAGGGACTCAGCGGTTCCGATTTAGGATCCTTTCCTTCCGCTTCGTACTTGGATGCACTCCAGGATTTCCGATATCTCTTCTTAGCGAGACTCACACCTCCCCGCTTGACGGTGTCGAGGATTTGTGTTAGAATTTGATGACGATGCCTGTTCTTTTTTGCCGAGCTCCCCTCTCTTTGCGGTTGGAGGAACTGGGTGCTCGTATTTCCTCATAGCCTTGTTCCCTTTCTCAACTACGGCTAGGTAAAGCTGCTCCCTATACGGAGTTCCTTTTGGTACTTAACGCTGCCTTTTTACCCCCTCTTTCAGTTCACCGCAGACGTATTTGAGTCCACCCGAATTTCCGTTTCTTTCCGTGCAGCCTTCGCCTTGGCGAAACATTCCCTATGCAGCCCCCGTCCGCCCTTATGTTTTTATTCCCTGAGAAGCGCAGTCTTCTCAGGAGCCGGCACAATTTTTGACACCCCTTTGGTTTCTGTGACGTAATTAAGACGTCCTCCCCACACTCTTTGGCCCGGTCCCTTTCGGAACCACTTTTTTATGATGTATCCCCTCCCTTCCCCCTCCCTTTTTCGGAGAGATCTCATTGATTTGGTCTCATTCCAGATTGGCCTTCCTAAGCCCCCTGACCTGACCTTCGTCAATGACTCAGAAGACAACTCTTTTGTACCCTGCCGAGTCTACATCCTGGTGCCTTCTAGCACTTTTTTCTGGCGTCTTCCCGTTCCAAGATCTGTGGCCTGGCAAAATCCATGCTGCTCTCAGTCCCGTTGAATGCTGACCTGCGGTTAGCTTCTGGCGATGAATAATTCACCATTGTCACCATTGCAGGCGATATTCCCCCCAAAGATGCCAAATTCACTAACTTTTTTTTTTACGACTTTTTTTTACCGAAATTTACCACTGACCCCCCAGGCTTTCAGAAGTTGACGACAAGTACACTTGCATCCTAGTCCTCTTTTCCCCGGCCATCTCCCTGCATTTTCTCATCGTAGTTCGGTCTTGACCTTCTCTTTTACTTCCTTTTGGAAAAGCTGTTTGCCCCTTTCGTCCTCTTTGGAACAACTTTTCCCTGCCCTTTACATGTTCTGCTGCTTTCCCTCGATTCTGTGTTTCCCCCACTGAGTGATCCAGTGGCTTTGCCGACAACTTCGACCCCCGCTGCTGTGCCCGCGTTTATCTGGCCCCGCTTAGAAGTAGTATAGGGACAGGTAAGGTTTTTCGCCAACCCCTCATGATCCTGGACCGCTTTCGCCCTCGGTTTTTTGGAGGGTTGAGGCTGCCTTCCGAGGCCCAGCGCTGGATACTTAGGACGGAGTTTGTTCCAGCTACCTACGGAGGGCTTTCCTTTTCTTTGAGTTACAGGGCGCCCCTTCAGATCTCAGATGCTGATATTTTGGCCCCTTTTCCTTCTTCTTTCGGAACCCAGTCTTGCCCCGTCCTAAGGAGATGGACAGACCGATGTGATTCCCTGCTGATTTCACCCCTCCCTTTGTTGTTCCGATATACGTCCTCGACCCGGCTTTTCCCTCGGGGTGGATTTCTGCTTTACACGAAATTCGTTCGAAAACAATTCGTTCAAACCTACCTCCTCCCCCCGGGCTGTGAGGCTTTTGACGGATTTGATGTTTTTTTTTTTAAGTATCTGTACCCGTTCGGCTTAGTCCTTTCCCCAGACAGTGGCTCTTTTTTCTGGTCTTGGTCCCTTGCTTCTCCCCTCGCCCCTTGCCCTCTCCCTATCGTCTTCTATAGGTCCTTTCTCTCCCTTGCGCATTCAGGCCTATATGGTTCTGTTTTTTTCCCGCTTTGCTTCCACCTCACATACCCACACTTGCTTTCTGGCCCTCGGATTCCTCTCCTTTCCATTTACTTCTAGTTAAATTTTGCCTGCGGGGCCGCATCCTTCTCTCGCGCTTCCGGACACGTGGCGGGAGTTTAATTACTTTCGACCTCAGCCGCCCCCTGCCTGCCGGTGCCTTGAAAACGCCCCAGCCTTCAGAGCCTTTTTCAGTTAAAGGGGCTAAAAGCCTATGATTGCGTATTTTTTTTTTTTTGAGCTCGTCGGTCGAGTTGACAAAAATGTCTAAATTTCCGCAAATACGTAATCTTTAAATTCTTGCCCCCCAACGCGGTTTGGGTGTCCTATGTTTTTTTTTTTTTTCTCCGGATCCGGAATCTCGCAGCAATTTCCTTTTTGGAGGGGTGCACCAAACACTCCGACGCGGTCCTAAATGATTTCCACTCACTTCAATCCCAATTTATTTGCGTTTTTCTCTTTCGGAAATATTTTGATCTCATTACTTACTTGCCCATCTTTTTATTTTTTTTAGACCTTGAATACCACCTCCCCACCCCTACGTCTGTTCTCCTCATTTTTTTGTTCCCATTTTCGGTTTTGGCTTTTCTTTTTTTTTTTTTTGTCCCCTGTGAGGTGTTGGCCCCCTTTGATATTTTCTCTCCGCGCACCAGGATCAGAGTATTGCTCACCTGACCGACATGGCAAATCGAGAATAGTCTTGTGGACCGGCCAAAAATGTCGATCAAACTGACTCTGATATTGATTAGCATCCCTAGGAGGCTAAACCACCATTTCTAGTTTAGTTTTCCAATTCAGCACCCTCGATTTTGAGCTCCCCGTTGACATCTTCCGAAAAGATTGACCCGTTGCTATATCTTCACGTTCTGCTCAGAAGGAACGTATTTGTCGATGAATTCTCCTTTGGAGCGGTCCTCCACAGCTTTTGACCCAATAGAATCTTCGTGACCCCCCCCCCCCCCACCCCCCCGGGGCAGCGTTTCCGGATTTGACATCCGTCAAAGAGATGCGTCTAGCATCGAAAAGATCCTCCGAGTTGGGCGCTACACACAGGTCTCTGGTCCTCTCCTTCTTACCCATAGGCCCGAAGTAGGAGTTTTGCATCCCCTAATTGATTACCATGTTTCGGAAGAGGGCTTAGAGACGGGACAACCATCTTCCCCACGAACCTTGTAGCCCGGCCTTTTACCCCGCCCGCAAAGGGACCACCGTTTCTGATCCGACACACTCCAATACCCTTTTTTTTCCTTTTCTTCCTACCCCCCCCTTGCCCCTGATTCCACCTTTGCCAGGAAAAGGCTAAGTTTAATAGACGCAATTCGCACCCTAAGGCCGCTACTCTGTACAGAGAGTTTTAGTGCTGATTCTCCCTCCTTGGAAGGTTCGACTTGAGCCTTTGGCTACCTTAGTATCCCCCCTCCATTTGCTTTTCAGAGTTTTTCCCAAAAGGCTTTCTCGAAAGCGCTGGCTTTTTCTCGATGCCCGGTAACTTCCCCTCTCCCCCATTTTTTAAACCCCATTCCCCGGAACCAAACTTATCACCGACCTCTCTCGTTTCCAACCCGGGTTTTTTTGGTTTGAGAGCCTCTTGATCGAGATGCGTTTTTCGACGGAGATGTCTCTTTTTCTCACATATTCCCCCCCTTCTCCCAGACCTTCCCGGTTTTGCTTTTTCGGGAGTGCCTTTCTACGTCGCCCGTTTTTCGCGGCCCGGTTTTTGCAGCAGCAGCTGCCTTAACTCTTTTTGCCCCCCCCCTTTTTGTCTCCAGTTCGTCCTTGAACTGGTTCTCCTAGCTGAGCGCTCCGAACCGTTTTGCGTTTGTCGATTTCCACCGCTTTTTCCCCGATTTTTCTTTTTTTTGACCGACTTTTGTGGTCCTCGAGCGCCTTCCTAGAGAGGCTTCTGGACTCAGTTCCTCTGCCGATTTTTTTAGACGCAGCATGGCTCCAGGGTCCCTTCTCCTTTAGCCTTTATTGTGATTCTCCTCTTACTCTTAGGCCGGTCACCTTTGATCCTCTCCCCCCCCCTTCACGGCCGATCCCCACGCTCGATGCTTCTTTGAAGAGGCTATTTCACCTTTGCTCCCAAACTTCTGAGCCTTTCCTACTCTGCAAGTGCTTTTTGATTGTTCCCTTGTCCAACGGCTCCCAGCGGACCGACCCCGAGGAGACTGTCCCCGCCCCCTCTCCCTTTTTTGATTGACTTTTCCATGATTTCTTCCACTCGCCGCAGATTTTCCACAACGACTTCTCTTGGAAATGTTTTTGCGCCCCCTGGTTATCCGCCATCCCCCCCTTTCGACCTTTGCCTTACCTAGTAGTTGGAAATTATTGCAGGCACCGACTTAGATGCAAGTAGATCCTACTCCAAGGTGAATAATCTTTTTCTCCGCACATTCTGGTCTTTCCTTCTCCTTTATGTAAATTCTTTTCAATCTTCTCGTTTCCTCTTAATCCCTCATCTGTGTCTTCGCCTGTCTTTTTCCGATCAGGATCCCAGTCTCCCCCTTAAGGAGAATGTCAGTCAGCCAGCGGACCTGGTTCCTCCTCCTTCTCGTCCCTTTCTCTACTATAAAAGATCTTTGATTCTAACCCCCTACAGCGGGGTTCCCTATGTTTCAGGTGACCTATGAAAGTAGGTGTGAGCCATTTGTCCCATCCCTTTTCCTTCAAGGGCTTTCTCCCGACCTCTTACCCCCGAACGATCAGCTGCTGGAGCCTTATGATGGAGAAACATGTAAGGGACTTTCCCGGGCGACTTTTTTAACATCTACAAGCTCCCCTGGTTCATTGCACCGCGAGAGCATGAGCTTCCTTCCCCCATGACTCTGCCAGTTTTAGAGAGAAGACACTTCCGGCCCCCGTACGAACAATTTTTTACCCCCAAGGGAAGTCTTCCAGGTTTCTGGGAAATCTCACGTCCCCCCTTCAACGCAAAGCTCTTCTTCCCCCCCCATTGATCGTACCCTTCGAAAATATGTTCAGCCGCCAGCCCTCGCTTCGGTGGCCTCAGGTTACTTCCCATTAAGAAGTGCCGAGCCCCTCCTTCTTTCCTTCTTTCCCGTTGGTGAGGTCGCGTGCTCTTGTAGAGCATAGACCTAGAACCATTTTTCTGCATTGTGTCCCCAAGGTGGCTTTGATTCCCCCAGGCCTCGGTGTCCGAGAAAGACTCCCTCGCTCCAGCAAGCTATCACCCTCTTCGGTTTCTTTCGGCCCACGTTCTTGTGATTCTACATTCCTCTCCACTCCCAGGCCACCTTAGATCGTAGTAGCTTTCCAATACTGCATAGATAGAGAATAGCCTACGGTCAAATACATCAGGGTCCTAAATAGCTGCGCAGCCCGGTCAGCCGCGAGATCATTCGAGATGATGGCTGACTTTAAGAACGGGATTTCGGGGAACGATTCCCTTTTTATAGGAATTCTAGCCTTGCATAGGGAGGCGCCACTGTTCTCTTTCCAGAATCAGCAGGAGTTTTCCGTCGGCATGGGCCTGCGGCTGCGCGCTTCTTTCCCGATTCCTGTTGGCTCCGTTCTGCCTCCTAGGACTGGCCAGCCCGCCCCCTCCGGATCTTCGCGGCCCCTGCACGGTGCAATCAGGCCCCCCTTTTGCCAGGACTGTGCGCCGACGATGATCCAGATCGATTGAAAATCGGGACCCCAAGCTCTTTTTACGAATTCGGGTGTCGACCGAAGTGTCTGAAGAATGGATCATGTTTCTCCCGATTACTTTTTCCTTCCCTTGAAAGATGCTTAAAGTTGAAAAGAGGGCCGCTCATCTGCCTTGTCAGCTGAAGAAGCCCACATGTACAGGGAGGGGACTTGACGTTTTGCGAAATCCGCTTCAGGGATGGGAATTTAGACCGGAGCCTTACCCGTCCCCGTGGACCCAGCCTGGTCGATGGACCCGCGACCCGTATAACCCCTCTGCGCCCGGGTTGAATTTTTTTTATGGATGGTGCCTCCAGCGGTGCGAGATTTAGCCCTGAGAGACATCAGTCCTTTTCCGTTTTTCTTTTGACCGGCTTCTCTTCAGCCGGTGGGTCTTTTACAGGGGTAAATGGTGGCCTCCACGGAGCGCTATTTAGTGTCGTCGCGTGGTGATTTGGGTGAAGCCCCCTTCAGCCAGGTACCCGGTATTCTATCCTAGGCGACGAAAGATCGCAATCGCTAAGGAGTCCCTCTAAGGCCACCCCACGCTACAGGATCAGCTGGAACGAAGAAGCCGATGGCCGAGTCCGGCCAGAAGTCAGGGGGAAGGAGAAAAAGGGAAAGAGAGAAGAAACCTAGACGGGACCAGGACAGGGACCAAGGGGCCCGAGCCCCAGAAGTGTCCCCAGGAAGACCAGAGCGACCTGGCGAACATGTTCGGAGGGGAGATAGGAGACCCCGTCAAAGCCGGCGGGATAAGGGTGAATGAGAAGAGTGCGAGGAGAAAACACTGCTTTATTGATTGAGCAACCCCTCCCAAAAGAGGATAACCCGATTACCTGAGAACTCTATAGGAGTAGGCACAGGACCCCGGGGGTACGGTAGATTGAAAATGAAGATGGTCCATCGTCAAAGAAGACGATAATTTCTATTTTTCCGGTAAGGAACTGGCCGAGGAATCCCCCCCCATAACGTTCTTTTGTATCATATATTTTTTCTCCTCCCTTCCGTTTTTTCTCGATCCCCCTGAACGTTATGGCGTGCTTCCGCTCCAGTTCCCGTCTCCATTATCACGTATGGCTGTCGGGTGGCCGCCTTTTTCTCCCCACTGATTCCGTACCTGGGGTTCAAGACCCTGGTGGGTGGGTTACCCCCCCTCCCACCCCGCCGGAGTGACTGGTCCCTCTACATCTTCATGGTCCCGTTCGAGTTTTCAGGTTCTTTTC
>Ga0179593_1307675_pt1 | contig 28696 bp, 30 predicted proteins | sample CZODoug2_1_08_16_FD_185931 | JGI IMG/M metagenome (GOLD analysis project Ga0179593, IMG submission 185931) | Vadose zone soil fungal communities from Angelo Coast Range Reserve, California, USA - CZODoug2_1_08_16fungal (PacBio error correction) | ecosystem: Environmental > Terrestrial > Soil >... | reverse complement strand
TTTTTTATGCTTTCTTCCCGTGCGTCATCTTTCTTTTTTTCTTTCATCCTCATTTGCCGTTAAACGCCACCATTCTGATGAGGGACCGTCCCAGCCAACCTTCCCCTCAGGGGAACCTTTTCTTCCCCCCCTTTTTCTTTTTCCCTATTCACATCATGCAATGGCAGTGTTTTCCGAGTTCACTCCGAGGGAATAACCGAGTGTATACTCTTAATTACATTTCCATAGCCAAATCTTCCTTCCAGTTTTTCGATGCGGATGTGAGGTTTCTCTGGCTTTGGATTACACCTCATCTCTTTTAGAGGGGTTTTTGAGAGGGTTTACTCTTTCCCCCCGTGTCCCCCCTTCCCTTTCCTCAGCCTTCGTGGTATGCTCCAGGAACTTTCATCGCGCGAATTACTCAGTTTTTTTCCTTAACGGCGAGGCCTTCCCATCTCTTCTTTCCATTTTTGTTGTATCCTCCTTATGAGGGAAGCCTCCTTCTTCTACCACTGCACTAACGCGGTTGGGTGTGTGTTGTTTTTTTGTTTTTGGTGGTGGTGTGGTTTTTTTTTGGTGGTTTTTTTTTTTTTTTGGTTTTTTTTTTTTTGTGGTGGTGTTTTTGTGGGGTGCTTTATGTTGTTTTTTCTCTTTCGAGTTAAGCCCTATAATTTTCCGATTTCCTTTGAGGCAGGTCACCAGTTGACCCCCCAGCCCCTCTAACCCCCCCCCCCAACCCCTAACCTTTCCTCCTTCCCCAACACCCTGTGGGATTGCCCCGTCACCAGCTCATCCTGGTATCCCCCCGGCCCCCCCCCCATTGTGCTGACTCCATTCCCCCCCTTTTTTATTCTCTCGGATCTTTTTGTTTCCCATCCCTTTTCAAACAGTCTTTCTGCCCCTGAGTTTCCTCTTTACCATAATTGCGTGTACGTGTAGTTGCTGCGTTCTTTCCCTTCGCCCGAGATTCGGTGAGTTCCTTCCCCCTTTGAAGGTTTCTTCCTTCCTCCAATATTTCCGCCGACCTCAACACCCCTACATCCCAAGGGGCCCTTTCAATTTCTAAAGAGGGCCAGGACACCTTTTTTTGCCATCCTGCTCGCACGACCCCTTACCTCCTCAATACCCTTTCTTTGATCTCCCGGTTTCGAGGATTCCCTTTCCCTTTCCCCCAGAGAGAGTCGTTATACGAACCCGTTCCCGATGAACCATGATTTCATGGGACAGCAGCGCTCTTACTGACCCATTCCCCCCCCCACCAGGTCTCCACCTTCCTAACTTTGTCCGAAGGTCCACTGAGACTTCCACGAGGAACTTTTTCACAGATTTTCGGTTTGGCCCACTTTGCCCCCCTCCCTTACACCGGTGTTGGTCCGACATTCTGCAGTCTCTTTTCTCTGTTTTAAGATTGGTTTTGGGCTTTAGGTTCTCTCATGATGGCTTTTTCCTTTCAGAGGCTTGATCGGATTTGGCCCTAATTTTCTTCCCCCGATCCAAGACTTTTTCTTTTCCTCTTTTCCCTTCTAACTGTTCCCCCCCAGTCTTAATCTTCTAAGACGTACTCTTTTCCCAATCGGTCGACTTAATCCCCTTCCCCAAACCCTCCCTCGGAAAGGTTTTAAGCATTGTACGTCCTTGCTTTTTGCAGCGTCTTTTTCCAAGACCTGCTACTCCCCCCGTCTGCATCCCTCTGCCCCCCTTCGCTTCCATTCACTTCTTGCAGATGCCCCTTAGGTTCTGCATCCTTTCTTTCCTGCTGAATAAACTTTCTCCCCGTAGGCTTCTCCTTTTGAATTTCCCAACCCACCCCCCCTGAATAGCGGTTTCTTCTTTAGCCGGCTGATCCTACGCCCTTTCTCACACGCCGTACAGGCTCGACCGCCTTTCCCTCTTAATCATAGCCACCCTCTGATCTATCTCCTCTTTCGATAGTAATTTTATTGGCCCTCTCTCTCCTTTCCTCCTTCAGTTAGGTAATTGCGGGCCCCCCCAGAAAACTCCTTACCCGATACGGGTACACCGGCTCAAATCGTCCAATCTCCCCCTGACCTTTGTGTTCCTGCTGATTTGTCCAAATTCCTCGAGACCTTTCTTTTTTCAGGGCCACCTTTTCCTTTTGGGGTGGTTTTTGCATGAGTTCCCTTGTCGGTTAGATGTCCTAGGTTGATGCTCACCGATCGCGAAGTCCTTGTCAACGTGCAAGCCAAGGCTGTATACCCCCCCTTCCCCCCCTTCTTCCTTTTTCCTCACGATACGTTTCCCCCCTCATTTCTTTCCCCGAGAGTGTTCGTTCCCGTAGTTAGCCCAATCCCCCTTGATTAGTTTCCCAACGTCGTAGTTTTCTCTAGCGCCAGCTTTTCGGCTCATTGATTTTTTTTTTTCATTCCCTTTATACATACGGAGTCCTCCTCTTCCGCGACTCCTCCCTGATTCCTCTCATCATGTTCGGAAATTCGGCTGGCGCTTCTCCGTCCATCTTTCAAGCAGAACCATTTTTTGTACCAAGGTCTTTCTTTTTTTCGGTGAGGTTTAACACGGCCTTTTCCCCCTCTTGAACACCAGCCCCCCCTTTTTCACGCTTGGACACGTTTTGTACTTCTTCTTTCTGTATTCAAATGAGCGAGCGTCCTCTTTGATTCTCTTAGCGGTTTCTCCGTCCTGCGAAGCTGACTTCCTTTCTTTTCCCCGAAGGACCTCCCACCGACGATCTCTCCCCCCCCTCAAAAACTAAAAGCCCCCATCTTCTCCCTCTCTCCCCCTCGGTTTCCGATCAAATCGCTTGTTTGAGAGGTGGCTCCCCGCTCGTCAGCGGCTGTTCCCTCTCTTTCCTTGATCACCCTGCGTCGAGATCGGTCTTTGACTTAACGGCTCCCTGAAGCGGTCCCCCCTGGAACTCCCTTTTGACTACCGCAAGCACTTCCCCCTTCTCGCAGACATGTCCTGCACTGGAGTATTAAAATTCCGACATTTTTTTCTAAATCTCTCTTCCTTTGCGCCCTGCCTTGATGGTTACGGGCTACTTCTTCTCCCTTTCCAACTGAGGTTTTCTTTTTATGGGTTCCAACGTACCAAATGCCGCCGCTGCACGACTCACAATCACCTTCCCTTCTGGAGGTTTTTTCCCCCCCTGGCCCTCTTCCCTTTCCTTACACAAAGCCGCCCTAACTCTCTCCCATTTTCTCCTCGCCCGGGGTCTTGAGAGGTGTAATGCATGACTTTCTCTCTCAAACTGATCTCCAGACGAGAGTGGTGTCAGCTGGAAATTTTTTTCTTCCCTACTTTCTCCTTTCCTCCCTCCAGTAACCACTCTTTGTTTGAGCGGATCCGGCCCCTTTCCGCGTTTCCCCCCCCCCCTTAATCGCGCAGCGCTCTCTGAAACAGGTCCAGGTCCTCAGCCCTTGAAGGCAGTTTTTCCTCGGACTCTTGGTTTTCTTTCACGCCTAGTTCCCTTCCCTTAAATGACCCTTTCTTTTTTCTCCCGGGTCCCTCCCCCACGCCGACAGGTTACTTTCCCCCCCTCCGGTGAATCGTGAGCATTTCCTCTCCCAAATCCTCCAAAAACTAGAAGCGTGACTTCGGCCCTCCGAATAGCCTTTTTCCTTCCTCGTTCATAGCTGGTCGATGGACCGTCGTTGTGTTGAGTTTTTTTTCCGGTAGTCGCTTTCTTTTTCCTTGACCCCTCTTCGACCGCGCCTGCTCATTCCCTCCTCTCCCAACTTCCTTTTTCTCCCCTAGCCGAGATCACGCAAGGAGTGAAACGTGCCTTTTTCACGCCGGACCCCGGCTTCCCCCCGCATAAGAGCCAGCTCCCCCTTTTTGAACGTCAATCTGTGTTTTCTTCAAGCTGTCTCTCTGTTCGCGTCTTCGAAGGCCGTCCCCAGCCCTCTTCCTTCTGACCCCTCTTGCACAGGGAGCGGGTCAGGATGTCCGTCAGACTGTATGTCTAACTGGCTTCCGATAGAACCGAGCGCCCGCTTTTAAGCTTCTTTCTTCTTAGAACCTACTACGTGAATTCCTCCCCTGAGTTCTTTCCCCACTTCTCCCCACTTGATGTCAATCCCCAACCCCCCCCCCCACTCTCTTGTCCAAGACCTTTTTCGTGGAGCCTATCTGAGTTCGTCAACATTCCTAACCAGAGGCTTTTTTTTCTTTTTCCCCTCCTTTGCGGTCCCATCCCCTTGCTTGCATGTCCCCCTTCCTTTTACAGAAGGGATTCAGTGACTTCCACTTTTTCCGAGACCTCAACCCACTTCAGCCAGCCCAAGGTTTTTTTGGCTTGGAGTTCGTTCTCACCGTATCTGGTTTCCTCGGTTTTCTTTTCCTCCCCCCTCCCTCACTTTTCTAAATTCTTCTTACAAGTCTACTCATTATAGTTAATTCCTGGAATTGAGAATTTTTTTTTTTGCAGCTACCTATTACGGCGTGCGGCGCGAAGGATGTTTCTAGCTGGCTATACATATTTCAGGATTGGTCTGCTTCCTTGGCTTTTCAACTTTTCGAACGCTCCATCTTTGCAGGTCCGTTGAGTGCCCCTTCCTCAATTATGAAAATGAAATACACGACTCTCACTTGGCGACGATTTTCCATCTTTTGCAGTCTCTGGTCTTTGCTCTTTTCTGGTCTCCTTAGGTCAATGGCGTCTTGTTACTTTTTTCTTTCCGACTGATTCCTGGCATCTCAAACCGATGAGGGATTCAACGAGGTTTTCCCAATTCCTCTAAACTCTATCTTTCCTCTTTTTGTAGGTCCGGTCGTCAATTTACCCCCCCCCCCCCCCCCCCAACACCCCAATCGCCTCTGCACCTTACCGTCGCCCCATACTGACTTCCTTTCTTTCTCTTCTAGCCGAGTTTGCACCACCCAGCCCCTCTTCTTCCCCCCTAATCCCCTAGTGACTACCGTCCCCCCCTTTCTGTTCCTTTCAGGGTTCCCTTTTTTTCTTTTTTACGGTGTCAATCTAGTTCTACTTCTTTTTGTCCCGCAATTTTTTCCCGTTCCTTTCATAGTTCGGATTGTTTTCCTTTTCCAACTATTGCCCCCCTCGTTGGTGGATTTGTATTTCATTGGACTTCCAAGGGGCGTTTACTGAAAGAGTTGTCATCTTCCCCGGGTAGATTTGAAGCCCTTAGAGTGGCTTCTTTTTTTGCTAAGGGACCCATAACCCCCCTCTTCTAGATATCCTTGCACCCCTCCGTGAAGCAGTTCTTTCGGTCCCCAGTCCCCCCCCCGGCGAACTGTCCCTTTTCTAAAGACCCTTTTTTTTTCCCTTTCGTTTTTCGTAGGCTTCAATTCTTTCTCCCTTTCCCTTTCCCTTACTGTTCTCAAGGGACCCCGTCAAAAATCATTGAGCTCAAAGTGAACTTAAACACCCTCCACTCCCATTTCCCCCCCCTTTTCCCCTGGAGACCATTTCTTCCCCTTATTAACTCCGGCATCTCCTTAGCGGCTCAAAGTTTCTAGCCTCGTAGCCCCCCCCGGGAGTGGACCAGTCTTAAATTTCATGAAAAGTGTTTGCGCCAATCTTCCCCAGTTTTTCTTGGCGACCCGTTGGTTTTTTGGGTTCAAGCCTCCTGTTGGAGGAGGTGAGGGTTGGGTGAGAGTTTTAGTTCTTGAAAGTCCATAAGCCCCCATTTTTTATTTTTTGCAAACCCACCTCTCTAAAGTATGTATCAAGGTTCGTCAGCAAGGCGGTTTCTTCCTTCACCTAGCTCCTCTTTTTCCCTCCGTTTTGTTTTTTCTCTAGATGAAGGACACTCCCCCCTCTTGCTTTCTTTCCAACCTTTCCTCTTTCTGGCCTTTCCCATCGAATGCCTCCCCCCTTGGCGATTTCTGCTCCCTGTCCCGTTTTGGAACCCCCCTCTGACACCCCCACTTCCAACCTTACTCCATGCAACATTTGCTTCACCACCTCCGACCCTTCTCGCTTTTTTTTCCCACACCCCTGCGGCAGCGATTGCCCCCGTGCAACTCTTTTTTTTTGTCGTAGAATTTATCCATCGTTCCCTCTTCTAGTCACCCGCTACGCGTAACCATGCTGCAGCTTTTTTTTTTCCCTTTTATCCCCCTTTTTTTATAGGTTCCCCATTTTGTCATGGGGGATTTTTCTCTCTCTTCCCTTCAGCATCTGAGATTGTTCCCTTCCCTTGACATACCTGGACGACGAAGATGACATCCTTTCCCCCCCCGCCCCCCCCAGGTCCCTGTTTGTCTTTTTTCACCTCTTCCCATGGTTCCCCCTCTTGAGCGCCGATTCTTTTGTGCTCGCCAGTCTTTCCGCGAAGTCCTTGGCACCCCCCGCGATGTTGGATGGTAGAGATGTATCCCTTCTCCCATCTCTCTGACGGTTCCAGATTCCCGAAAATATGGACCCTTGAACACAGTCCTTTTCCCCCTGCGTGCTCCCCAAATGAACCCCCCCACACCGTCGTACAAGATTCCCCCTTGTGAATCGTCCCCCTCCTGAACCGCTTCTGTTATCTCCCAAACCCCTCCATAACCCCTTCCTGGATCGGGTAGACGTGCTTGTCCACGTGGACCCACCCCAAACTCGGGATGTTTAATCCCTTTCTTTTTTAGTCTCTTGATTTGCTTTTTTTTTTTGTTTTTTTTGGGTTCCCCGGTCGCTGCTTCTTCTTTTGGTAGTGAGGTTCAACCTTATTTTGGCATGACCTTGGTATCCCCCATGCATGCTGTCTGTTTTAGTAAGATTTAACTGTCCCCCCCCCCTCCTGCCGCTTTGTTTTCATGCCCTGTTTCCCCGTCCTTTTCTGTGCTCACGATAAGTCATTACCCCGCGCCCTTTTTTCTCATTCCCCATCGTTAAAACCGACTCGCAGCTCCAATTTCTCGAGACACGCAGCCAGGCGCCCCCTCTTCGTTTTTTCCTTCTTTCATTCTAAATCCTCGTTCCACAGACTTCTTTCCGGGAATTTCACTTACTTTTAGGCGTCTTTACTCAGCAACTCCGCCTCCAATCCTGCCGGGGTGACGCGCCTCTGTTTCTAGGAAGAGCTTTTTCCCACCGTAATCTTCTTCCCCTCTTCCGACCGAACCCCCCCTCAATCTTTCCTCTTCCGAACATTACTTCTGTCTCCCCTTCTTGGTACCTTCCTTCTTGGACCTATATATCTCTTACCCCTCCGTAGGTTCAGTCCCCGGCCAGGCCATATCATTTTCTTTCAATACTGGGGGACCCTTTTTTTCAACCTCCCTCCCGCAAAGCGCCAGCCCCCCGTTTCCCTTTCCTGTTCTTAACCAGTGTTCTCTCTGATGCCACATGAATTGATTTTTCTTACACCCTAGGTATCCGGTTCGTCTTTAGATTTCCCCTTCCCTTTGAACTTATTCCCTTTTCTTTCACCTTCCATCCTCCGTCCTTTATACCAAGAACTACCAACGCCGTGCGTGTTGTTTCACGAGTTTCGGTTTTTTTTTTTTTGTAGGACTTTTTTTTTCTTTTTTTAACGTGTAGGTTATTCATCATTTTTTCGTTTCTCTTTTCAGAGTCGGCTTAGTCGTTTCTAGTATTCCCTAAGCCCGTTATACATCCGGAGTTCCTTTCCTTCCAGTTCGCGACGACCCGATTTTCCTTTTTTGCGGCTTGTTCAACCCCCCCTTCCCCTTTTTTTGGGCTCCCTTTTCTCCGACTTCCCTTATCTCCCCCCCCATTTCGGACGCCCCGATGCGTTTGTTTTAGTTGTAAACTTTTGGTTGTTTTCCGTCTTGACAGGAAACCCCCTGCCTTTTCTCTTTCTTCGGCGGGGAGGTTTCCCATGCCCTTTCTTTTAGCGTCTTCGGCTCTCCTATTTCGTTTCATCCTACCCCAGGAAAAGACCGACGAAGATTCGTTCGTCCGATTCCCCCCTCCCCCCTAGATCTTTGCTCTCCTTCCTTGGATGATAGACCCTCCCTTTCTTCGGGGATAAAGGCGTTTGCGAGAAGTGTCAGCCAATTTTTCTTCCTTTCTGCGGTGTCCGCCTGGTTCCTCCTTGTGTTCTAGAGATCTGGCATAACTGTCCCGTTTGGTTCCTTTTCCCTCGGCACATTTACTGTGCACTTCGGCTCACTACCTCACTTCTTCTGCAGAGCGTACTGCAAGGGAGGATGCCTTCCCTCCCCTGGTTTCGAAAATCTCCCTTTTTTCTCCTCTGCTTCCTTCTTTTTTACTTCTAACGGAATTACCCTTTTGGGAGTCACCCACAATGGCTCTGTTCCTCACCCTATATCGATGGAGCACTTCTTGGAACCTCCGAAGTACTTCCACCCAGTCCCTACTAACTCCCTTTTCCTTCTCCTCCCCTTTTTTTGTTTTTTCTCTCTTTTGCGCTTGTTCTTTCCATTAGGGCCTTTTACGATTCTCCTCGATATTTTGGTGGCGTCCCGCCCATGTGTGTCTCCCCATGATGACCTTTTCCCTTTCGTAACCAAGACTGTTCTTCTTTCCCTCTCACTTCTCGAGATCTTTCTTCTTCAGGTTCCCCTCCTTGCAGGTCCAGGATTCTTTCCATAGGAAATCGTATTTGGATTAGTCGCCATTTCCGCCTTGTTTCTCTTCTGCCACCTATCCCTTTTCACCAGATGTTCATACATATCTCTCCATCGGACGTCTCGCCCTCCTAAAAGGTAGATGGAGTTGCTTCGGAAACACTCTTCCTCATTTTGTCTTTTCTTTTTTTTCCTCCTCCCGAATTTTCCTCGGTCCAAGAAATCGTTCTTTTTCCGTTAATTCGATGTTCCTGTGTCAGCCGAATTCTTCTTTCCTTCTCGAGTCGATTACGCCTTAATATCAGCGTCTGCTCTCTCTCTCCCCAAACGCATTGAGCCCAATAACCTGCTTCTTTTACGACCGGGTTTTCCCTTTGAGGTCCTAGTTTTCGATTTCACCCCCTCCCTGCAGCCGCATCATGCTTCGCTTTTCTCCCTTCATTCCTTTCAGATGGGACTGTTCTCTTTCTTCGAGCCTACTTCGAGCCCATTTTCCACCCTCCAGTCCCCATGCCGAGAGTAATCGGAATGTTCTCTTACTTTCCTGCTTTTCTCCACGACGGAGCCCTTCCCTTAGACATCTCTCCTATAAGGCAAGTACTGCGCTAGTCCGCCCGACGAATCCGACCAAGGAGTGCGCAACTTCCTAATTTTCACAATCCTCTTTGACCCCAGCACTTTGCCTTGTTGACCTCCTCTTTATAGCCATCATGATCCCTTTGTACCCAGGAGTTTAGTTCCCACGTTTGATCTTTTTCCCCATAGGGTTCCAAACTCCTCGAATCGAACCCCTCTAACGAGTGCGTTCCTCCCCGTGCTTTCCCCCTGTTTCTACAGCGTTGCCCTCTAACAACCTTGGTCTCCTGTCGAGTTGCCCTGGGTGTTCATTTCTTTGACGGATTTTTCTTACCCCCCAAGTATCCTTTTTTCCTCGTTTATTATTGCCTAACTCACCTAACTTTCCTTATAATAATAATAGTTGTACATACTTCGGCACATACGGTACCCCCCTCCCTGGAATCGGTCCTGTTTCCTTTGCAGTAGTTAGAGTTCTTCAACACAGAAATTACTTTTGTTGTCTAGACCCGTTTCAAGCATCCGGTCCTCCATTTTCCTTTTCTGCGGTTGACTTTTTTTTATTAAACTTTTTTCCCAATCCCCTCCCGCGTGGCGTGACGTTTCTTGGCCCTTTTTTTTCCCCCTCCCTTATTGCCTTTTACCTGCTACTGAACTCAAGAGATGGCCTTCTGGCTTTCTTGTCTCCTCTTTTCCTTCCAGGGACTCTTTTTTTTTTTTTTGGACTATAATTTTCCTGGCGCTGCGTTTCCGGATTTTATTTGTACCAGTTCGCCCCCTCTCGGACTTCTTCTCAAGTTTTTTGGACATTAGATTTCTTCACGGATCTCGGGTTTTCTTTCCCCTTTCATTCCCAAACCGATCCTTCTTATTCAGTCGCCATCCGAATTTAGCTTTTTTCGTTCCCAAAACCCCCTTTTAAAGCCGAGATCCGCCCTCCGGGACCTTACCTTTTCACTTTTTGTTCTTGTTCCAGGGACCATCCCTACTCTGAAAGCTCTCCGTCCCTCTCTCGTTTGACGTCCCCCTTACTTTCAGGGATCCCGGTGAAACAATTTTCTCGGAGTGGCTTTTTTTGTTTTTTTTTACTGTCCTTTCAACGAACGGCCCCCGACCAGCGTTTATCTTTTTTTTTACCTTTGAGATGCAGTTTTTTTTTTCTGCCTTTCTTTCGGCTTTTTGGATAGTTCCCATATTGCCCTTCTTTTCTTTTAGGTAAAGACTGCTTTCCAGTTTACCTTTTCATCATTTGTCGGCTTTTGAGCTCTGAGAGCTTTTCCCCTGATGTGATCCGCTTTCCTTTCCCCGCCTCTCCTGATCTAGTTAGTCATCCCAATTCAATGGGCAGTTCACTTTCCAGATTACAACCTCTATGGCCTATGAACCTACAACAGCCTCCACCTCCACCCCCATTCACGAAGGTTCTTTTTCCACCTTCTCCCCCAACCTTGGCTGTTCCCTTTATGTACCTCATTTTTCCTCACAATGTTCGCGCGTTCCACCCTCCCAGTAGTTTTACCCAGAGTTTACGCCAAAATTGTCTTCACTCAACTAGAGGGCACATCCTCCCCTACATTGCTTGGCCTAATTATCTGTTGTTTGGCTTATTCAACGGGTTCTAGGGGAGGGTATTTTTTTCTTTAATTTTTTTATGTTCTTTTCAAAGTGTTTCCCGTCCCTCAGAGCCCTCTCCATTTTTTTTTTTCCCCCCCCCTGCGGAAACGGCCTACTCGGCTGCCACTTTGTCTCCAGGTCGCCAAGCAGAGTCGGTCTTTTTTTCCCCCTTTTCTTCTCTGTTCCCTTTGTTTTTTTTTGGTGATCTCTCCTTCTGCCCCAGCCTGTGTTATTACTAATTGATAACTTTCGCGTCCCCCCTTTGGAGGGTGTCCTCGCCGCATAAAATCTTTCTTTTTCTCTGGGCACAATTTTTCCACCACAAGACCAAAGTCCAGACAACCCCAACTAGATTTTACCACGGCTTTATTCTACACTGCCCCCATCCCCCTCCCCCCCCTGCGTCTCTGGCCCGTGTCCCCTGCTGTTGTAATAGGCTTATCCCATTTTGATCCTTACGCGTTCCTCTTTTGCTTAAACAATGCTTTCTGAGGTGGACTAAGGTCACTAATTTCTTTCCAGTTTTTCCCCCGTTCCATGTGGGATGTTTTTGTGAATCCCCTTCGCTCTATTGTTGAGGGACCTTACCCGTTCACTTCCCTTACTCCTTCCTCTTTTTTTCCCGCGACCCTTTTCCCACCCCAAGGGACACCGTCATCCATTTTCTTCCAGGAGTAAATCTTTTTCTCCCCCAGATTATGGCAAGTCGTCACGTCTGTGCAAGCGCTGAACTCAGCCAAATTTTCCCTGACCCATTGAGATGTATGTAACAAAGCGCCCTCCGATACCAGAGTGCCTCTTCCAAATCGAACATGTTCAATAAGACTGACAACGTTGACGAATGTCTTTTTTCAATAACCCCCCCCCCCCCCAACCGTTCGCCCCCCGAGACTTAAAATTCTGTAACCCGGTATATCCACGACAGACTCCCCATTTTCGATCTCGTACGTAGTCGCCAGTCTTGTGCCCCCCTTGGTCCAAGACCATAAAGGGAGTCCCAGGCCGTACGCGCTCTTGTCTTTACGAGAGTTGTATTTGTAGCGGTAGCTGTTCAGCTGTAGAGATTTTCAAGTCCCATTAAGTCCCATCTTCTTTTTCCCCCAAATGAATCCCCCTGCCATTAATCGATATCAACGCTCTTTAATTCGTTCCAAAACCTCCGCTGTTTGATAGCGCAGAATCGGCCTGCGCATCTTTCTCAAGAATAAGTTCCCGCAAGCTAATCATTATCTGAACCTAAATAAAGTACCTCAGATACCGAAGTGAGAATTTATCTTTCTTCACTTGCCCTTTTCTCCAGTGAATGACTGGCGTGCCGGCTCCACTCACCTTCCAATGTGAACCTTTTCCCCCGCCCCAACTTTCAAGCCCCCCTTATCTGGCCGTGATAGCTCTGGCTGGAGCACTCTGAAGCTCCGCTTTCGACGACGACTTTCCACCCCTCCCTCTCTTAGACTCCATTACATATTCTCGCGATTTTCCCTGATGTAAAGAGGTCTTGGATTAGCCTAAGATAAGTTCTTTGCCTTTACGGCATCCTTCGACTTTCAGAAATTTTTGTCCCACCCGATACTTTTAAACTTTCAACACAAGAAGTTTTGCAGCTTTTCCTAGGCTGTCTTGCCCCCCCATGTTGTTTCTGTAGAGTTCCTACCCAATGAGTTAACGCCACTCCCGTTCGCGGGTTGATTTCGAAAGTGTTCTTAAACCCCCCCCCCGATGTTACCTTCCTCCACCGGTACTTTCCTGCCCTCTGCCTTTTCATGATGTGATACTTCTTTTCCCACGCCCCTGTTTTTCATTGCTTGTCACCGATTGCGGGATTGTTCGGAGTTCTTCATACGTTTAGAGTTTCGGATACAAGTTTTTGGTGCCGCTCGATGTCATCTTTCCTCTCTTCCCGTCTCCTACTTGAGTCTGAACGAAGGCCCTTCCTATTTTACCCTAGCCCACCTCCTGTGGTGGCTTTCACTGGGCTCGTTTGCGGTCTGTCCTTCATACAATAATTTCGTTCCTTACCAGTATCTTCAGTTTCGCCCGCTGCTCTTCTCGCCTCTGCAGTGTGTAACTGACGCAGGTTTCTTTCCCACCTCCCAAAAAGTTATTTTTTCCCATTTCGTGATTCTCTGCGGAGAGGTTTTCCTACTTTAGTTAACTGCTCTTCCTCTCGTCGTCATAGACATCCCGTCCCCCTCCAGCGATCGACCTGCGTCCCAGATTATTCTGCGACCCACCCCTCTTCTGGAAAACTCCGTGGCTGTACTAGCTCTAACCGTTCTGCTGCCGAATGTCCAGGCGGTGCTCGCTTCAGGAGTCGGCGGTGGGCGTACCTGGCGGCTGTGGTTGTGAGAACTATCGAGCCTGTCCCATCTTATTTTTCGTTGCCTGGTACCTTCCAACTCGTGCCTCTGACCTTAACTCCCCACCGCACGACGTCTCCGCAGACGTGTACCTGCCCGGGTGCCATGGACGCCTTTTTTTTTTTTTAAAATTCTGGTTAAGATGTTTAAGGACGGATCCCCCCTATACCCCAGGATGTTTTTTTTTGACTTTTTCCTTAGAAAATCACCACAACTGCCCGCGATTGTATTTCACCAACGCTCCCCCATTCATCTTGGTTGTTGCCTTTCAGTTCATGGACATTTCCACCAAGCCGATAATCCATAGATACATCCCTCCCCCGTGGTTCCGAGATGTTTGCTGGTCATTTCTGACTAGGGCCACATGTCATTTACGAAGAATAGTGCTTGGTGGAGCGTTCCATCGCGTGCCCCATTTGTGTCTCCCTCGAGTTTATTCCGACGCCCCTTTGAGAGATACCGTTAATTTTTGCGTCCCCTCCTCCCGTAGTTAGAGTCGCCCCCAAGGTCGTTCCCGGTTCACCTAACTTTCCCTTACCTGGCTCTTCGTACATCTTCCTCCTGAGAGCAGTAATTTTGAGTCCTTATGCCCAATACCGAGTTCATCCCCTATATGACTCCTGAGACAAAGTAAGTAAACCCTCCCCCTGAACCGAGCATTGACGATCCACCTTGCTGGCCACCTCATGACCCCCCCAGAAGTCGGGTTTTATGATTCCCCTTGAGGTACGTGCTGGCAGCCTAGGTTTTTGAAGGTCATTCGGTGGCGCCTGAATAGTCGTGGCCTTCAGTTTTGACTGTAATTTTTTACCTCCCCGATCAGATCGTCTGAGTCTTTTCTCTCTCACGAACGACTCCCTACCTCGAAGATAACGCCTTTTCTCACCGGCGTTCAATTCCCCCGGTGCCCCCGACCCCCTGCTGAGAATGTAAAAGCCCTCAGGAGGCAGTTCCCTTGGATAGGAAAGCTAATTGGCCTTTAAGGCAAGCTGGTTCTTGACGAGTTGTCCCGTCATAAGCAAGCCCTTCCCGCCGACCACCAGTCCAGCCCCCCTGCCTCCTACGGTGTCGGCGCAGCGTCCCTACTCGAACAGTTCAATTCTCCGTCCCTCAGCCCTCCCCCCCCGAGAGCAAACGAACATGCGCTAGTCTACCTACCCTGTCCGTGATCTCCCAAAGGCAAATCCGGACCACTCTTGAAGCCCATCCTCCCCCTCCCCAACGAAGGCTTGGACACCTCTATCGTGGTTGCAAACACCTATGCCTTAGTTCCCTTTCCTTGATCGGTTGCGTCCCCTCCCCTCGGAACCCGCGACCTGCTGTGCTGGCCAAATAAACTCCATTCCCTTCCGTTCTGCACCCCTCCCCTTTTTTTGTCAAATCCTCCCTTCTCTCCCCTTTGATGTTGATTTGGGTTCCCCTCTCGGTTGGCCCTTCCGTTTTCTCTTGCACTTCAATGAATTATTTTAATTTCTGTACACTCCTCTTTTCCTATGGCAATTCCCTCCCCTTCTTTCCAACCTTCTGTTTGTTCGTGGCGGCCGGAGGAAACCTTTCATTAGTTTCTTTGTAGTAAGAGCGTGAAGACCGTAAGAGATTTGGGACTTTTTTTCTCTTCAACAATTTATCCCGCCAGAAGGTGGAGTTTGCTTAAGCCGGAACGCAACTTTCCTTCCCGCTGAGGAGTCAGAATCCTGGATGGCGTTCTTGAGGATGCTTTTTTCTTTCTTTACTCTTTCGGGAATTCTGTTTTTAAATGGCGACTTTTTGTGTTTTTCCTGTTCCTTTCGCGTCCCTGCTTTGCCCCCCCTGAGGAAAGGATACCCACCTCCTCCCCTCGGACACATTTAGAAGCTTTAATGCCCCCCACCCCGGGCCGCTGTTTTCTTCTGGATGCCTCCCCCCCCTCTGGAGGCCCCCGCTCCAGTCGACAACCGAATTTCCTTCCGTTTCTTGTGTACCATGACCTTACCCCGCCAAAGACTCGCCTCTGGCCCTCCGGTACATTGTTCAGGGTTCCCCGTTCTACCGCCTTATCTCTCCTTTCTGCCTTCCGATTCGTGAGGAATGCCCTGAGTTTTTGGCTTCCGTAGTTAGGTTTTTTTTTTGTGGTCATTGCACGCCAGTATGGCGGTCCCTGACCCCGCGTTGTCAATTATTCGGAGTTAACTACCCCCGATTATTTTCCCTCTGGGTCGATGGACCCCTCCCTTTACTTTTTGAACTTTATATGAGGTACCTTTTTATTGCAGAAGTGCTCCCGTCTTGTCCCCCTCAGCAGTGTAACATCTACCGTGATTTCTTTTTAAATTTGAGCCCTTTTGGGGCCTTGGGTCTATTTGATCGTAGTTTGTCTGTCCCCCCTGTCCTTCTGATCAGTGTCCCGGCAAACCGACTGAGCGCCTGGAATCTACCCACCGCCACACCCTCATCGTTCTGAAACCTTATCCCCCTTATTTTGCACTTTCCCATGGGTGTTTTTCTAGCGCTCTCAACTTCTTTTCGAGCTCCTTATCCTAAACTGTATTCAATAAGGTCCAATTCAGCAAATCTTCCCCTTGGCAATGACGTGTTATTGGCGAAATGTTCTGATGTTTCGGAGGGGGTCTTCCCTCATCCCTTTATTGGTTTTTCCTTGTTTTTTTAAACGTGGCCAGTCCCCCGAAGAAATCGCCCCCATGTTATGCTGGTCTGCACCGTGCCTCAACTCGCGTAAATCTTAGTAGCGCAGTCCCCCCTTCTAACTATCTTCCCCCTTCCCGTTTTTTTAGATCGCCGCTTGTACTGCCTATACTTGCCGCGCTTTGATCTGCAGAGCCCGCATCCCCCTGGATTCTTTTTTCGGCCACTTTTCAACAAGAGACTTTACACCCACACAAAAAACCCTCCCCACTCCTCGTCAACAAATTCGGATCCCCCTAAGCCCCCTCGAAAATAACATGCCCGACATTTTTGCCCTTTCCACTAGTTTGTTGCCTTCTACTCGTTTATTATACCTGTCTCTTCAAGATTGACGGACAAACTTTTTTGGTTGTTTTTTTGCACAGAGATCAATCACAGTCCCCCCCTCCCTTTTTCTTTTCAATTCTGGGGAGTTGTCCGGGGAGCCTGGTTCTTCGAATCCCCCGCTTTCTGGGGGTCCTCCCCCCCCCGGACACTGAGCCGCACCCTCTGACGCTTTCAACACGAAACCTTTCTCCGTTCCTCAAAGTCAAGATGACCTCTCCTCGTTGGAGCCTGATGACACCCTTTCCGGCCCCTAAGTCTGGCTTCTCTTCTTTCAATCGTTGAAGCCCAAATTTGCTTCCTCAAGGAGGTCTTTATCCCCCCCTCTGACAGTACTAGAATTAGTCCCCCTTCCTCCCCGTTTTTAGAGGCCCGCAAGGGGGACCTCCCCGCGTGCGTTTTCACATCCACCCCTTCTCACGAGAAACGGAAGTCCCCCCCTCCGTCTGGTTCGATAACCCTCCACGATAACTTCGCGCATCAGCGGTTGAAAGTCGTTTGGACCCATTCCCAAATACCCCTTCTGGTCCATCAGTCCTTAATTCTAGGGTTGTCCGAGCGTGTCTTTTTTTTGCGCGGCTTAGTTTTAGATGGTGACGGAGGTCCCCCCCCTTCCCTTCTTTTCCTTCCTGACCTGAAACTGGGCAGCTTAAAGATTCTCCACTGTTCCACACTCTGTTTCCTCTTAAGCCGTTCATTCTTTTTTTCCCTTTCCCTTCCTCGCCGAACTCCGGACACCCCCACGCCAGCCCCTGTCTTATCAGCTGAACCCTCCGCGCAGCGTCACTGTCAACCTAAACTTGACCCGAGTCCTGCTAAAAGTAGTTTGCACGTTCTGATCCTCTCTCCCCCTCCTGCTGCCCACTTCAAACTCGGTAGTGCGTTCGACCAGTTTCACCCAACTCCTGAACACCTTACTTTAGGTGGAGGTACGCCTTCGCGTTCTCCTCTCTCCGAGACTCCCTAGTAATGCCTGTTCCCTAGCCGACCCGCCACCAGCCCTCATGACATTCCCCATTCTGATAATTAGTTCCCCTTTTCTCCTCTTTTTTTCTTTTACTCTAATTCCCTTTTTCAGTGGGGTGCGCAAGTTTAAGAAAAGCATTTCCCCCCTGATAGGGGGTCGTTTTTTTTACCCCAACTTAACGTTGCAAGCGTCCAGTGCATCTCCCTCCTTTCTTTACCCCCTCTTGGTGGGACCATGAAGAGTCGTCCCCCCCCCCCCTTTTCCTTTGTATCCTTGGTCGATTCGCTGAGGCACCGTCACATTCACAGTCCGAGTCAATTTTAACTTTTCAAGCCCCCTCCCCCTTTTTTAACTCTATGCTTTTTTGTCCTCACGAATCGTCACACGCCGGCCTTCGGCAAGCTTTTTTTTCCTGGCAAGTTACCCGGACTTTTCCCTCCCTTTTCGTTAGCGACAATTCGCCCTATTATATTTGCTCCCAGGCTTTCTTTCTTCGCGTGCTTGGCGACCTATGTCTAGCTTTTGGCCCGTTTCATTCCATCCCATCTCTCTCCTCCGCCCATCCGAGCTAAGCTAAATGGGTGGCTGGCTTGTTCAAAGTTCTTTCGGGCTGGGCTGGTTTTTGCTCACTAACCAACGTTCGGTGGAGATTAAGTAGCCCCTCCTTCTCCCTTTCCTTTTTCTTGTGTAAAGGCTCTGGTCCGTCTTTCCACACCTCAAACTCCACGCCGGGGGAAACCTTTTTTATTTTCTTTTCTTTTTTCGTTGTTCTCCCCCTTAGTGGACTTCGACCGCCCCTTCTTTTCTCTCTCTTTTCCTCTCCGATTAATCGACGAGGGCCTTTTTGGATTTCGGCGCCCTTACGTTTATCGATTTTCACGCAACCAAGCCCCCCTTTCAGAGATAATCCTGTCCCTACCACATTCTTCACTGGACATCTGTGTTCCTCGCAGTTTTGCTCGGATGGACTTCCATGGTACGGCGTGGTGTTCTAGACCCGATCCCGCTTCGGTCTGAACATCTTGAAGTGTCCTCTACTCCTCTTTAACTTCTTTTAGAATGCAAGATCTTTGATTGTACGAAGGTTAGCCTGTACTTGTCCCTGGATGAACCTTTCTTCCCCAATGGTTTTTTTTCCCCCAAACCTATAGATGGTGCATGCTGGAGACCTTCTTCCCATCCGACTCAGTCTTGGGAATTAGTTATGACTTGTTGACTCATGTTAGGGACTTACACACAAATGGCCGATGGAACTACTTAACATTCCGTGTAAACTCGCTTCTTTACCTCCCCCCCTCTCCTAATCTCTTACTATTTAAGTTGGATGTAGGCTTGGTTAATTTACCGACCTCGGCATGGGATCAGCTTGACTGGCCATCTTTCGTGAGTGGTGAGGTTTTTTTATACCGGCCATTGTTTTTCCCCTACATGCCTAAAGTTCCCCTCCCGTACCTCCCGTGTTCCTAACGCGCCATAACGTTCTCCTCTCTCTCTTGGTTTTGTCCTTTCTTCACAGGACCCTGAGTCAAATCGTCGAATATCGTGCTTGCTTTCGTCGAGCCGAAGTTTCTACTTTGACGCGCTTCCCCCGTATCCCTCCCTTTTTTCTTTTGTCTATACAATTCTCCCCCTCCTCCCCTTTTTCAAGTCCACCTGCGGCCTTGAGAGCCACTCCTTTATCCCCACGAAGTCGAAGATTTTTTTTTATCGTCTCCTCCCTGTCCTGCAGTTCTTTGGTCCCAGAACAGTTTTTTTTTGTGAACGTCCTGTTTTCTCCCTCCTAGCTTCGAGGAGTCTTGTAGATCTATCCTCGCCCCCCCCTCGCCTGCGATGCTCGTCCTCCCGATTGAGCACCCTCCTTTCGAAGCATTACCGTGCCCGTTTTTCCTTCTTTTTTCTACTTAAATACCCCCACAGCGCCACCTTTTCCCGCTCAGTTGGGCTAACGGAAGCCTTGTTGTACGACGGCAATGGGTGGACTCGTGCGCGTCCACCAGTTTCCGAACTTTCCCACCTGCAGCCCCCTTCCTTTTGGCGCGGTCATCTACGTTTCGGGCAGAGTCGACCCTTTCGTCTTCCACTGGACGGAGACCTTGTATCCAGGCGTTTCCGCCCCGTCGTTCTCCCCCCCGACTTTTCTCTTTCCCGGAGTTGCCCGAAACTTCCGGACCACTACACCACGCCTTGGGAAAAGCCTTTTTCTTTTAGGTGGCAAGACCATTTTTTTTTTTAACCCCGCTCTCGCCCCCATTTAGGCTGTGTATGTGACCAGGATTTTTTTTTTCCCCATCGGCTCCGTCCATGTACTTCCCTTGTACCCCCGACGCATCGCTCTTATCATTCCACTTTGGATACTAGCAGTTGCATAGACCCCCAACTTGGTTAATTCATGAAGCTTTCCCCTCTCCCGTTTGCTGACTGCCGGCTTGGTTGCCCGTTCCGTATCGGCTCTCTTCCAGCTCCCAACAAGACATTTTATATTCCTCTCCTCTTGTCCAAGATTACTATCGGCCCCAGAAAGTTTCTCCATGAATTTGCATTGCGGCTTTTTTAGTCCAGTGGGTTTCCTCGAACAGCATTAAGTGCGTGTTGCGCAGGCTGCGCTCTCAGCCGGCGCTATCTTCTACTGATTTGGAGTCTTTGTAATTGCCCAAATTTTATCCTCCCTCCCCGATTGGCTTTCGTGAAAGGAACAGACAATCTTGACAGGAAACCCTGATGTTTCTACCCCTAATTCCTCCGAGGAATGGAGAGCTTTAGAAGAATTTGAGACCCCCCTTTCCTTCCCTTGGGCATTACACTAGCAACCAACAAACCCCACAAAATCCAAATACCACACAAAACCCCACCCCACAAAAAAACAAAACCCCAAGCGGAGCGTAGGTGTTTTGCTTAGAATTTGCCGGGGGTGCGTCTTAAGGATGCCCATTTATTTTTCCGAATTTTGGTTTAACGCAGCCCTCAGCTGAGACCAAGGCGGGTAGGTTTGAGTATCCTCTTCCACTGCCCCTGGACCAGGGTTAGTCAATTCACTCAACCTCCTATTTCACAGATTTCCCCCTTTTCTCCCCCCCCCCCCATCAGCCTCAAGCCTGCCCACCCACAAGACACTTTTTCTTTCCACCTCTCAATGATTCCGCTATCCCCCCTTTTTACCCCCCCCTTTTTTTTTTAGGTTGTTCCTGGTTATTCACGACCCCCTGATGTCGCGAATTTTCGTTGGTTTTTTGAATTCTCCCTCCGTTAGGCTCGACGGAATCTACTAATTTTGTTTTTTGGATTGGTCCTTTAACACCTTTTTTGTACGCACTCCTCCCTACCGGGATGTAATATTGCCTCTGACTTTTGCTCTCCTTTCTTCCCTGTTTCCCAATCCTTGTAGCAACTTTCTTCTTTTTAGCCTGCCCTTTTTCCCCTACGAAGGTATTAGAAAAGAATCAAGGGAAACGGAAAGTTTTTTTTGCATTCTAATGATGTGAGGACTAGGGCAATTGGGACCCGAGTTTTTTTGAGTTATTGCCTTGCGTGGAACCCTTCCCTTGGCCATTGAGCGCACAAAATGCCTTTTTAGAGCCTTGAACCAGTCCCTTCCCCCCCTTCTGTTAACATTGCTGCTCTAGTACCTATGTCTCATGCAGTGTTAGGCCTACAACGAAGATCCGCGTATCCGAAACTGAGCAGCTCCCCACCTCCCTTCCCTCCCCAGCTAGTTTTGAAAGGTTTGAATTCGACATCGTTTTTTTTGCAGAAATGGCTGTGGCTTTTTTTCTGGTCTCCCTTAGCTAATTGCAGAGTTTTTCTTTTTTTTTGAGGTGGTAGGTTCTCTTGTTCAACATCGGCCAGGCACCTCATCCTCCCACTTTGACCTTTTTCTGCTTATAGACCGGAATCAAATTTTTCGCTGTTCCCTTCTTTGTTTTTTCAATTATTTTTTTTTTTTTTTCCCGATTAGGCTGTCCTTCCGTATCTCTCTTTCCTACCCCTTGTTGTTGTGAGTTTTTGTCTAGCATTAACTACCTCCTTGCTTCCTATAATGCCCTACTCCCCCCGTGCGGACTTGAGGCCGTGCAGAGCCTCCATAAAATGCTTTAGATTTTGGAACTTTTTTTTTTGTCCCCCCAAGATTAACCAACTACCCCAACACCAATCCCCTACTCTTTCAACAATTTGTTTTATTTTCCAAAAACGAAAAGTCTTTCCCCTTTCTCCCATCAAGGCCTTCTTTGCACACGTTCCAACCCCCGTCTGAATTGTCATTCCCCTTCTGATACAGTTTTTATTCCTCCTTTTTTTTTCCCTTCCCAAGCGTTCTCTACACACTCTATGCCATGCCGTATAAGGGACTTTTGCTCGTCCCCGTGTTAATGCTAATGGTTTTTTGTTCGATAAACGATTTTTTTGACCTTCCCTGCCAGTGAATTCCCTGACGAACGACAGCCGAACCTCACCCAAAAACGCCGATCCCACTGTTACACTCTGGCATTTAACCTCGCAGATATCCGATTTCACTTTTCACTCCTTCTGTTTTCCGAGACTGCTCGCACTTATTCTTTTTTACCTAGACCCCAAACTGTGCCTTTGATCATTTCTCTGTTTCTACCATCTAGCCAGCTTCAAGGAATATTCACCCCCTGCCTTGGTTTCCCCGATGAGATTCCCGGCCCCTCCCCGGACGGTGGTTCCTGACCCATCCAAACACACCCCCTGGAAAGATCACTTTCACACTTGCCTCGTTTTCCCTGACCTCGACGGGGCGAATTCCAACCGAAATCCTCATCTACAAGCTTTCTCTCATCGTGCCCCAAACCCCCAGACTCAGTTCGCGTCCCGTAATTTTCGATTTTTTTAGATTTTTCTTTTGGGTTTTGCTGCTTTATCTTTATTTTTGACGGGACTCCCCTTCTCTTCTTTTTTTCTACCCTGCCAACCAGCTCCGTGATCTTAACTCTTCTGTACTCACCTAAGTGACTCTTTGCTCCCCTTCTCGGGCGCTTCCATTGTAATAGTCGTTCAAGGAAGTAGGACCCCCGAGCAGCAGAATTCTTTTCCTCTCGCAGGTCCCCGCTCCAAACGGGACAGAGCGTCCCTTCTGATCGTCCCCATTGTGCTCATCGTCCTCACGACTTTCGTCAAAAAGCCCAATGGGGAGGAGTTCCAAGTTTGAAGCCTTCCGACTAAACCTGAACCTATTCTGAGCCTGATCTCCCTACGTCGTACTCGTACGGACAGGAATTGATTAATAGCCCCCGATTTTTTCCCCTCCCTATCTGCCTCCTCCATCTGATCCCCCTTTTTCGGATTTCTTTTCAAGATGTTCTTGGATTTCTTAGAAATCTTCTCATCTTCAGTCCGTTGCCATTTGTTTTTTTTTTTGGGTCCTTCCCCGAGTCCACGCATATGTTTGGGAACCCTGCCCCACCTCACTCGCCACGTGTCCTCTCCCCTTCTTTTTTCTTGGACCCCCCCCAGTTCGAGAGTGGCACACGATAGGATGACACAGGGCAGGCACTGGTATTTTCACCCTCCTCCGGTAGGGGTCGCATAAGTGGGACATTGCACGCCAGATGGACGTTCTAAGTAGTTTTTCCTTTTTAAGATCCTTCATAACGTCTTTCTTCTTCTCCGATTGTAAGCTGGCAAGGATTGGTCACTCGCTTCGGGTATTTGTTCAGTGGTAAGTCTCCTTTTCCAACACTCACAGTCACCGTAGTTATATATAAGACTTCTTTAGGAGAGTTACCCTCTAGGTATATATTGTCCGACAGCGTGCATAAGTTCTCGTGTACCTCTTCTTCAGTATCAAGAGTAAGATAAATATTGTTAACAGGATTAGGTGTTTTTCCCGTAGCAGACCTTTTTTTGCCCCCATAGTAAATAAACAATCTTTCCCTTTCCTTCCACGAGCTTATCTAAAACGATGATTCTGAGGTCTTCCCTGCCGGCCGGCTTCTTTAAAACCTCCCAGTACCAATTTTTTTTCTCTTGATGGGGTTTGGCCTTTCCCCCTAGTATTGGTTTCATAGACTGCGCTCTATCCATATTCCAGGCGAAGCGACTCGACGCGGCCCCTTCCCTATTCTTTCCAACCATCTTTTCAACGAAGCTATAGTCCCTCCCCCTCCTCTCTTCCTTTTTTCCCTTTCTTCATCGTCCTGGCTAAAGTGTTTTCCGAGCCAGTTTCTTCGCAATGCTCGGTTCGTCGGTCAGCCTCCTTGCTACGATAGCAGTATGACCCTCTTTTTTTCCCATCCGTAGCCCGCTACCAAGGCGTACTTCTTCTCCCCCTGCCCAAGCACGCTCTCCTTGATGTGACCAAGTCGCGTCCCCAGGGTCGTTTGCACCTGTGACGACCTTTTTCTTTCGACATGACACTCGCTTTCAGTGAATGATGCGGCTACCTGAAGTTAACCTTTCAGGACTCTTTCCCTGAGTGGTTACTTTCGTTCTTTGTTAGAAAGCATGGGTAGGCTCCCCCCCCCCCACTTTTGGCCTCGATGGCGTCCCCAAAACTCTTTGGAAGTGAGTTTCTTTTGAATAACCGGTCCCGCGAGTCTGTGACATTACCAAGCACTCCTAGCTTTTTTCCTCCTTTTTCTTTTTGTCTTGTGTCGAGAGGCGGTAATTTTAAGGACTTCGCGGCCAGGGACACCGATTGCTCCCCTCCTAATTTCTTTTTTGCTTTCCTACTTTCCATTGTTTTTTGAAGTTGTTATTTTTACAGTCCTTCCCCCCGCCTCCGGGTGTGATCGTCCTTAACGCCGAGTAACCTCATTCGGCTCCCCCCCTCGATCTTCAAACATTTTTCCAGGTTTTTCCCTGACCGCAGCTCTGCGGTTCCTCGTGATGTGTCCTAGCCGAACTCATCATTGGACGTTTTTGCCCCCCTTTTAGATGGATGATCCATGTGTCTCGCCCGTCCCCTCCCCTTCCCTTCCCTACTTAAGTGCCCCTGCTGAAAGAATTTAACTAAGGTCGAGAGTGCCTGCTCCCAAATTCCTTCTCATAGATGAATTTTCTTTTCTTTAGTTTACCCGATGACGTCGGTGGCTCCCTCCTCGTTGGCGTGATGATTTCGAAGGATTCCCGGACCGACTCTTTACTAAAGCGAAGACGCCGCCCTTCTCATCTCCCCCCACCGCAATGAGCCCCCCCATAAATCAGCTACCTCCCCCGTGTCCACCCCCCCCGCCCTTTAACGTTTGCGTTTTGTGTTATTTCAACGTTTTTCACAACTCCTAGAAGAGAAGCTTTAGCCGTGCCTGGTGTATAAGGAAAGTTTTTTCCCCTCGGGACGTGTGTTTTCGTTCGGCGTCAATCCCCCACCCAGCTCCCGGCCAAGTCGCCCCATTCCTCTATTTTGTTGTAATCTTTCCAGGCGGCGTTGCCATCTTCTGTATAAATCGAAGGAGCGTCCCGATAGAAACGAGTTTTCCTGCCCACATCGCCTAGCGACGTAGACAACGCCAAAGGCGTTGCGTTTTTCCCCCCCCCATTAGGAAATTCTCCACCTCCCCGCAAAGCTAGTTTTGAACCGCAATGGGAGTAGATATTCTTTCTTTTTTCTCCGCCCCATCTTATTCAACAGGCCGGAGGATCACCCCTGACAGTCATTAGCTTACAATAGGTCGGCAATGTACTCCCCGAAATAGACCCCCCCTCAGCCCTCTTGACTCCCCCTTACATTACCCACTCTAGCTTTCCTCCCCTCCCCCCCCCCTGGTGGTTAAGAGCGGATTACGATTCTGCTTTGAGGTCAAGTTTTAACGTCCCGGTTGGCCTTAGTTTTTTCAACAACCCACTGTCAATTCTTTACCTTTCCCTCCCCTCCTATCTGGCCCCCAGAGGATTTATCTTCATGGAATTGCTGTCGATCTATGTTCTGTAGGCGGCCTCCCTGGAGTGGGCTCCCGATGGCGTCGCCCCTCCCCCTTGCATCAACGATTTTCATGAGTTTGGAGGCGGGTTTTTCCCTTTCCCCCCAAAACTTTCTCAAGATCGTTAGTTTCTAGGGAGCTCGTACCAATTCTGCCTTCCGGGCGCGAAGAATCCCGAAAGCGACTGGGAGATCTGGGCCGCCGGCTGCGTTCTTGGTCTTTTGCGTATAGAGGAGACCTTCTCTCCTTGCCCTCGGTTTCTCCCCTCGACGATTCGGTCGCAGCTCCCACTTTCTGTCCATTCTTCCAGAGCGTTTGGAACATTATGCCGATCTTGCCGAGCCCCAGGGTTTCCCTTTCCATTTCATCCAAAATCCTTGGTCGCCCTTTCGCCCCCCTATGTCGTACCCTCACTCATTACAAAGCTCCCAGGACCAGCTTCGGGACTCACCGTTACCCGTGTTAGTTTGGCAACTAGACTCAGATGCGCTACTTTTTTCTTTTCTTTTTTTTCCCGTCGCCGGAGACTGAAGAGACCCTCCACTTTCTCTTTTTCGACCGTGGGTTTTCGAAATATTTCCCTTCCCGCTTTATTACACGTTGGAATATGCCTCTGATGTTCTCGCTTGGAGGTTACAATACCATACGACTCGCACTTTCTTGATGTGGTAAACGCTTGCCATCCGTTCCTTGATCGGCAACCAGTCGCGTTCTAGGCTCCCGCTTGACGCTGTTAAGAAATGTCATGCCGAGGTGGACCTTTTCGCGTTTCTTTTCGTTGCTGTCACATCTTTTTCTTTCGTCCCCAACACTGGGCAAGTTTAATAACGCGCCACCAAATGATTTTTGCCTCCTTTAATAACCGCCTCCCCCATTCCCCTCCCTGGGGGCCTGAGGCTGTGCCCTTAAACCTCATGGAAGTAATTGTTTCTCCCGCTACCACCCCCTTGAAGCCCCTAAGAGTAAGCTTAAATAATTCCCCTAACTATGTTTCCCGGGCAAATTTCTCTCCTGTTAGTGCGAAATGGATTTTTTGATGAGTGTTGTGTGTTGTTTGTACGCCAGTTAACGTTTGTCGCTTTAGTTGGGTGTCAGGTTTATTTCTCTTTTTCCCGGACAGGAATCCTCCCACACATGTTTATGGCTATCCTCTTTCCTCACTAGCTTGCTCAAGTAGTGCCAAGGGTTCGCTCCTCTTTGCTTTCCCTTTTTTTAATCTCTATTATCCCCGGTTGTGGGGGTCCGTCGATTCCTTCCATGTTGTACCTTGACTATTTCGGTCGAGTTGATTCCTTTCCTAGCCCTTCTCCAAAGGTGAGTCTTCTTGGCCGTTCGTTGAAAAATGAGGCCCGGCCCTCCCCTCGCACCCAACACCACGCTCCCACATCGACAACCTGATGGCGGAATCCCCACTAACTTGCCCCCTCCAAATGCTGCCCCCTCTGCGGAACACGACCGGGCTGAATTGGCAGAATCCTTATCCACTCTTATCTGATGCTCCCCTTGACCCTTTTGGCGCCTTTCAAACTCTTGCCATGAGTGGTAATAATTTCCCGCAAGGTTTCAGATTTTTTCCCCCTGCATGGGGGCGGGGGTTTATGGCCCTTCGCGCAGCGTTTTTTTTCGATTGATTTCTGAAGTGTACCTGGCCGACTACTGAAACAGCCGCCTCCCCAAAGCCCTCTCCCCAAGTTGCAAATTTACAGCCCTGAAAGCGTGCAAGAGCTGAAAACCCTTCTTCTTTTAGACTGCTCTCCCCCTTGTCCCCGCGTGTACCTCCCATAAAGCAGAAAGTTCTCCAGATCACAGCTGGGGGGACTCTCTTTAGAGTCACGAAAATCGTAAAGGTGTTTTTCCGCTTCTTAGGCAAGCCTGCGTTTAAGGAAAAGCAAAACCACCCCAAAACTTGTCCATGGGAGAAATGTTTACGTTCGCCTGACTTTTGTCAAACCGCATAACATTTGCCCCAGGATTTTCGTTCTCCTTTTCTGTCTGAATTTTCCCCCCCCCAACAAAGGCCCAGGTTTCGTTTCCCTCGTCGGGTCTCGCCTCGTGTTCTTTTGGGAGCGCTAGCTTCTAATCCCCTTTTCCGCAGGAATTACGCGTTTGACAGGTGACGACCCTTATCCACGCTTTTCCTGACAGCTTCTAATGGCAACTCGCCCTTTTTGACTTACGCTTCTGCTACCTGCATCTTTTCGATCCTTAACCTTGACCCACTTCAGGACCGATTATCCCGCACCCGTTTTCGCGACTACCCTCCGACCTAGTTCCCCCGCGAGCCAAGTACGTCGTTTCACTTCTGGCCTTATGGCTCTTCTGAAAACAGTGCGTTGTTTCGTTCCTCCTTCACTAATGAGGCCTTTTCAAAAGGTGGTTACTCCAACCCTCCTTTTCCCCGCCCCCCCCCCTCCCCAGAATCTTTTTTTTTTTCGTCGTCTGAGCCGATTAATGAAAGAGGCACAAGAATAAGCGTTGTTTCCTAGAAGAATCACACCCCCCCCCCCCCCAGTCAGAGTGACCGCCCATTTCCTTCTGACTATAGCCTTGGCCGATAGTACCTCTTCTTGGAACCTAGATGACTCTTATAGCATTTTAGGTGATTTCCTGTTCGGCCTTAGAACCGGCCCACGAACTTTTTCCCCAGGCCCCCTTTCAATTTTTAAAAGCGCCCCACGGTTCCTCTCCGGCTTCTTCCTGTTCGTCCAACTGGCATTCGGGATGAATGAACTTGTTTAACGCCACGTGTTCGCGTGTGCTGCTTTTTTCCGAGGAAGGGACATGGCCGTTTCCTCCACGATGCGCCCCCGAACAAGGACACGCCTCGGCGCTCCAGATCGACTTTGGCTACCCTCACGTATCCGTTCCATTGTGCGAGGCTGGGGGCTTGTGGCTTCTTTTTGCCGCTTGCTGCCCACTAAGTGTAGATTAAGTCGTAGGTTCTTCTAGCGAAGTCTTGTCCTGGATCGGGTCTTCCCCGATATGTGCCTGATTCTAATGTTATACACTTCATTTTCCTCGCGTCCCAGTCCGAGAAACCCGAATAAGCTGCAATGGGTTTATTGTTACCCTCTTCAGGTTTTTCGTCCTTCGCCAGCGTCCAACGAGAAACCCTTTTTCCTTCCCAAGGCTTCTGACAAAGCTATGATAGTTCTGCGTCTTGTACCCCGTCCTCCCTTCCCCTTCCCCTTAGAAGTTCCACGCAGTTGATCCTTTCCTCTTCTCTTGGAGTTGCGGTCCTACATGCCAGTTGTGGAGGGATGACCGCATTCGCATGTTCCCGTCCCTTCGATCGTAATCGGAAGCGAATCGACGAGGTTCCCTTCTTCCTTTCTCCCTACTTCATCCCTCTACACGAAATAATCAATAGTTTTTTCCACGCAAGACGGCGGAGAAGATTCACCATCTTTGACTTCGTGGGGCTCCCGGGTGTGGCCAGAGTGTCGCAATGCTGGTTCGTGCGTTGGATGTCCTTTTTTCGTCGGAGGACCCTGGGGGGGCGCTGACTCGTATGAACATCTTTTTTCCCGTGATTTTGCCGCGAGTCCGTGTTAACTTCTTTCTTTCTCCCCGCAGCACGATACTTTTTCCCAGTACGCAAGCTTCATTTCCCCTTTCTGATACCACTGTTCTACTTCACCATAGCAGCTGGCGACTGCATATGGTTACGACTTTTTCGTTTTTAAAGTCAGGAGCTACAAGTTTCGTTTTTTTTTCCCCTTCGTTCTTTGACTGTCTCCACTCATTAGTCTTTGATGTTATGTTAACTCCACCTATCATCGATGCTTTCGTGCCATGGCTCCGGACGTCAAGACATAAAAGCCGTTACTAATTAT